>PPYF01268829.1_pt1 | contig 14230 bp, 9 predicted proteins | sample 1559871 | NCBI WGS metagenome assembly PPYF01 (sample SAMN08240021, study PRJNA423297) | Human gut metagenome, whole genome shotgun sequencing project. | reverse complement strand
ATATTTGCTGCTTTTTGAGATAAAAGAATATTTGCTTCTACCGTTATTGCATCGAATATTTTTATACCTGCAAAATCTATCAACATAATAGGATTCGTTTGGCTTGCAAAGTAGCCTCGTAAGGCTTCACCATATCCAGCACGCATCCATTTATTAGAAGTGATATAACAAAGATGACCATTAGGACTAAGTAGATTCATACCCAACTCATAGAAGAGACAGTAAATATCACCAGTTCGTGCATAAGTTATGTAACCCATACCTTCCAATACATCGGTACTCTTACCCATAGATTGTAACTGAATATAAGGTGGATTACCAATGATACAGTCAAATCCCAAGAAGTTACCTTCAACATCGAGTACTTCTGGAAATTCTATACGCCATTCGAATGCGCCAAGGTAAATTTTGTTGGAGCGTATTTCCTCAAATATATTTTCTAAAGCCACAACTTCTTTCTTTAAATCGGCAATGCGCTTGTCCAACGCTTTCTTTTCCTTTTTTGTCGGTTCAAACAGTTGAGGTGCTTGTAAAGTTGCCAACTCAGAGCGGCGTTTGTTCAATCTAACCAATCGTGCATCCCTGCGGTTGATTTCTGTTTTCAGTTTCGACTTGATTTCAGTTATAAGCGTTTCCAAATCCTGCTTTTCGCTTTTACTTTGGGCATTTTTATATTTAGTTACAGCCTCCTTATATTGGCTGATACTGACACCAGATTCTCGCAGTACGGTCTGAATACAGTCAGTCAAAGCGAATCGGTGAAGCAAAGAATTTCCACACTTGATATTAATGTCGATATTTGGCAAGGTCTCCAAATAAGTATAGTTACTTTCAGCCGTATAGTAAGCATTCTTCAACAATTCAATCCATAATCGTAGACGGCAAATCTTCACAGAATTAGGATTAATATCAACGCCAAACAAACAGTTTTCAATGATTTGGCGCTTCTCCTTGAAAAGAGTTTCCTGCATGCGGCAACTTTCCGCATTGAGTATATTGTAAACAAATAAGTTACCTTCGGCATCGGTTACAATCAGCTCATCATTTTCAATGGTAAGCTGATAGTCAGCTTTGCGGATACGCTTACCAGTAGCATCCACCAAAATGCCCAATTCGTATTTCAAGAGTATCAGCTCATTGAGAGCAGATACAAGAAAGTGCCCCGAACCAACAGCGGGGTCACATAGATGTAAATTGTTTATCAATTCATTGGCTTCAGCTATATTGTCGATACGGTTGTATAGGTCTGTACGGGTAGAACAATTCCAGCCATATCTATCGTTAAACTTTTGCAGTACTGTCTTGGTGATTGCTTCACGACACATAAACATAGTAATAAATCCCGGAGTGAATACCGAACCATCTTTGTGGCCGTTTATTTTCTCGAATATGAGACCTAAAACAGAGGCATTGATGAGTGTTTTAGCCTCATCTTGCACTTCTTCACTGCCTTCGCTCGCAAAGTTATAAGCATCGAGAAATGCGAACAAGTATTGCAGGGTGGGCAATGCGCTGACTTGTAGATTACGTTTTTTGCTCCGCAATACGCTACTCGTCAAAACGGGAAGTTCCGTACGTTGTGAAAGGCTGTTTATCTTAATTGTTTTACTTTCCAAATCTGTCACCTCGAAAAGAGAGCTGTTGAGATAGGGAACGTAAGCAAAATCACGCATAATGGACTGTGTGCGGCGGCTCATGTCACGTGCAAGCACTTGGAAAAAGAGTGTGTTGAGATCATCATAGTCATGAATCTTTGTTGTTGAAAGAAATTTATAGATAGCATCTCCATTGTGGTATTTTAACATCTGAGCCTCCAACAGTTTCAAGAAAAGGATGCGATTCATCCAAGTGATGCACAGTTCCATTGCAACATTGAATAATCGCTCCTCATAATCATTCCCATACAGACTACCATTTACGTGACGCAAACAATCTTCCGCATCCAGTTGGTTAATAGTATTCTCCAGTAATGAAGCCTCGTCACGCCGTTCCACAGCTTTGCGTACAATCACGGTCTTATTATTCTCTTTGCGTTCTTCAATACCAATAATGTGTAGCAGCTCAGTGTAGAACGATAGAATTTGCGTTCAAACTCATGGGCATCAAAAATAAAGAATTCATGAATATTAGTAGCGATGAGATATTTAATATCGTTGTTCTTCTTGCTGACACGTTCTTTGAGATAGTATAGCAATAATTCCTGCAAAGCCTTACGATTAAGATTGTCATTAGAAATCATCTCACTCTTGTTGGTGGTACTCTTTACCTCAATCAATAACCCTATATTGGACTTGGTAGTTTTATCCAATCGAATAGCCAAATCAATATCTTCTTCGGGAGCCATGTAATATGCCTTGTAGAACGTTTCACTTAGAAAATTACGTAAATGTTCTTTCTGCGTTTCTTCTCTCTGTCCATCCACGACATTGTCTCTCAATGTGCGAAGGGCATTTTTGAATAGATCAAAATCTGTTGTTTCAATCGCAACCTGTCTATATGCTTTGTTCAGAACTTGATTCGGTTTGAATAATCCCATAATGCTTGACTAATGAGTTAATAAAATACAAAGGTAGCCTAAAAACTTGATAATAAAGAATGAGCGCATTGGTTTAACGAAAGTTTGTTCTACCGCCAGCCATTATCAACATACAATAACAGACAGATTTGACATGCCCCTGCTATTATAATATAATGTCAAGTGAAGCAATCACATGATTATCTTCCTTAATACTTCTCATTTGCGGCAACATCAGTACCTCATTCAATCTTTGGTTGTTTTCTATGCCTATATGCTTTTCTACCTATATCGTAACGCATACTCTTTAAAAAATAGTATAAGTTCCTGTAACTCCTCGCCCTGTTTTTGGGTAAAGTTGCAGTCAACAAGAATGATACACTAATCGGGAAAAACACCTACACTATTACTATATTTCCAAAAACGGATGTAGAGTTTTACGGGCTTGATGTTTACACTCACACGACAACCGTTCATTGTCGGTGTGACATGGAGACTGTTTCTATAACCAAACCTCTCGCAAATGTAGAGGTCGAAATCCAATAAAAAATCTTTCTGTACCATTATAGTTAATCTTTTAAGTTGATAAATAAATCGTTATAATCTCATGCCACGCTTGTTCGCTTAGCTTTCTTCTTTTTCCGCAATATCTCCGCTATTTCTTGATTAGCTGTCACATCAAAAGAAGAACTTATTCCGCTGAATAATCTCAATCCACTAGCGAAGCTATCTTCGGAACGGTTTTGCAATACGTTTTGCACCGTTTCTTCTCTTAACTTCATTTAACACAACAAACACTATTAATTAATATGCCATTTCATTCCCATTTCTCCTCTCTTATTCGTTTGTTCCATGATTTTTCCGTATGTTTGTAGTCAAACTTCAAAGCTGCATATCCACATGGAACTATTAGTATACAAAGCCTCAGCCGGTTCGGGAAAAACCTTCACGCTGGCTGTGGAATACATCAAACTTCTGATCCTTAACCCCCGCGCCTATCGGCAGATACTTGCCGTAACCTTCACCAATAAAGCTACGGCAGAAATGAAGGAGCGCATTCTGACGCAACTTTATGGCATTTGGAAAGAAGATCCTGCATCAGACGCCTATCTGAAACGCATCAAAGAGGATTTGGCTTCCCCCCCCCTTTCCGACAAAGAACTGCGCCGGCGTGCAGGAATGGCATTGCAATATATGCTGCACGATTACAGCCGTTTCCGCGTGGAGACAATCGACTCCTTTTTCCAGTCCGTCATGCGCAACCTTGCCCGCGAACTGGAACTCAGTCCCAACCTGAATATTGAGTTAAACAATACCGATGTCCTGAGTGATGCCGTCGACAGTATGATTGAAAAGCTCACCCCTTCCTCACCCGTACTGGCATGGCTGCTGGACTATATCAACGAGCGCATTGCCGATGACAAACGCTGGAATGTCTCCAACGAAGTCAAAAGCTTCGGACGGAACATCTTTGATGAAAGTTACATAGAACGTGGCGAAGGACTTCGGCTCAAACTCCGTTCTCCGGAAGCAATAAAACTCTACCGGGATGTATTGCGCGAAATGGAGACCGATGCATTGGAACAGATGAAAGGTTTCTACGACCAGTTTGAAGGCGAGTTGGACGGACATGCCCTCGTACCTGAAGATTTGAAAGGCGGTGCACGCGGCATAGGCAGCTATTTCCGCAAGTTGCGCGACGGACGGCTGTCAGACAAAGATGTCATGAATGTCACGTTGCAAAACAGCCTGGCAGATGCCAAGAACTGGGCTACCAAAACATCTTCGCGCAAGGACGACATTATCCGACTGGCAGAAACCAGCCTAATACCTTTACTCCAAGACGCAGAGCGGCTGCGTCCGCAGAAGAACCGTACGATAAACAGTTGCCGTCTCTCACTGCAACATCTCAACAAGCTGCAACTGCTCAACCATATCGATGAGGAAGTGCGCACATTGAACCGCGAGCACAACCGCTTCCTGCTATCCGACACCAGCGCTTTACTGCATAAGTTAGTACACGAAGGCGATTCCTCTTTCGTATTTGAAAAAATAGGCGCCAATATCCGCAACGTAATGATAGATGAGTTTCAGGATACAAGCCGCATGCAGTGGGACAACTTCCGGCTACTGTTGCTCGAAGGACTTTCGCAAGGAGCAGACAGCCTTATTGTGGGTGATGTGAAACAATCCATTTACCGCTGGCGAAACGGTGACTGGGGAATATTGAACAGTCTGGGAAGCACCCGGTCTGAATCCCAACTCCCGTTCCCTTTCCCGGTACGCGTGAAAACTCTGAAGATCAACCGCCGAAGCGAAACAAATGTCATCAATTTCAACAACCGCCTGTTTACCGCCGCGGTAGACCATCTGAACACACTATACTTGGAGGAACTGAAAGAAGAATGCTTTCCCCTGAAAGAAGCCTACGCCGATGTTGCCCAGGAATCTCCTAAAACAGACAACAAGGGTTATGTCAAAGTCTCCTTCATAGAGCCTGATGAAGAACAGAGCTACGCCGAAAAAACCTTATCGGCTCTGGGTGAAGAAGTACAAAGGCTGCTTTCAGCAGGTGTGAAGCTGAACGATATCACCATCCTTGTGCGTAAGAACAAGAACATACCGTCTATTGCCGACTACTTCGACAAGGAGTTACATCTTCCTATTGTGTCGGACGAAGCGTTCCGTCTGGATGCCTCCCTTGCCATCTGCATGCTGATAGACGCCTTACGCTACCTGTCCAATCCGGAAGAAAAGATAGCAAGAGCTTCGTTAATCGCAAATTACAAACTGCAGACCAGCCATGAGCGAGGAACGGAAACCGGAAAGGCGGGAGGAAATCTTGCGGACTGGCACCAACTGCTGACTGCCGATGTGGCGACAGTGCTCCCAGCAGAATTTATCTCCCGCATGGATGAATTACGCCTGATGCCCTTATACGAACTGTTGGAAGAACTGTTCACGCTGTTCAACATGGGCAGCATTGGGAAACAGGACGCCTATCTGTTTGCATTCTTCGATGCTGTGACGGAATATCTGCAAAGCAACTCTTCCGACCTCGACGGCTTCATCCGCTATTGGGATGAAACCCTCTGCTCCAAGACAATCCCCAGCGGAGAGATGGACGGCATACGCATCTTCTCCATCCATAAGTCCAAAGGGCTGGAGTTCCATACGGTCCTCATCCCCTTCTGCGACTGGAAACTGGAGAACGAAACATACAACCAGTTAGTGTGGTGTACCGCCCCCGAATCACCTTACAATTCAATAGACCTTGTTCCTGTCAACTACTCTTTCACAATGGCGGAATCCGTTTACCGGCAGGACTACCTCGACGAGAGGCTGCAACTATGGGTGGACAACCTGAACCTGCTTTATGTGGCATTTACCCGCGCCGGGAAGAACCTGATCTTATGGAGCAAGAAGGACCAAAAAGGCACAATGGCAGAACTTCTTTCCGCTGCCCTGCCGCGAGTTGCCCAAGCGGGAGAAGGCAGTTGGAACGAAGATGAGAAGATCTATGAAAGCGGAACGACATGCCCGTCGGAGGAAAAGTCTCCTCACTCTGCAGGAAATACGGAAAGCAAAGTCGTGAATAAGCTCGCACAAAAACCGGTGAAACTTCCGGTACACATGGAGAGCATGCGACACGACATTGAATTCCGCCAGTCCAACCGTTCCGCCGACTTCATTGCCGGAGTGGACGAAGCCGAGTCCAGCCAGCGTTTCATCAACCGGGGGCGCTTGCTGCATACGCTTTTCTCCGCCATCGAAACAGAAGAGGATATTGATGATGCCATCAACCGTCTGGTATTCGAAGGTGTTATCGGGCGTACCGAAACAGAGGAAGAAATACGGGAGTTGACCCATAGGGCTTTCTCGCAACCGCAAATCAAAGACTGGTATTCCGGGACTTGGCAACTATTCAACGAGTGCGACATTATCTGGCAGGAAAACGGAGAACTCCGTAACCGGCGCCCGGACCGCGTAATGATGCGCAACGGTACAATCGTAGTTGTCGACTTCAAGTTCGGTAAGCCCAGCAAGAGATATAACAAGCAGGTACAAGGGTACATAGAATTACTCGTCCGCATGGGGTATGATGCAAATGCCATCAGCGGGTATCTGTGGTATGTAGAAGAAGAAATAATAGAGAAAGTATGAAAACATTCCTCCAAACAGTAGCCCAAGACCTTTATTCCAAGATAGGAAGCGACCTGTCACGTACAGCAATCGTATTCCCCAACAAACGCGCCAGCTTGTTTTTCAACGAATACCTGGCAGCAGAGAGCGACCGTCCGTTGTGGTCACCCGCTTACGTTAACATCAGCGAACTGTTCCGCCAGCTTTCGCCGCTGAAATCGGGCGACCCGATTCGTCTGGTATGCGAACTATACAAAGTGTTTTGTGAAGAAACACACAGCGAGGAACCTTTGGATGATTTCTATTTCTGGGGTGAATTGCTCATCAGCGATTTCGATGACGTAGACAAGAACCTTGTCGATGCAAACAGGCTTTTCTGCAACTTACAAGACCTGAAGAACATCATGGACAACTACGACTTCCTCGACAAAGAACAAGAAGAAGCCATACAGCAGTTCTTCCAAAACTTCTCCATCGACAAACGCACACAACTCAAGGAGAAATTCATCTCCCTCTGGGATAAGCTGGGCGACATTTACAGACACTACCGAAAGAATCTCTCCGAACTGGGCATCGCCTATGAAGGCATGATGTATCGCCATGTCATAGAAGGGCTTGACACCGGACTACTGCGTTATGACCGCTATGTGTTCGTCGGCTTCAACGTGCTGAACAAAGTGGAAACCCGCTTCTTCCAACTCCTGCAAGACGCCGGCAAGGCTATGTTCTACTGGGACTACGACATATTCTATACCCGCCTGCCCCATGAGCAGCAACCGCCATACGTCCACGAAGCGGGCGAATTCATACTGCGCAATTTAAAGTTGTTTCCCAACCAGTTGCCCGAAACAGCTTTCGATGCCTTGAGACATCCCAAGAAAGTCCGGTTCATATCCGCCCCGACGGAAAACGCACAAGCCCGCTACCTGCCTGAATGGGTGCGCACTGTTATGAAAAACGATGCCGAAACGAGCAAGGAGAAAGAAAATGCCATTGTATTATGCAATGAAACACTGTTGCTGCCCGTACTTCATTCCATTCCCCCGGAAGTGGAAAACGTCAATATAACCATGGGATTCCCATTGGCGCAGACACCCGTATATAGTTATATCAGCGCGCTTATGGAATTGCAAACCACCGGTTACCGTCGGGATACGGGACGCTACACCTACGAAGCGGTACTTGCCATATTAAAGCATCCATATACCCGGCAACTATCCGCTGCCGCCGATGATCTGGAACACCAACTCACCAAAGACAACCGCTTCTACCCCCTCCCGTCGGAACTTAAAAAAGATGCTTTTCTTGAACGTGTATTCACTCCGCAAAACGGTATCGCGTCCATCTGCCGTTATCTCACCGAACTGCTGCGCGAAGTAGCCGTTGTCTACCGTCAGGAGAAAGATGAGAATGACATCTTCAACCAGCTTTACCGGGAATCCCTGTTCAAAAGCTACACCCTCGTCAACCGTTTGCTCAATCTGATAGAAAGTGATGGGCTGACCCTTCAGACAGATACGCTGAAACGCCTGATGAACCGCCTGCTCACCTCGACCAACATCCCGTTTCATGGCGAGCCTGCCATCGGCATGCAAGTCATGGGAGTATTGGAAACGCGTAATCTTGACTTTCGCAACCTGATTATGTTGTCCCTCAACGAAGGCCAGCTTCCTAAAAACGGCGGTGACTCATCTTTCATCCCCTACAACCTGCGCAAAGCATTCGGAATGACTACCATTGAGCACAAGAACTCGGTATATGCCTATTACTTCTACCGGCTCATACAACGGGCAGAAAATATCACCTTATTATATAATACAGCATCCGACGGACTGAACCGGGGGGAAATGTCACGTTTCATGCTTCAGTTCCTTGTGGAATCTCCACACGACATCTCACGCGAGTATCTGGAAGCAGGACAATCTCCCCAGCACAGTCTTGCAATAGAAATACATAAAACAAATGAGGTACTTCAGCGGATGTACAACGCATACGACATCCGGCAACATCCTAACGCGCTCTTTTCACCCTCGGCACTCAACACCTATCTGGATTGCCGTCTAAAGTTTTATTACCGCTACGTTGCCGGTCTGAAAGCTCCCGATGAAGTGAGTGCCGAGATAGACTCCGCCCTGTTCGGAACAATTTTCCACCGTTCTGCCGAATTGGTATATCAAGACCTTACAACCAATGGAAAAGAAATACGCAAGGAAGATCTGGAACAGCTGTTGCGCAATGACGTGAAGTTGCAAACATACGTAGACAATGCATTCAAAGAGGAACTCTTTCATGTACAAGCCAACGAACAGCCCGAATATAACGGGACGCAGCTTATTCACTCCAAAGTCATTGCATCCTATTTGCGGCAACTGCTGCGCAATGACCTGCACTATGCTCCTTTTCACATGGAAGCTATGGAGCAGAAAGTTACGGAAACAGTAGAGATAGAGACTCCTTTGGGAATACTTCCTCTGAATATTGGCGGCACGATAGACCGTATGGATAGCAAAGACGATACGCTGCGTATTGTAGACTATAAGACAGGAGGCACTCCCAGAACTCCAGAAAACATAGAGCAGCTGTTTGTCCCCGCCGATAACCGTCCGAACTACATCTTCCAGACCTTCCTGTATGCTGCCATTATGTGCCGCAAACAAACATTGAAAGTAGCTCCGTCGCTGCTATACATTCATCGTGCAGCATCCGAAAACTACTCGCCCGTTATCGAAATGGGCGCACCGCGCCAGCCTAAAATACCGGTCAGCAACTTTGCATTTTATGAAGATGAGTTTCGTGAAAGGCTATCAGCCCTTCTAAAGGAAATATACAATCCGGAAGAGACTTTCAGCCAAACGGAAGATAACGGGAAGTGTGAATACTGCGACTTCAGAAGCCTATGCAAAAAATAAAGGCAGGCATGGATTACACGAAAGCTACACAGCAGCAGATGCTCCTTGAAAGAGCCTATATGTAATCCATGCCTGAAATATTATCATCGCGCACAACTCAATATGCGCAATCACCCCAATGGAGACTGATTACTTCTTCAACGGAACAGAGAAATAGAATGTGGACCCTTCTCCTTTCTTAGATGTGAACCACAGCTTGCCGCCATTCTTCACAACAAAGTCCTGGCATAACAGTAATCCCAATCCTGAACCTTCTTCATTGTTCGTCCCGAATGTACTGAAATGCGTATCTGTGTGCAGTAATTTCTTTTGCCCCTCTTCATCGATACCGCAACCGTTATCCTTTACACTGATTACCGCCATATCTCCCTGTTCTTCCATTTTCACCACCACTTCGGAATTCTCGTTGCTGAACTTAATGGCATTACTCAGCAGATTACGGATAACGGTTTTCAACATATCAATATCGGCACTGACAGGCAGTTTCTCCGTTTTTTCCTCACGAATGGTAATCTTCTTCAAGCCGGCTACTATGTTGAACACATCAATCACGCTGTCCACCACTTCCACTACATCGATATCCTGATAAACAACATTCAAATTACCGATTTGGCTCTTCGTCCACTTCAACAAGTTATCCAGTAATGAGAATACGTCTTCCGTTGTCTGATTAGCCATTGTCAGCAGTTCGTACATTTCACTGCCGATCTTTTCGACAGGAAGATTAAGAATCATCATATTCAGCACCATCTTGATCGATCCCATCGGGGAACGCAGATCATGTGCTATGACCGAATATAGCTTATCACGCCCGGCAATGGTGTGCTGAAGTTCTTCTGTCTTATTCAATATGATGCGTTTGGCCGCCACCAACGAAATCTGGTGAGTTACACGAATAATCAATTCTTCCTTGTTGAAAGGTTTGGATATAAAATCATTGGCTCCTACCTGGAAACCTTTCACAATATCCGTTGTACTGTTCAGTGCAGTTAAAAAGATGATTGGAATATCTGCCGTATCGGGATTGGACTTGAGACGTTGTGCAACTTCAAACCCACTTAAATCCGGCATCATTACATCCAGCAGAACCAAGTCCGGATGCTCCTTATCCACCTGTTCCAAAGCCTGCTGCCCATTGTTGGCCGTAGCAATCGCAAACTTCTCATTTGTTAAGAGTACCTTCAACAACAATACGTTGGACATCACATCGTCTACGATGAGAATCTTGTACTCAGAAGGATTTATTTCCATGTTCATCTTTGTATTATATTTTTTCCCGTTATCAAGATCGTGTTTATTCAAGAACGATACTTACTGAAATATTCAATTATGCGACACAGCCCTTCTTCCAATTCAATAGTAGGCTGCCACTTCAGTTTGCTTTTTGCCAACGTAATATCCGGCTGACGCTGTTTAGGGTCATCATGCGGCAATGGTTTAAATATCAATTTCGATTTGGAACCTGTCAGCTTAATAACTTTTTCCGCCAACTCAAGAATGGAGAATTCATGCGGATTGCCCAAATTAACCGGACCGATAAATTCATCTTCCGTATCCATCATACGCACCATTCCTTCTATCAAATCGTCCACATACTGAAAGCTACGGGTTTGGGTGCCCGAACCGTATATCGTTATGTCCTCGTCCTGCAATGCCTGAACCACAAAATTAGAAACAACACGTCCGTCATCGGGCAACATACGAGGACCGTATGTATTGAATATACGTATAATCTTAATGCGTATCCCGTTCTGGCGGTGATAATCCATAAATAGTGTTTCGGCACAACGCTTGCCCTCGTCATAACAAGAACGAATTCCGATCGGGTTCACATTTCCCCAATAGCTTTCCACTTGAGGATGCACAACTGGATCACCATAGATTTCGCTGGTTGACGCCTGCATGATTTTTGCATTTGTCCTCTTTGCCAGCCCCAACATATTGATAGCTCCCAACACCGAGGTCTTAATAGTCTTTATGGCATCGTGCTGATAGTGCACCGGAGACGCAGGACAGGCCAGATTATAAATTTCATCAACCTCTGCCTCATAAGGAAATTCCACATCATGATGTACAAATTCAAAGCGGGAATTCCCTTTCAGATGAGCTATATTCTTCTCCGAACCGGTAAAGAGGTTATCCAAGCATATCACTTTGTGTCCGTCTCTAATCAAGCGGGTACACAAATGAGAACCTATAAAACCGGCCCCACCACTAACCAAGACTTTTTTCATACAGCACTATTTTCTACGTCCAAAGACCATGTAACCTGTTTGTTCTGTTTATGTGCTGACAAATGTAGGAGATTTGGTTAAAATATGCAAGTTTGTGAAAGAATTATTTTGAATGTTAAGGAATATATTCCGGCTTATTATCAGGAATACTGAAATCTTTATTGGCAAACAAATCTGCCAAACCTGAAATCTGTTTCAGTCGAAGCAATTCATCGCGGTCCATTCCTATATTTTTCATTATCCACTGGTCGGACATGCCGGCATGATCCAATTCTGCAACAATGTTACACATCAGTTCGATGTTGTGTGTTCCTCGCGCACGATTATGACGGATGGTGGATGCCATGCGGTTGGACAATTCCTTATCAATCACAACCACAGGCAACAGACCATTCTCACGCTGATAGATCCGCTTGGAAGTTTTCAAAACCTGGTAACGGTGATACCCGTCGACCAAAATATAACTATCTTTCTCTTCGTCATAATAACAGACACAGGGCATTGTAAAACCATCCTCCCAGATAGACAGTTCCAATAATTTCATTTCGGGCGGCGCCACTACATTGGGGTTATAATCATTGGCTTGTATTTTTTCTACCGGAACCGCTTTTACACCATATACCGGACTCTTATCTACACTCATAGCATCATATTTTTGAATTGTTCCATTATTTTGTCTCGCTTGTATATCTCTTCTTTCGTCAGAGCAAATCCCATATACTTACATGCGTGGTCATTCTTTAGGATGCAAATGCACATGCGTTTGTATGTGGGTATTTCCCGAAATTCCGCAATATCGATATCATCCAGATAGTCCATGCGGACGGGTTTCTTATTTGTCTTGTAGTTGGTATGGTTCACCACTTCGAAAGAAACACCCGCATCCTGCAATTTCTTAATAGTACCCTCCGAAAGACATCCTCCTTTGGTACGCCAAAACTCAATGCTGACCGTCAGCTTCTTTAAGTAGTTACGCCGGGTCTCTTCGGGCAGGGTGGAAAGCAGAAACTGCATAAAGCTTTTCCACGTATACCCCTCAGGTATCCGCACGCTCTGCCATCCCATGGCATGAGTTCCGCCATAGATTCCCGTAAAGTTCACTCCATTGACACGTCCTATCATCTTTCCCCAAGTATTAGGGTCTATCACCTTATATAAAGCCAGACTTTCCTGCGCTTCGCAAAGAAACGGACTGGCCACACGCTGGCGCTCTATGTTGACACCCGCCTTATAATACAAATCGTATAAATGATTGTAGTCGAAGCCGAACTTTCCATTGGCAGTCCATATGTCCGTTGTCTTCCAATCATAGATAGGATACGCATTGTATATGTCATTGCCGATTTTGGAAGTCCACCTGTAATTATGATACATCTGGTATTTCCGGTTCAGATGAATACTGCGCCAGCGGTTGAAGCTCTCCTGTGTACGAATTCCTATAAGAAAGCAGGTGCGTACCGCATCTTTCCGCAAATGCAGCCATTTGGCAAAGTGCATCTGATATTCGTAATCCCACATATTCTCCGTATAAAAAGGAAAAGCTTCTTTGGTATAGGAATTGGCAGGCATCTGGCGCACCCAAAGCTCTTTCATGCTTTCATCCCATGGACGCCAATAGCTTTGATACATAGAGGTGCAGGTGGTGACCTTGAAAGGTACACATACGCGATATACTTCCAGAATATCCTTATTAGCCTCCAATATACGGTCTACATAGTCTATGGTCACAGTATATTGTATCTCATAATCCATGTGAAATACACATAATTTTTGTTTGAGGTTATTACGCCGGATATAGTCTATACACAGGTTCAGTAATACACCGCTGTCCTTCCCTCCGGAAAAAGACACGCATATTGTATCGAACTCTCTAAAAATCAATTCTAAACGTTCCTGTGCAAGTTCGTATACATTTTTAGGTGTGGCCATAATTATCTATCTTTTTTCATTTTCACATAACGAGTCCAGATTTTTTCCTCTGAAAAACCCAAATCCTTAAAAAGAGAACTGTGTTCCATAAAAGTCACTGAAGTTAATTCCTTACTTGTGTTTGTTTCTGAAATGACTTTCTCTAATAACAATTTCAGCGTGTCTTCATTATTACTTTCTATATAATAGTTGTTGATGACATACTCCTTCTTCTTCTCCTCTACCGGTATAAAACCTATGACTTTCTTTTTGTCTACCGCCACAAACCAAACAAAATCTTCTGATGTACGAAATGGATAGTTATAATTCTGCTTCAATATTTCAGGATTCATCACCAATGGCGCAACAAGCTCATACAGCCGCTTATCTGTTCCCTGTAATTGTATAATTTGTACCATTCTGCATTACCGGTTTAATATTATAATCCTTAATTCCGCAACATAATTGATAATTATTTTTATAAGTTCCTGAGCAACATTTTGTTGCCCAGGTTTTTGCCA
>PPYF01130197.1_pt1 | contig 14230 bp, 8 predicted proteins | sample 1559871 | NCBI WGS metagenome assembly PPYF01 (sample SAMN08240021, study PRJNA423297) | Human gut metagenome, whole genome shotgun sequencing project. | reverse complement strand
CCGTGCAGATTGCAACGTTCCGCGCGCTGCCGCTGATGTACACATACGGCCTTTGCCTCCACACGCCCCGTGCAGATTGGAACTCCGAAAGGAGAAAAACAATGAGTATGACTTCGCTTTGCCTCCACACGCCCCGTGCAGATTGGAACGACTTTCAATATAGTCCGCGTCCTTAATGTCGGTGCCTTTGCCTCCACACGCCCCGTGCAGATTGGAACGGCAGAAATGCACAGAATTGCAATATGCACTTTTCAGAACGTGTGTTGAGTTGGTAGATAGCTTTTCAGTATTGAACAAAGCAATGCTGCGCTGACTATTTTCCCGAAACTCTTCTGCTGTCAAGGCAACCTTTGTTGCCATTAGCGACAGCCCCGGACGGACAATCGACCGGTTTTGCTGGTGCGAACCGCACCTGATTCTTGTGTTAGCTGATGCTTCGCCTGATGCCCATGCTGGCAATCGTATGCGGAAGTTCTGAAAGCCGCTGAATCGTCATGTGATGATACGCAACAAATTGAGGATAGTCACGTTGAAGTGCCTCGCGGTCAAATACTCGGTAAAGTTCTTCCCCAAACTCTTTCTGTAATTCCTTCCTATTATATTCCGGCAAGTCTCTTCTGCAATGCTGAAGCAGGAACGCCGAGTACAAATCGCGCTGAATGCGTTCACCGTCTGGCATAATGTTCCAGCGGTTTTCAAGTGCCTTCTTGATGCAAGTGTCTGTCTGGTGGTTGTACTGACTGGCGCACACATGCGTGTCAACCTCTTTCACCCCTTCCAGCCCGCGTGACTGGCATTTCTGTTTCAGCATCGTAATCAGCATGGCAGGTGCTTTGTTAGCAATGGACTTTCCAAAGCGCTTTTTGCGTTTATACCGTCCTGTCTTTTCGGAAATCTCCGTTTTATTTGCCCTGTGCGCTAAATCGCAGTAACTCATGTTCTCCACAAAGAAGCAATCACCCAGCGTCAGCAGGTAATTCGCCAATTCGTTATGCTGCTGTTTTCGGATATCCGCCTGATGATGCTGAATCATAGCATACTGGTGCTGAATCCGCTTATATCGCTTGGAATTGTTCCACGTCAGTTTCACCCCTTGCTTAATGCTACCATCCGGCTTATAATTTCCCGGATTCATCGCCCGTCGGCTTCTGTCCATTTTACGCTGTAAGCGTCGCTTTTCTTGCTCTATGTTCTGCACACGGTCAGCCAATTCCAGCAGGTTAACCTCGCTATCGGTCGAGTATGCCAGCGTTCGCGTGCCAATGTCAATGCCGACGACACCATGCCCGATAGGATGCTTCGGCGCACCGCTTGCCGGGTCGCGCTTCACCGCCGGCTTTCCTTCCAAAACAAGCTGTGCATACCAATGCGGCTTTGTTTTGCCGTCTTTGCGGAGGATGCGGACAAATTTCACATGCCTTTTCAACATCTCGGCCTCGTAAGGATTATCAGGTGATAATTTCAGCAAAAACTCTCTTTTTACCTTCTTGCGGTCACGATTACCTTGCTGATTCCATATAATTCTATCTTCTCGGAACATAATCTCCTTTCCACCGCTTTTCTTCTGTGAATAGCCCTGCACGGAACAAAGTTCACCCGGCTTTTTGAAATGTACTTTTCCCTTCTGCTTATAGTTGTCAACGAACACCTTATCAAAAGCAATCCACACCTGTGCTGTAATTCCATGCAACGCTACATTTGCGCCGATATTATCATTAAAGTGCTTATAGTATTTTTCCATATCAGCCTTAAAGGCATTTCTGCTAAAACCATTTTCTTCCAAAAATGCTTTTCTCTTTTTTTCTAATGCCCACTTTTCCTTCTGATTGCTGGCAGCATCAATCATTTTCATGATTTCTTGGTATTCAGGCATTCTTTCAACTTGGCATTTCTTCTTTAGTTCGGCATGAACCAGCGTATTATACAGCTGCCGCGCAATCTCGAAACGCTTTTCAAGATGGTCGGACTGCCACTTTTCCAATTTAATCGGCAACGTGAGGCAACAAGTATCTGTGCTACTCCTTTTCACGCGCTTCCCTCCCCTTCCAGTGCTTTTCCACCCCATTATACCGCATCTTCCGCACATTTTCAAGCAAGAACAGCAAGTTCGACATTCATCCGCTGTTTTTTTACTGTACAGCGCTTTTTGCATTTGTCCCCTTCGCCCATCTATCCGCCATTCCATTCATCCTGTTCCGAAAACGTATTAAATTGTGAAAAAAATATCGTTAAAATCGTGTCAGCCACTTGACAAGAGCTTAACAATCTGCTACACTGTTCTCGTCACCCCGACAAACACCGACATTCCCCGTTCGCGGGCGCATCCCCGCAGGACGGATGAAGCATAAGGAGAGAGTATCATGGCGAAAGAGTATCCGATCGTCGATAGCGTGGAGAGCTTCGAGGCGGCCCTCGCCCGCGTCCGCGCAGCACAGAAGGTCTATGCGACCTACACGCAGGAGCAGGTGGACAAGATTTTCAAGGCAGCTGCCCTCGCCGCGAACAACATGCGCATCCCGCTGGCGAAGATGGCGGTGGAAGAAACCGGCATGGGCGTGGTGGAAGATAAGGTCATCAAGAACCACTACGCCGCTGAATACATCTACAACGCCTACAAGGACACGCAGACCGTCGGCGTGCTGGAGCGCGACGAAGCATTCGGCATGATGAAGGTTGCAGAACCTATCGGCGTTGTCGCGGCGGTCATCCCGACCACCAACCCCACATCTACCGCCATTTTCAAGACGCTGATTTGCCTCAAGACCCGCAACGGCATCATCATCTCTCCCCATCCGCGCGCGAAGAAGTCCACCATCGCCGCCGCGAAGGTTGTGCTGGAAGCCGCTGTGGCTGCCGGCGCGCCCGAAGACATCATCTCGTGGGTTGATGTTCCCTCGCTGGAGCTGACCAACATGGCGATGAAGGAAGCCGACATCATCCTTGCCACCGGCGGCCCCGGCATGGTCAAGGCGGCATACTCCTCCGGCAAGCCTGCGCTGGGCGTCGGCGCTGGCAACACGCCCGCGATTATCGACGAATCCGCTGACGTGAAGGTGGCCGTCAACTCCATCCTGCACTCCAAGACGTTCGACAACGGCATGATCTGCGCGTCCGAGCAGTCCACCATCGTGCTGGACAGCATCTACGACGCGGTGAAGGCGGAGTTCGCCAAGCGCGGCGCGTACTTCCTCGAAGGTGAAGAGCTGGACAAAGTGCGCAAGACCATCATCATCAACGGCGCGCTGAATGCCAAGATTGTCGGTCAGAAGGCGCACACCATTGCCAAGCTCGCGGGCGTGGACGTGCCGGAAACCGCCAAGGTGCTGATTGGTGAAGTCGAATCCGTGGATATTTCTGAAGAGTTCGCGCATGAGAAGCTTTCTCCCGTGCTGGCGATGTACCGCGCCAAGGACATCGACGATGCGTTCGACAAGGCGGAACACCTGATTGCTGACGGCGGCTACGGCCACACCTCTTCTATCTACCTGAACGCCGTCACCCGCAAGGATTTGATTGACCGCTTCGCCGCGCGCATGAAGACCTGCCGTATCCTCGTCAACACGCCTTCCTCTCAGGGCGGCATCGGCGACCTGTACAACTTCATGCTGCGTCCGTCGCTGACGCTGGGCTGTGGCTCGTGGGGCGGCAACTCCGTCTCTGAGAACGTCGGCGTCAAGCACCTGCTGAACGTCAAGACTGTTGCCATCCGGAGGGAGAATATGCTGTGGTTCCGTGCGCCTGAAAAGGTCTACCTCAAGAAGGGCTGCCTGCCCGTCGCCCTGAATGAACTCAAGGCAGTTATGGGCAAGAAGCGCTGCTTCATCGTCACCGACGCGTTCCTGTTCAAATCCGGCTTCACCAAGGCGATTACCGACAAGCTGGATGAGCTGGGCATCGTCCACACCACGTTCTACGATGTTGCGCCCGACCCTTCCCTCGCCTGCGCGAAGGAAGGCGCCAAGGCGATGACCTCCTTCCAGCCGGACTGCATTATCGCCATCGGCGGCGGTTCCGCAATGGACGCCGGCAAGATTATGTGGGTCATGTACGAGCATCCGGAAGTGGACTTCCTCGACATGGCAATGCGTTTCATGGATATCCGCAAGCGCGTGTACACCTTCCCGAAGATGGGTGAAAAGGCGTACTTCATCGCCATCCCGACCTCCGCTGGCACTGGCTCCGAAGTCACCCCGTTCGCCGTCATTACCGATCAGGACACCGGCGTGAAGTACCCGCTGGCGGACTACGAGCTGCTGCCGAAGATGGCGATTGTGGATGCTGACATGATGATGTCCGCGCCGAAGGGCTTGACCTCCGCCTCCGGTATCGATGCGCTGACCCACGCGCTGGAAGCCTACGCCTCCATGCTGGCGACGGACTTCACCGACGGTCTGGCGAAGCAGGCGGCTCAGCTGATTTTCGAGTATCTGCCCGCGTGCTACGACAACGGTCAGAACGAGCCGGTTGCCCGCGAAAAGATGGGCAACGCAGCCACGATGGCTGGCATGGCGTTCGCGAACGCGTTCCTCGGCGTCTGCCACTCCATGGCGCACAAGCTGGGCGCGTTCCATCACCTGCCGCACGGCATCGCCAACGCGCTGCTGATTGAGCTGGTCATCCGCTACAACAGCGCCGAAGTTCCCACGAAGATGGGCACCTTCCCGCAGTACGCCTATCCGCACACGAAGCGCCGCTACGCTGAATTCGGCGAATTCCTCGGCTTCAAGGGTGCGAATGACGACGAGACGGTGGAGAACCTGATTCGCAACATCCATGCCCTGAAGGAGCGCGTCGGCATCAAGAACACGATTCGCGACTACGGTGTGGACGAAGAGAAGTTCCTCGCGACGCTGGACGAAATGTCCGAGCAGGCGTTCGACGACCAGTGCACCGGCGCGAACCCGCGCTACCCGCTCATCAGCGAAATCAAGGAAATGTATCTGAAGGCGTACTACGGCGAGTAATGCGCCATTCTCCCCGGCTTGGCAGGAATGCTTCTGCTGGGCCGGGCATTTTTGAGCACAAAAAATTTTGTCCGCTTGCAGGAATGTCGTATTTGGGCGGCGAATAGATATTCAGGACAAATATCGGACTTTGCGGGGCGCCCCAATCAGCGCTCGGGCAAGCATGATAACGTGCTCAACTCAATCGCGAAAAGGGAGTCCAGAGGGTCACAGACCCTTTGGCAGGTCAAGGGCAGCGCCCTTGCGCCTCTCCCCCCCAATAAACATGAACCATATAGAAGGAGGTTTCCCTATGGATTTGACGCATGTGATTGCCGAGCGGGAAAATAAGAAGATTTACCGCGACGGCGCCAAGGCCATCAAGGTGTTTGCCGAAGGGTACAGCAAGGCGGACATTCTGAACGAAGCGCTGAACACGGCGCGCGTGGAAGAGACGGGCCTGCCGATTCCGAAGCTCCTTGCTGTTGACACGGTGAACGGTCAATGGGCGATTACGACGGAGTTCATTGAAGGCGACACGCTGGCGGCGCTGATGGCGGCGCATCCGGAAAAGGAAGACGAGTACCTGAACCTGTTTGTGGACATTCAGATGAAGGTTCACGCCTGCACCTGCCCGATGCTCAACAGCCTGACGGAGAAGATGCAGCGCAAGATTTCCGCCACCGACCTCGACGCGACCACCCGCTACGAGCTGCACACCCGCTTGGCGAGTATGCACGTCCACAAGAAGGTCTGCCACGGCGACTTCAACCCGTCCAACATTATTTTGAAGCCCGACGGACAGTGGTACATCCTCGACTGGTCGCACGCCACGCAGGGCAACGCGTCCGCTGATGTTGCCCGCACCTACCTGCTCTTCGTCCTCGAAGGCAAGGAAGCGCTGGCGGAGAAGTACCTCTCCCTCTTCTGCAAGAAGAGCGACACCGCCAAGCAGTACGTCCAGCAGTGGATTCCGATCGTCGCCGCGAGCCAGTCCCTCAAGGGCAAGCCCGAAGAGCGCGACCTGCTCATCCGCTGGGCAAGCGTTTGCGAATACGAATAATCATCAAAGGGACTGGCTTCGGTCAGTCCCTTTTTTTCGTGGGGATGGGAGACGCGCCATGTAACCATTTCCCCGCATTTGTTGAAATCTGCCACATTTGCAATTTGCCCTATGTAACCCACTTTTCATCCTCTTTTTTTCGTGGTATCATTATTATAAGAAGGGGGAATTTGCCCTTTTCAAACTTATCTGCCGCGATTGCTTGTCAACCGCCTCCACAATCAGCATGAATGAATTATACACGGCAAATATTGCTCTCAGCGTCTTCGCCATGGCGATTATGCTCTTCTCCCTGCGCGGCGACATCAGCCAATCCAAGATCCGAAACCTGCTCTGCGGCGGTCTGTACGCCACCATCGCCATTTGCGCGCTGTGTGAGTGGTCGGGCGTGCAGATGGATGGCACGCCGCCCGCGCTGATTCCGCTGCATATCGCCGTCAAGACCATCGAACTTTCGCTTGCGCCGCTAATCGGGCTGTTCGCGGGCTGCGTTATCCATCCCTGCCCGCGGAAAGTGGTGCACAGGCTGCTGTACCTTGCGTGCTTCCACGCGCTGCTGGTGCTGCTCTCGGCGTTCACGGGACTGATTTTCTATGTTGATGGGCAGAATTTCTATCACCACGGGGCGCTCTACGCACTCTACATGCTCGCCTACGGGGGCAGCACGGTGTTCTTCCTCGTGCAGATTTGGTTCGCCTGCCGCGCCTACCAGTACACCGGCGGCACACAGCTGCTGCTCGCGACGCTGTTCGTGCTGTTAGGGCTGATGGTGCAGCTGTTCCTGCCGACGGTCAAAATCGACTGGATTACCATCAGCTGCGGTGCGCTGATGATGTCGAAATTCTCCAGCGACATGGTACTGCAAACCGACGGGCTGACGCAGCTGGTCAACCGCTTAGGCTACGAGCATTATCTGGCGCGCCTGCGCGTTCCTGCCACCATCCTGATGTTCGACGTTGACCGCTTCAAGGACGTCAACGACTGCCATGGGCACTTGATGGGCGACGCCTGCCTGCGGACGATTGCCGGCTGCATCCGCCGCGCGTACGGGAATTACGGGACGTGCTTCCGCATCGGCGGCGACGAGTTCTGCGTGATACTGACGCGGCGGAACGCGCAATACAACACCATGACGGAGATTTTCCAGCACCTGATGGATGCGGCGCGGGCGGAGAATCCGGTTCTGCCGACGGTATCGGTAGGCTGTTCGCATTTTAATCCGTCGACGGATGATTTGGCGGAGTCCTTGGCGCGGGCGGACGCGCGGATGTATCAGAATAAGGAAGCGCATAGATAAACACAGCCGCGACGAGTGAATATGCTCGTCGCGGCTGATTTTTATTCACCTGTATTCACCGCAGTGTTGGCAGTAGCGCGCTTCCTTCGGGTTTTCTAAGCCGCAAGACTTGCATGTCAACATTCGGAGTGCGTGCTTTTGTTGATATTACCGATTCACATACGCGTCGATTTCATTCCGGCTGGAGATTTGCAGCTTCTCAAAGATGCTCTCCATGTACGACTTCACCGTGTTGACGGAAATGCCCATCAGCGCGGCGATTTCCTTGTTGCTGCGACCCTTCGCGGCAAGCATGGCAATCGAAAACTCGTAGGGTGTGAGCGCGTCGGTCACCTGCAGCGTCGACACGGGGTTATGAATTTTCATCCACCCGCGGCTGAAGCGGTAGACCGACTGCACAATCTTGTTGTACGTTTCCGGCTCCTGCTTGCGCAGTGCGCGCTCCACCTGCCCCTGCAAAATGCCGTGATGCTCCACAAACGGGTGGATGTACCCCTCGCGGCTGGCGATGCTCCACGCGGCATCGAACTTCTGCTCCGCGCGTTCATCCTGCTTCAGGCTCATGCAAATCATGCACAGGACGATGTTGAGGTAGATGCTGTCAATGGGGTAGCGCGTGCCCGCCATCAGCAGGGCGGATTCGGCAATGCCCATCGCGTGTTCGTATTCGCGCCGGATGTAGAGCGCATGGGCGATGGCGTACATGGCGAAATACTGCATTCCGGGCGGAAGAATACCGATAGCGGGGCGGATAGGGGTCAAGTCGAGCTTCTCGGAGTGGAAGAACACGCTGATGAGCGCGTCGGTAATGCTGCTGTACAGCCGCCACGAATCGTCGTTTGCGCGCTGTCCGTCCCGCTGAATCATTTCGAGATTCCGGCGGCACTTGGCGGCATCCCCCGTCTGCAGCATCGCCATCGTGTTGGTAATCAGCGCGGACAGGCGGATTTCGGGGCACTTGCTCGTCAGGTATTTCTCGCTGATTTCGCGGGCTTCCTCGTGCTCATCGCGGAAATAGTGGTGCAGGGCGCGGGCGATGTCGCGTTTCTCCTCGTCGTTCATGGTCAGCAGGAGATTTTGGAAGCCGTTGTCGCACGGGCGGGAAATCAGCGGCATATAGCACTTTGCCATCCGCGGGGGGATTTTTTCCTGCCCGCGCTGCCCGCTCTTGCGCAAATCCGCCGGATGCGGCGTATTCGCCGGAATCAGCCACCCGCCCGATTTCCGGATTGCCCCCTGAATCCGCCCGGTATTCAGGTAGTAATTCACCATGCGGATGGAAACGCCCCACAGCTCCGCTATTTCCTTTACGCTGAGGTAGTCCAATGCGCAGCCCCTCCTTGTCCTCCTTGTTTACGCTTACGGAATTGCCTCCCAAAGCATGGTCGCCGTTCGATTGCCATACGAGCCCTTGGGCAGCATGTAGGAGCGCGGCGTTCCTGATACGCCGTCGATTTGCCAGCCTACAAAGGTATAGCCCGGGAGGTAGTAGGACGGGTCTTCTTCCGGTGTCCCGAAATAAACTTGGTTGTTGATGGTGTATTGAACCCAATTATATGCTTTGCCGTGGCTCACGTAGGTAATGGTGTACGTCGCCACACGCCACTCCGCCTTGTAAATGCGGTCGCCGGTTGAGCCTTTGGGGATAATCATCGGCGTTGAAGGGAACTGACCGCTGCCATCGAGAACCCAGCCGGCAAATTCGTAGCCCGGACGGTCGGGAGGGATGGGCAGGGTGACGGAATCCTCCACGGTGTAGCGTATCGAAGCTATGACTGCGCCGCCGTTCGTGACCAGTGTGATGGTGTATCTGATCACCTTCCAGTTTGCGGTATACGCCTTGTTCCCCGTCGAACCCTTCGGAATTTTGACGCTTGTCTGCGGCGTCGTGATGCGCTCGCCCGTCCAGCCGACAAACTCGTAGCCGTTGCGGGTCGGGGTTGGCAGCTCGAACTCCTCATCCGTTATGGTGTAAACCACCTTTTCTTGACCGCTGCCGCCGTCCAAATCCATGGTGATGGTGTACTCCGCCAAACGCCACTCCGCCTTGTAATGGAGGTCGCCGGTTGTGCCAGGGTAAATAATGAGCGGCGTGAAAGGGAGCATACCGCTGCCATCGAGGGTCCAGCCGGCAAATTCGTAGCCCGGACGGAGAATGTAAGGCAGGGTGAAGAGATCCTCCACGGTGTATTTTATCGGAGACACGACTGGGCCGCCGTTCGTGTCCAGTGTGATGGTGTATTCAATCACCTGCCAGTTTGCGGTATACGCCTTGTTTCCCGTCGAACCCTTCGGAATTTTGACGCTTGTCTGCGGCGTCGTGATGCCCTCGCCCGTCCAGCCGACAAACTCGTAGCCGTTGCGGGTCGGGGTCGGCAGCTCGAAATCCTCATCCGTCATGGTGTAAACCACCTTTTCTTGACCGCTGCCGCCGTTCAAATCCATGGTGATGTTGTATTCTGTCAGTTCCCAGTTCTCGATATACGTCTTGTCGCCCGTCGAACCCTTCGGGATGGTCACGTTCGGCTGCGGCGTCGTGATGCCCTCGCCTGTCCAGCCAAGGAACGTGTAGCCCGTGCGGGTCGGGGTCGGCAGCGTTACGGTTTGCTCCACCGTGTAGAAATACACTTGCGACGAGCCCGCATTGCCCCCTTCCAGCAGCGTAATGATGGTGTATTCAATCACCTGCCAGTTCGCGGTGTAAGTGCGGTCACCCGTGCTTCCCTGCGGGATTTCCATGGTTTTCTGCGGTTCGGTGATGCCCTCGCCCGTCCAGCCGAGGAAGATGTAGCCCGTGCGAATCGGGGTCGGCAGCTGGAACGCTTCCGATTCCACCGTGTACTGGATGGGACGGATCGGATCACCGCCTGCCGTGTCCATCGTGACGGTATAAAGCTGGTCGCTATAAAGCGTCAGCGTCACCGGCGCATAGGGCATGATGAAGGAAAGCGCATCTTTCGCCGCGCTGATGCTCAGGGAAACAGACGGGTCGCTCAGGGAGGCGTGGATGCCGCGATAGCCCGCTGCGGGCTGCATCGTGACCGACACCTGCTCGCCGGCGCAGCACAGCAGGTCGTTGCCTTCGGCAGCGCGGTCGCTGTCCCAGACAACGTTCTGCGCGTCGATGGTCGTGCGCTGTGTGTCCGCCGTCCACGTCAGCGTAACGATGCGCCTTTCTTCGCGGCCTGTTACGGTCAGGAATGCGTTGGTTTTTTCGCCGCGCAGTCCCGTCAGGTGAATGATGTCGCGCTCGTCCGCGCCGAAGTCGCTGCGCTTGAGCTGCGTCACCCACTCGCCGCGCTCCTTATCGAAGGTGAAGCTCGCCACGGCGCCGCTGCGCAGGGTCAGGCTCGGCGTGAAGTACTCAGGCCGTGCGTTGTTGATGCGAACGCGGTAGGTGATGCGCCCATCCTGCTCGCCATAGCGGTAGACGTACACCGGGAATTCCGCTACCAGCGTGCTGTCATCCGTCAGCGGGAACACAACGTCGCCCTCGCGGGAGAGATAGACATAATTTTCCGCCACGGCAAAGCAGGATTCGCCGCCATTCAGACGGTAGACCTTGCTCCACGGGTCTGCGCTGCGCATTTCCGGCAGCAGCACATACTGCTCCTGCAAATCCGGATACTTCTCCGCAAACGCCGCCTCGATGCTGTCCATCATGTTGACCGCGCCCATCGGGCAGCTGTCGCCCGTGTACTGCACCGTCGTTTCGGTCAGCAGCGCGCCGTCCCAATCCGCCGTTTCCAGCTGCATGTCCTTGGCGCTCTGGTCAACAAGGCGGAAGCGCACGGTCAGGCTGATTTTCTTCTCCACCTTCAGCTCGCTGCTCATATGCAGCTTCTGCCCTGGCACAAGCGCGTTCTTGCCCGGATTCAGCACAATATCGCCCGTCGGCAGCGGGTCATCCGTCAGGTTCACGAGGTTCGTCGCAATCCCGATATCGAGATTCATCGGCTTGTCCACCACGATGGTGGAGCGGACATTGCCCTCGCCGTTCAGCGACACATTCCCCGATGCGCCCAGAATCAGCTCCTGAACATCTGCCGCCGCGCCGATGTTCAGGCGAATGTCCTCGTCCGACAGCACATACAGGCGGTCGATTTTGCCGGACGGCAGATTGGCGTTCAGCCCGCCGAGAATCAGCAGATTGCCGTTCATTTCCGGCGCATTGAACTCCGTGTCGCCCAGATGGTCAAAAATCGCGTCGCCGATGAAGGCTTCCGGCGGCTGCGTGTCCTTATTCAACACGGTGATGCCAAGCTGCTTGATGTTCTGCTGAAACGCCGGGTCATCCCAATCCGTATTGTCCCACATGCCAGCGCCGATTTCTTGCGCCAGCCGCATCAGCGCTGAGTCCTTGCCCTGTGGTGTCTGGTTGTTGTTGATGGTGTTCAGCGTGTTCAGCGCGCTCATGTTGTTGTTCACAATCATGGCCGCCGATGCTGTACCCGCCCAAATGATGCTGCATAAGAGCAGGAAAATGGTGCTCCATCGTGCGATTCGCTTCATGCTGCTTCCTCCTTGATGATAGCTTCCGCGGGCTTTTTCCCATTGAAAACGCCCCTTCTGGTTTCAGTATACCATCGGCAAGCGCTGTTCGCCACCGCCATTCAATGGATTAATTGGACGTTTCCCTGCCCTTTTCCTGCTGAAAATTCCTGCATTCACGCATGTTTCACGTCAATTCGCGCATGTTTCCCGCCGGATGCACCTTTCCAAGGCAGGAAATATCAATTGCCAAGGATGGCAAAGTGCATCTTTCCAACATACGAAAAAAGGCGAACCGGTTTTGAAGCCGATTCGCCCGTGGATTTGTCCAAACCGAGATGGAATTACTTGGCGATGGTGCAGTGCATGAAGTACTTGTAGCCCAGCGGGTTGGAGAAGAAGCCCTGCACGGAGTCGTCGAGCATGTAGATGTCGGTGTAGTAGTACAGCGGCACGATGCAGCCGGTATTCATCAGCATATCTTCCGCGATGTGCATCATGGCATAACGGTTCGTGCTGTTGGTGCAGCTCTTGATAGCAGAAATCAGCACGTCATAGGTTTCCGCCCAAGTGCCATTCTCCACCTTCACGTCGTAGCCGTAGGGGGTCAGGTCGAGGTTGTAGATCTTCAGATCCGCATTCGCGCCCTTGCCGAACTGCACGTTGTTGTTGCCGGAGCCGGTCACCCACATGTCGAGGAAGCAGATCGGGTCGTTGTAGTCGGCAATCCAGCCATTGCGGGCAATGGAGTAGTCGCCGGACTTACGGGTGTTCAGGAAGGTGTTCCATTCCTGGTTGGTCAGGTTCATGGTGATGCCGACCGCAGAAACCGCGCTCTGGAGGTATTCGCCAATCGCCTTGTGGGCTTCGGAGGTGTTGTAGAGGTAGGTCAGGGACGGGAAGTTGGTGAAGACGCCGTTCTCCTCGTCGTAGATGTAGTACTTCTTCAGGGTCTCAACCGCCTTGTCGAAGTTCGCCATGTAGACGTCTTCGTCGTCGGTCACGTCGTAGTAGCCGGTGATGCCTTCCACATGGCCCGCGTTCTTGTAGAACTCAGAGCCGTCCGCATCGGTCATGCCCATAGGAACGAAGCTGGACGCAGGCACCTGACCCGCCTGACCGATTTCTTCAACGATGTAGTTGCGGTCGAACAGCAGACCAATCGCCTGACGGATTTCTGCGCGCGCCGCTTCCGCTTCTTCGGGGGTCATGTTCGCGAGCACGTCAGCGGGCAGGATTTCTTCGTTGATGTTCCAGCAGACATAGTAGGTACCAATCTGACCGGCAATAACGAATTCCGTCGGATACTGTTCCTTCAGGGAAGCGATTTCAGAGGTGGGAACGTCGTCGATCAGCTGCCAGTCGCCCTTCTGGAAGTTCGCCAGCATGTTGTTCGCGTCGTCGGAGAGGTAGAAGTCCAGCTCGTCCATCGTGACCTTGTCCACCGCATGATAGTAGGGGTTCTTGGTCAGGGTGATCTTGCTGTTGTGTTCCCACGCGGTCATGGTGTACGGGCCATTGCCGATGTAGGTGGAAGGATCGGTCGCCCACGCTTCGTTGGCGACGACGTCCTCACGCACGGGCATGTACGCCGGGAAGGCGAGCAGCTCGTTCCAGTAGGCAACGGGGTTGTTCAGGGTAACGGTCAGGGTCTTGTTGTCCACGGCGGTCACAGCGAGGTTTTCCGCCTTGGGGTCGGAGCCGTCCGCAGTGTAGCCCTTGATGACTTCAAACATGTAGCCATAGTCCGCGCCCAGCTCGGAGGAAGCAGCGCGCTTCCACGCGAACTCGAAGTCCTTGGCGGTCAAATCCTTGCCGTCGGACCACTTCAGGCCGTCAACGAGCGTGTAGGTGTACGTCACCGTGCCGTCGTCATTGACCACCGGATCCGGCAGTTCCACCGCGCAGTCCGGCAGGATTTCCAGCTTGCCGTCGTCGGTCTGCGCCCAAGTGGACAGACCTGCGAACAGGTGAGCGACCATCGTCGCGCCGTCCACAGCGGAGTTCAGCGCCGGGTCAAGCGTATCAGGCTCGGACGCGATGCAGACAGCCATGTACGTCTTGCCGTCTTCGGCGACAGCGCACAGGGTGCAGGTCACCATCATTGCGATGGCGAGCAGGAGAGCAGTCAGCTTCTTCATGAAAAAACCTCCCTTAATATTCTGTGACAGCCTTGCTTTTCGTAGACTGTCTGTATCAAAAATGCGTAAAGCGCATCCTTGAAGCATGGATTTCGCGCCTGCGGGCGCGACCAAAGGGCTTTGCGGTCGCCCTTTGGAAACCTTCGCAGCGCACACGCCTGTTTATTGAGCTGTTCCGCAGCTTTTTCGCGGATAAACACGCGGGCACACTATGCCAGTGTCACCAACTCAATCGCGAAAAGGGTGTCGAGAGGGTCGAAGACCCTTCGCGGGTGCAGGGCAGAGCCCTGCCGGA
>PPYF01028185.1_pt1 | contig 14232 bp, 17 predicted proteins | sample 1559871 | NCBI WGS metagenome assembly PPYF01 (sample SAMN08240021, study PRJNA423297) | Human gut metagenome, whole genome shotgun sequencing project. | reverse complement strand
TTAATATACGTATGATAATTATTAGTAGGTTCTGATAATAAAGTTGCGGTTATTGTATTTTTATCGGAATCTATTTTTATTTCCGCTCTGTTTCCATCATTTAAATAAACATTATTTTTCATGGCAACATTTGCCAACTGATTCCATACAATCGTCCGTCCACCAATTTTCTTTACACTGGCAAGCTTCGCTCCACTTGGAATATCTTTCTGATAAGCCTTCTCTGCATCTGTCTCGAACTGATAGCTGATTCCTTGGTTTAATTTCCATAGAGCATCTAAGCTTCGCTTTGTCTTGGCATCGTCGAGGAAGTTCTTGCCCATTTCTTCTTTCAGGCTACTGATATCCTCTTTGTTGGTCGCAATCTGCTCCCGATCGGCTGTGAACTCTTCCGCCACTGCCTGCATCTTATCCAGCTGCTCACTACCTGCGTTCTGAATATCCTGTACAGCCTTTTCACTAGAAGCTGTAAGGTCTGTCTTAAGCTGTGTCCCGGTCTTAATCTTCTCACCAAGAGAAGCGTCCAATGCACCCGCTTGTTTCACAGTCGCGTTCAGAGTCTCCTGCATTTCACCGGCAGTCTTCGCGGATCCGTCCAGAGCTGTCTTAGCTTTACCAGCTTTCTGTGTGGACGTATCCAACTCTGTCTTGGCAGTTCCCGCCAGCTCCGTGGACTTATCCAACGCCGTTTTAGTATCTCCTGCAGTCTGAATAGACTCGTCCAGTTCTTCCTTGGAAACACCAGCATTTGTAATGGTCTGCTCAAGCTCTCTCTTTGAACCTGCAGTCTGATTCAGAATCCGTTGGATCTCGTCATCGGTATGATTGATAATCTCCCCTACAGAAGCCTCTTCCTGCTCCTGGATTGCTTCGATTGCTTCCTGCTTTTTCTCTCCAACTTCTTTAAGTGCATCTTCCTTGGTCTTTTCTGCTGCAACTGCACTCTCCGATGCGCTGGCAGCATGTTTCCTGGCTTCTGTAGCACTTGCCTTGGCGTTCTGCTCTGCCGTCTCCGCCCGATCAGCTGCAGCATTAACAGCTTCAACGGTTTCATGAAATATATTTGGCTCCGGAAGAGGTTCTTCGGTTGGCTCTTCCGGTTTGGGTCTTGATTTCACATGCAAAATAATTTGATACTCTGTATTACCGGACGTATCATCGGTTACATATATCCAAGCGTAGATCAGATAATTTTGCGTACAGTTTTCATTTTTCAAGAAGCTGTCTGGAACTTTAACCTCTGTCACACCATCTACTGTAGTGCCGATTCTTGTAAGCGTATCTCCGCCATTATCTTCGAGCGAAAACTGTACTTCTACAGCTTTCGGCAGATCTGCACCTGTGATCCTGAGTATCTGGCCATAATCATGCTGCCAGATGCCCGTGTATATCTCCTTATAGGTGGAATCCAACCTGCATTCTATAATTCTATTCATGCTCTTCCTCCATCAGAAATTGTACGTCGTAACTACCACATTATCGGACCACAAACTGAATGTCTCATTTTCTCCATACGCTTTCACTCTAACAGTCGCATTCTCCAATCCATCTTTAAGGAATTCATCGTAATAATTCGCTCGTACAAACGCATTGTAAGAAGTAGTATATGTCTTTTTCGTTCCATCACTTTTTGTGACCTCAACTTCATAGCTTATTGCATTGTCTACCCTATCCCACTGCACGCTCAGACATCCGTATGTGCCGTATCTGGATGTTCTTTTGATATATGATGCATACTTAACTACCGGCTTTTCCAATACATTCTTCTCAAGAAACTTCTTCGCTGCTGCATCTATTGCATCCTGTAGCTTATCGTCAATCTTGACTTCGATTTCAGGTATATCAATGTGTGGTGGTTTGAGTGGTGGCGTACATGCCAGTGCTGGCACTGCACAGGCAAGTGTTAATACTGCCATTAATACAACTGCTATTATTTTTTTCATTTTTCTCATAATTTTCCTCCTATTCTATTGCGATCCAATCATATTCTCTTGTCATCAGATTGCTTGTTGTATTTCCGCTTTTTGGGGTATACGTTATATTTCCACCATCAACGGTTACTTCTCCGTGTGCATTTGATGGCCACGTCAGAGGGTTACTGTAGCTTAGCCCTGTCGCTCGTGTGCTATCCGCATCATAATACAATGACAAGACCCCTGACGTACTTCCAGTAACGGTCTTCGCGTATAGTACGAATGTTGCGACACTGGAAAGGCCAGTATCTATCGTAACTGCTTCGGAGCCGGCGCCGGTTATCGTGCCCTGCGCGACCTTTCCAGTACCCATTGTGCCTTCCAACTTGACCCCGGCAGAGGAGGTAAACGTCCTTCCCTTTCTTACGTCTCCTCTCGTGGCATCTCCATACGTGGTGCTGGCAGTCTCCATACAAGATAGCTCCTTTTTTATTCCACCTTTTAACAGCACCGGTTTTTCAGTGTCTCTCAGTTGAATGGTTCCGGTGTGCTTAATCATCGGAACTTTCAACTGCCCGGCATTCGGAATACTTATCACACTTGATGACAACTCTGATTTGTCAATTACGAATACAAGTTCATTTTCACTTCCAAGCGTGCCTATTATCTTCTTTCCTTTTGCGTATCCGATTTTTCCAAGTTCCATACTGTCTGCATCACAATTCGCATCCGCCGTAAGGACCATAAGAAAATCTTGTCCACGCTCCTGCTCTTCCGGTGTGGTAAGTTCCAATCCCTGTAGGACTGTGCCCTCTGCAATAGTCGTATTCCATTCTTTCTCTGTGTCCCCTACAATTACACAGATGGAAAATTTAGCCTTGCCCTGATACGCAACTATCTTTCTCGGTATCACCCATGAAAACGTAATATCTTCTCCATCTTCTTGCACGTTCTCCACTTCATAGCGGTCCTTCCCGGCATCTGTTCCATTGGCATTCTGCGCGTTTACATATATTTTTGCGACAGTCAGATCTATCCCATCTCCAATTATTTTCGGACACCGGAAATATCTACGCTCGGAAATATCATCGGATTCTACCCCTAGCACCTGTTGCGACACCGGTATGCTGATTGTTCTTGTAACCGGATTGATTACGCAATATTCTCTTTCCATATTTATCACACCTCCATACAGGTCATGCCTAATTCATGGTCCTTGCAAAGTGTTGCTGATGCGTTCTGCGACGCCTCTGGCCGGATTATCATTTTGATTTCATAATCTCCTGCATCCAGTTCCACCACTCCTGTTCCAATTACATTTACACCTGTAGTGGAACAAGTTCTTGCATACGCTGCCATTTTCCCACCAACATTTACCTGCAAGCTCGCCGCCACTGCACTGGCAGACGTTTTTAATGCGCCATATACAGTTACCAGACATTTTCCTCCGGATGTATGTATCGTATCTGTTTTGATTGTATAGCTCCCCTCCCCCGCATTCACTACGATTTCAGGAGCAATGTAATCATCATAACTATAAGCACATTTCCCGCTCAACTTCGCTGCGGGACTCACGGTTTTGTACAATCTTGATATACTGACTATGCTAAGCCCATCCAGCTCGACAGTGTAGAGCGGCATATCTACTGTATCTCCTAACTGGATATCACCCATCTTATATGTTGGAGCCTGCGGATTGGATGCCACCGACGTGCCCTTGATGACCATCGTATCTACAGACTCAACACCATCGCTCTGTCTGGAATATCTTGCTACGATTAAGTCGATACGCTTCTGCCCCTGTGTTCCATTTTCGATTGTGAGCGAATCATACTTATTCTTCCCAATAGATGCTGCGCACCCCTGATGTACGATAATTCCGTCGTGGATCCTGATTTCATTGTTGCTCACGACCTCCATTCGAAGCTTATCTCCGACATCCAGTACATAGGATTCCGTCCCAACTATCCCTTGATTTAAGTCTCTGGACTGTTCTGCGGTTACATGTGCTTTACCGGTATGACCGTTAATTATCTCCATTATCATTCTCCTTTCAGCTTGTACGATATTTTAGTACGACCGTTTCCGGAAACGTCTACTATTTTTCTCACTACAGGCGCTCTCATATATATATTAGTAATACGTTCGCGCCCACCAACAATGTCACCTAGTTCATAATCTTCATTACCATCAAGTGATATTTTTAATTGTTTATAATTCATAAGTTTTTCGATTTCGTCTCTTCCCTCCTCCTCCAATTCCTCTACTGTTTTAACATTACTGTTTTCATAATATTTTTCGATTACATCAATCCCTGTATAGTACGCTTCTTTCCTCACACTTCCATCCGGCCAGACATATAAATCCACTTGCATTCTATCTTCCACTTCACCTGAGCCAAGACAAATTAGATGATTTACTCCATTTTCATAATCCAGAATGTCAAAATTTACATTTCCATCTTCATTCAATTCAATGCTCTGTGAAGAATCCGTTATCGGAACAGCCTGAAGCACCACATATCCACTATCATTGGCCGCCCCTTGCTTATATTTAATATCCAGCCTGGCATTTTGTGTAGAAAGAGCTGAAGTAATTGCATCCAAAAACATAGATTGTAACGGGACCTTATAATTGTTCAAAGTAATACCGCTATCAATCTTGGATACCTGAAATATCTCAGATAGATTTAGTTTTTGTAAGTAATTACCTATTAAGCTATTCGCCTCTCCATCCAAATATATATACGAATTCTTTTCAGGATTCATTGCCTTTTGATTCAATAATCCTCTCCAAGTCATCCCAGTCAATTTTACAATTTTATCTGCAGTAACTGGATGTATGCTCCTGATCAGGCCTCCATACTCTGTGTCCGGGCAAAAAAAATGACACTTTTTTCCGTGTCGTTCAGAATCAAATATTTTGCTTTGTACAGTAATCTCAAAGTCATTGTCTTCTCCTATTACTATGTTAACTCCACAATGTTCCAGCATGCCTTTTTCATAACCGTTTACGTCCGTAACATAGAAGTCCATTTTGGGGTCCCCCTCTCGCAAAATAGAATAATGTCAAATCCAAAACTCCCATCCCATGAAACTGTACTAATTCCAACTGGTATTTTTTCGAATATGGAACTTTCGTTGTTTTTACTATTAAAAACATTCTCCTCTGTTCCATCTTTTTTTACTTTTATAATTTTTCGGTCTCTCGCATATCTTGTACTTGAATCAATGATTATGTATTCACTTTCTTGTAATTCTGTTTTTAACTCATAAACATGATTATTAATGCGAATTAGTGGATTAATACACGGGCCATAAATAATCATCTTAAATCCAGATGGTACATGATTATTATTGTTTATGGTCTGATCACTTCCTGTTTTTTTGTAATCATGTGGCATGTCATAAGGATAGTCCAAATACTCTTCCACGCTATCCTCTTGCTGCTTATAATATCGAAATGTTTCTTCCTTAATCCAATACGGATAATCCGATACAACTTTTAAATCCGCCGAGATTTGCTCCTGATCATATATCCATCGCCCCTTTTCAGATTTACTAATCCAGCATTTCATATAACTCTCACCAACATATAGCCTTCCAGGAGTCATATTTACTATATCTTTTTCTATTATATCTTCCAATGTGTCAACGGCTTTCTCCAGTGATGTCAATCCCGTTTTTGCAATCTCAATATTAAGTGTTTTGGAAGTTATCTTCTTTTTAAACCCTTGGATGCGATCATCGTCTTCGATTTCGTCGTAAGAACCATCAAATAAGTCTCCGCCAGTAACCATATACGGCCACTGGCAAAAATTAATTCTTTCTTTATCTGCTCCTTCATAATAAATATCATACATAATTAATCAAATCCTTTATCAACATTGCAAATTCACGTTCTCCACACTTAAATCCCAGTCCGGCTGACACCATTGCTTCAACAGTGGCTTCACCAAATTTCTGATAGTCAAACTCATTATTTTGACCTTGTACATTTACATTCACACTAGTTGCGCCACGGTCAATCATTCCAATCATACCTTCTAAGCCGCCGTAAGATCTAAGCACGTCCGCTTCTTCTTTCGTCAGTACCCACTCACCTTCGTCCAGATACGCCGGATACAAATCATAAGGCACATAGTCCATACCTATCTTCATTCGATGCATCTTTGGAAGGCTCCAGGAACCGCCTCCTATTCCTGGTACCCAGTCTGGGATAGTTACACTTCCAAGGCTACCAGCCAATCCGTTCCAGCCATCTACAATCGCATTGATTGGAGCCTTAAAAATTGTAGCCAGTCCCGACACCGCATTGCTGAAAATCTGTTTTACGTTTTCCCATGCTCCACGCCAATTTCCCGTAAATACGTTCCTGATGAAGTCTATTAAGTTTCTCAGTATATTTGTAATGTTACCAATAATACTTGTTGTGTTAGACAACATTCCAGATAATACACTGGAAAACACGCTTCCAAGGCTGTTTAAAATCGGAATCAACAGACTGGAAATAATTTGTATTACTGGCGTAATTGCATTTACTAGCGGAGTCAATCCTTGAGATATCAGATTTACAATCGGTGTTAAAAGACTTGTAAATAAATCAAGAATCGGCTGAAGCACACCTATTAACGACTCGCAAATCGGCATCAATGCCGATACCAACTCAATGAGTGGCGGCAATAACGCGCTGATTATTTCCACCAACGGCGGAAGCAACATACTCAGCAGATTCGTAATAACCGGCAGGATTTCTCCAACCAATTGCGCTGCTAACGGAAAGATATCGTTAATCGCACTCAGTAACACTGGAAGAATCTCATTCACAAGATCCATAAGAGGTTCTCCGATATCTGCAAGAGAGTCCATCAGTACCGGAAGAACGTCCTCGATAGCCGGCTGTAGCGCTTCGATTACATCTGATACGGCATCAATAATCGGTGGAAGAGCATCTTCCAATAATGGCAATGTATCGTCAATCAGTTCTGCCAAAAGCGGAATCAACTGCTCACCTAATGGGACGATTAATACTTCGAGACTTCTTTTTAGTCCCTCAAATACGGAACCGATATCATCGTATTTGATGTCCTTGATCTGCTGCATCGCTCCGGCAGTATCATAAGCACCATCTTCAATGCTTGCTAATGCCGTAACAGCTTCGGGACCAAGATCCTCCCACATAGTACCGAACAGATCAACACCTGCGGTATTCTGTTCCAATGGGTCTTCCATAGACGCAAGAGCTGCAATTGTCTCCTGAAATGCCTGCTTTGCGGTATCACCTCCGGCAGAGAATTTTGCCGCCATCTCATCGGCATTAAGACCAATGCGCTTAAATCCGTCAACTGTCGTATCAGAACCATCAATGGCACGGATAGAAAACTCTTTGACTGCATCACCAACCTTGTCCAGGTTAAAAGCTCCGGATTCCGCGCCCTTTTGGAATACCTTGAACATATCATCAGCGTCCAGTCCAACTTTTGCGAACTGTACAGAATACTCTGAGATACTATCGAGAAGCTCTCCGGAATAATCAAGTCCATTCTGAGCACCTGCAGCAATAAGATTCATTGCCTCTTCGCCAGATGTACCAAAATTATCCATCATAGCCTTGGCAGCTCTGGTTGACTCCGGTATTTCGTATCCGAACGTATCACGCAATGCGAACGCTGATTCGGTTACGTTCTGCAGTGACGCGTCATCAAGATCACCGAGATTCTGAGTGATTGATGCCATTGCCTCCCCGATGTCTTCGAAGGAATCCCCGTAATTATTGGCGTAGATATCCTCCATGACCTTTTTATACCGTTCTGTTTCCTCGGTACTTTTTCCGGTACTGGCAATGTATTGATTCATTGCCTGGTCGATATCATTCGCGCTTTTCACAGCAGCAACACTGACGCCTGCAATTACCGTCCCTGCCGCAAGCATACCCGCTCCAATAGCCTTGGCTGTTCCTGATGCTATAGATGATAGCTTGGATCCATGCGACTTGGCGGACTCCTCGCGGTTCTGATACGAATCATCATCATCTTTTTCCTGTTTGTCATTTTCCTGCTCATTCTTCTTGGTAACATCCTCTTTTACGGATTTTTTTACCTCAGCACTTTCTTTTTCCGCATCTTCTGATTTCTTCGCTGTCTTCTTGGCTGATTTTTCAACTTTCTTTCCAGCTTCATTAAGATCTGACTCAAGTTGACTGTCATCAGCAACAATTTCATAAGTAACTTCTCCACCACTGTTCTTGGACACCTGTCCCACCTGCCTTTATTCATTCGCCGGCACAGTGGCACAATGGCTGTTATAGTCTTATTTCGTTATAGTCTTATTTCAAATTCCTTTCTGCAGTTTGGATTTTTGCACTTAAAAAAGAGCCCTCTGCAACTGGCTCCTGTTTTGTAAAATATGTTCTGTTTATGCCCGCAATGAGGACACTCTATTTTTTTAATTTTCTTTCCGTCTGCTATCATCTCTTTGCCATTCCCTCCAATGTATGGAACAATAGATCTAATCCAGACTGTCCTCCTCCGCCTTGCACCGGAAGAGCATAATAAGATTTCATCTCATTGATTTCCTGTATCTCTTTTGAATTCTTGCCGTTGTATTCCGGAACCGGCATCTGCCTGATCCGCATGATCTGTTTGATTTTTGTATCCTCTGGCAATCCATTGAACAGATACAAGAACTTTTTCCAGGGTAATCTTCCCTGCTCGTCAATCAAATCAATCCGGTATGCCTGCATGAATGAAGCGTAAATGTAATCTCCGTCCCGCTCAAAATCTAATACCGGAACTGGACTTTTCTTAATCTGTGGGCGCTTTTCCACTTCAATATATCTGCTTGTGATATCCTGCATGATCCTCAACCGTTCTGCCGGTTTCAATAACCTGAGATTCCACCTGTTTCGAACCAACATATTCAACGCCTGCTGGATTTTCTCGTAATCCGTCAGTGATTCCTCTTTATACAGCCTCTGTACTTCAAGGACAATATCAAAAGCCGGGTTGATGTCAAATCTCCCTTTGTCTGTGCAAATACGATAGGACGGAATCTCTGTCAGGACTCCCATTACCAGAATCTCCGTCTCTTTTTGGCACGATTGTACTGACTCACCAATGCTTTCTTATTCTCTGCCTTGATTTCCGCCAGCCTTGGAATCACGCAATTTGTAATGAATGGAATAATTTCCTTCGCCATTTCCATATAGCGGTCTTTGTAGAACTGTTGAATGACCTCTGTCCCATCTGCTCCAAATACAGCTTCAAACATGTCAATTTCTGCTCTTCCAAGCATCTCGACCGCATCACTTAACTGTTCGTTGCTGGCTTCTTTTCTTTTGATTTCCTGCACATCCGAAAGCGCTCTGACCAGTGCCGTGTATTTCCGATTGATCTTTGCGACCATATCATCTGCATCCAAGGATACTTTTAATGTATGCTGCACAACGCCGTTTTCGTCGACCAGCTCAAAATCTTCCTCAAATCTCTTGTTTCGTTTTGCCTGATATGCCATGATCTTTACCTCCTAAAAAGGGAGAGCTATGCCCTCCCTATGCTGTTACACCAATTGACGGACGTCCATTACCATGAATGGTCACAGTCAGTGAATTGATATTGTTTGCATCTCCATAAGCCGGAGTAATATTTGCCAACGTAATTGGCCAGATAATTACTTTCTTGCCCTTCTGAATCTTCATGTGCGTCTTTCTCTTCTCGCCAAGTCCGTACATCACATCATCACTCAAAATATAATCACACGCATCATCACCTGGCTTCACTGAGCCTGTCAGCGTTAATGTAAGCTGTGCACCTGTTACCTCACTGGATCCCCAGCCTTTGTCGGCGTAATAAGTAAGCTGTTGAATGACCTCATTTAAGCTCTGCGCCATATTTGTTGTCAAATTCGCAAGCGACGCCCAAGTAGGCTGTCCTTCTGCCGGAGACGTGTTGATGAATGCCTCTGTCTCATAGTTGATTTCCGGAGTAATCGGATTACTTGGGACATTTGGCTCCGCGAATATCTGTAAATCCATGTTCTTCATAATATCACCCTTTCTTAACAATATATTTTACAGTTCAAGATGCAGGAATAATGATACACCCCGTCCTCATCTCGCCCTATCTTACTTGGTTCCTTTGCTACTGTTGTATCCAGCCACGAAAATGTCTTTCCTTGTGGATACTTCTTTAATCCCTGCAGGTATCCGGCAATCTCACACAGTTGTTCCAGACAACGCTTCTGATCTGCATGCCGGCACAAGAACAATACCGGGATTGTCTTGACCTCTTGCTTGTTGTAACTGACAGACTCTGTGAATCCTTCACCAAGTTCAGCATATATGCCTCCATCTTTCGGAAGCTCTTCCAGGGAAATCTCCGTGCCGAGACTGCAGTTCTTCTCTGCAGTGTCTGCAACTAGTTCTAATAATTCTGTCAGCATCACTTAAGCCTCCTTTTTAGCGCCGCTTGATACACTTGCTTCCACTGTTCGCCGTATACCTCTCTTGCATATTTCGCCCATTCCTCATGCGCAAGGGCAGATGTAAATGAAATCTTTTGTGGGCCATATCGCCTTTCCGTTGGATTTCCGTACATCACATCTCCATTCCAGAGATACTGTGCGTATGGAGTATGCCAGCGCATCATAAATTTACCGCCTGCGGCCTTTTTATCGCTATTGGTTAATCCGCTATCTTCAAGCGTTCCCACATCACGCGGTACATGTTTTGACGCATCTTGCAACGCCTGTAACCCCATATCTGTCAGTGCCTCGTTACTCGCTGCCTTTATTAATGCAGCTGCCTGTGGTGTTCGCAATGTAACCCGGGTCTTAATCTTTGCCATATCTCACCATTCCTATCTCGTAATGATGCAGTTTTGAATTATCATACAGAGTCTCTACCGTTTTTATCTGGTGTTTCTGACCGTTGAAATCAACTACTTGATCAACTTCAAAAGAAACATCAGAAGGTCTGCTATTGCGACAGTCATAGAAAAGCGTAGCAGCCAACTGTACCTCTGCATTATTCTTATCCCGGATAATCTGTTTGGATGGCTCTATCCGGATGTTAGACAGTTCCTGTCCTCCATTCAGTTCGCCTTTCCCCCACTTATCCACATTGACTCGCTGATACAGGGTGGCTGTGTGAATCAACAGTCTTTTCGGAATCGGTCTCATCAACAGCTCCCTCCTCGATAAGTCAGACCAGTCGGCCACAAGATTCTTTCCGCCCTCGGCGAAAATATGGACTGTTCCGTGGATCCGTTGCCAGAAGATGTTCCAGAGTATGAAAACTTGCCAAGTGTTGCTCCTGACATTCCATTTCCCATATCCATCTCTGCCCCACCGTTCGCGTCCAGATATTCAATCTGTGCGCACACCGCATTCTTCACAAGCTTCTGCGTCGTTTCCGGCATCATAGGGAAACCCTCTTCTGTAAGCCTGTATAACGTCAGCTCCTCAACAATCTCTCCGGCTCGTTGACACAATACAGAGAAACCGGCAGATTCTACCGGCTCCCCTTTGAATACACCATTGTAATATGTTTCATCCACATACATTCAAATCAGCTCCTTACGCCTCTGTACGCTTCACATATACGGTCTGTGGTTTTGAGATCTTCATACCGTAGATCTTACGACCCTGTACTGCAGAAGCTCCGATATATTTTCCAGATCCACCAAGATCCTGAATATGGACATCCACACCCCACTCCTGCACACGATGGCACCAATTCGGGTGACCGGCAATAAATTCAGTTGTAGTCTTCTTAGATGCAACGGTTTTGGTATCATCAACCATTGTGTTTCCAGACTCATACAGTGCGAATCCAGCAATTGCTCCTGTTGCACCTGCCTCTTTCATTCTCTGAGAGAGATCTCCCTGGCGAATAAAGTGGTCGTCCATCATCAGCACCGCCATGAACTCTGGAGAGCAAATCATCCATCGTCCATCTGTCGGAACACCAATTCGTGTCAGATAGGTCTTAGCATCAAGCACATGTTTGTATGCATTTGCATCTGTAGCAGCTGTTTTTGTTGCACACACTTTAATACCTTCCGTTGTCTCCAACATATTGATAGATTTCTTATCCATCTCCAATGCAAGTGCGTATCCAGCTGAATCCAAGCGATCTGCAACCAGATTATCCGGAACTGCTGTGGCATCATATCCGTCAATCAGCTCATTGACTGCTTTGTCCTGGTCGATGTCCAGATCAATATATCCGGTCGAACCCTTGTCCAGGTCAACTCCTGTAGCTTTGTCATAATCCTTGACCGCTACTTCCGTGTCTCTTACCGGAATCTTAACCTTTCCGGCTTTTGGATTTCCTTCGTAGTTAGTGTTAAAAATATAGTTATCTCTTGTAACAAGAGTCTGTCTGAGCTTTTTGTCCACCAGCGAAGACCAGCGCTCCTGGTGTGCGTGTGCAAAAAGCTGTAAATACATCATAAATTTCATACTATTATCACTCCTTAATCATCTTTTAATCCTGGGTTCTTTGAATAGAACGCCGCCTCAACACCAGACATTTTCTTTCTGCGGCCATTCTGTCTCTGTCCCCAGGACTTGCTTCTTGGTTCTTCTTCATCATCCGCCTCGTCTTTATCCTTGGAAGATTCTTTGAACTGTGGGTATTTCTTCAATACCTCGTCGATAGCGTCCTCGATATCCATATCCTCATCTTTAGCCATGTGCACTCTGGCCAGTGCAAGAACATCATCCACACAAGCCTTATCCACGTCATGCTCCAGGCATGTCCATTTCATCTCCATCTCATCTGCCTTGGCAGCCTTATCACGGAGCTCCTGTGTTTCAGTATCATCATCTTCTTTCTCGCTACTCTCTCCGGTCTTGACCTTACCGTTCGGTTTCTTTCCAGCCTTTTTCTGCTGTTCTCTCTGCCATTTTCTTTTTTCTCTGGCAAGACGTTTCTTGACGGCATCATCTACATCCTTCTGGGAAAATTTCTTTTCATTCTCTTCCGGCTCATCATCGTCACTGTCGTCATCGTCGTCTCCTGGATCATCGTTATCATCATCTCCGCCTTCATCTCCCGGATCATCGTCTCCTCCGTCTCCGGCAAAAAGCTGCAGGTTTATTGTCCAGTATCTTTCTTTCATGTTCATGTTCTTCATGATATATCCTCCATTTCTCCGCTTAACGCCCGTCGGCAGCCACAGCTTGTACGTATTCAGTACCATAAGTTCTCTGTATGTCACTTACGGCAATAAAAAAAGAATCTACCAGAAGGCACCCCTTTTCTGATAAATCCTTATATTCTATATCAATATGCCCATCAGCAATGTGGTAAGAGATCTCGTCATCTGTAAGCGCTTTGAGCGAATGTGCAAGTCCCTGTGTTAATGCTGATACGGCAGCACAAATGATATCATTTCCAGTTTTTGCATATCCTGCATGGCCATCCATTGTAAGACCGGTTCTGGTAATATTTATTGCAATCAATAGCATCACCTCCTAAAAATGTGTATAAAAATACCACCAACCATTTCTGATCAGTGGCGTTAATCTTCCCTATGATTCGGACATTTTAAACAGATTTCCTTATAACCAGTGACTTTTCGCACCGCTTCCGGAATTGTCCAATCAGGTGCCAGTCCTTCAACATTCATATGGATATCAAAGCATATCCCATCTTCAATTTCAGTCCCCAATAACGGACATTTAATCTTTTTTGATGCCATATTTTTCTGCCACCTCCCTGATTTTTAGTGTTTGTTCATCGAATTGTTCTTTCTTAAATGCTGTTCGAATATTATTATTTTCTGTATCAACGTATACGGCTCCATTAGGTCCGTAATAGTTTACAAATCTTCCATTCCAGCGAGTAAGAGAAATATCCGCTTCTTTTATAAATCTTTCTGCCTCTTCTCTGGAAACGCTATGTTCTCTTTCTGCATTTATATGTCCAGCATCAAACGAGAACTCCGAAACATCTATCTTATCCGGATTAATTCTTGGAACACCTCTTATTTTTGCTTCTGTTAGTTCTTCTTTTATTTTATCATTTCTTATCTTTAAAGCAACTTCTTTTTGTACTTTCTTATTCTTCGCCACAGCTTCTGCAGATAATCTCTTATCAAACCCTACAATCTGTTCCCTGTCAGTCCTGCGGTGTAATCCGGGAGTATCTTTCACGTAATACTTTAGCTTATTCTCTGTCCGCTTAAGCTTTACAGAAGCTTCCTCGAACCCCTCCTGATCTCCTGCCGCGTCCAGCATCATACATTCCCGTTTCTGCTTTCGCACTTCCCTTTCAAGAGCTCTCTGCACCTGTGTCTGCTTATACAGCTTATCAT
>PPYF01065994.1_pt1 | contig 14244 bp, 13 predicted proteins | sample 1559871 | NCBI WGS metagenome assembly PPYF01 (sample SAMN08240021, study PRJNA423297) | Human gut metagenome, whole genome shotgun sequencing project. | reverse complement strand
AAATGGCTGTTTTCAGTTGACCAAAATTGGCGTTTTTCGCCTGACCCGGAATGGCGATTATCGCCTGACGCTAACAACGCCTCAAACACATAAAACACAACAAATAATATCCCTTCTATAATATCTCTATATCTCTGCCTTTTCAATAGAATATCCAATGAGTCAACCAAACGGATACTACTACTTATTGAGACACACTACCGACATGCGTCTACGCCACATCCAAGACGAGCACAAGGCAAGGTCAAAGGTGATTATCCAGCAGATCTGGTAGTACATTAGGCTCCACTCTCAATTACAGTGTCATCGCCAAGGGAGCCAAAGTGACCCGGCATACGGTGGCCAGACACTTTAAGATGCTTCAAAAGATGCTGGGCATCCAGGAAACCGCTCCCCATCCTCTGCTCGATTGCCAGACAGTCGTGCTTATGGTATGATGACCCTATCAAGTGAGGAGGTGCCGTCATGCCCCTGCATATTGTGCGAAATGATATAACCACCATGAAGGTGGACGCCATCGTCAACGCCGCCAAGGAGAGCCTGCTGGGCGGCGGAGGTGTGGACGGCGCTATTCACCGTGCCGCCGGGCCGGAGCTGCTGGCCGAGTGCCGCACCCTGGGCGGCTGCAAAACGGGACAGGCCAAGATCACAAAGGGCTACCGCTTGCCGGCCAAGTTTGTCATCCATACCGTCGGTCCCATCTGGCGGGGTGGCAGCCACGGGGAGAGGGAACTGCTGGTCTCTGCCTATCGCTCTTCTCTGAAAGTGGCCCTGGCCCATCAGTGTGAAACCGTGGCGTTCCCCTTGATCTCCTCCGGGGTGTACGGCTACCCCAAGGATCAGGCCCTGAAAGTGGCGGTGGATACCATCGGGGATTTTCTGCTTTCCCACGACATGACGGTGTACCTGGTGATTTTCGACCGGGCCGCTTATACCATCGGCGGGAAGCTGTTTGCGGACATTGCCGCCTACATTGATGACCGCTATGTGGATGCCCACACCGACAGCCGGGAGATTCAGCGCCGCCGGATGGCTATGGCATCCATGACCATGGAGGAATCGGAGTGTATGCCTGCCCCCTGTGCTATGGCCCCCTCCGGTTTGGACGAAGCCCTCAGCAAACTGGACGAAAGTTTCTCTCAGATGCTGCTGCGGAAGATTGACGAGCGGGGCATAACCGACGCCCAGTGTTATAAAAAGGCCAATATCGACCGCAAGCTGTTTTCCAAGATCCGCTCGGATGTTCACTACAAGCCCTCCAAGCCCACTGCCATGGCTTTCGCCATTGCTCTGGAACTGCCGCTGGAGGAGGCCCGGGAGATGCTGGAAAAGGCAGGCTTTGCCTTCTCTCACGCCAGCAAGTTTGACATCATTGTGGAGTATTTCATCGCCCACCGGAACTACAACATCTTCGAAATCAACGAGGCTCTGTTCGCCTTTGATCAGAGTTTGCTGGGAGGATGAATGTGAACAGACATGCAATAAACAAGTTTTCGATTCTATCGGCTGCTTTGGGTCTGGCAGTGCTGCTGGGCGTTATCGTATCCGGAGCCGCATATCCTCACCCGTTTTTTCGATACGGAGCGCCATTGGGACTGCTGTTTGTTTTTGTGAGTGTAGTTCTGCAGTTTATCACTTGGATTCTGGAAATCTATCATGGTGTAAAAGGAAAGCAATACCGTTTTGTGGCTGTAATTGTTGTGCTTGGTCTGCTGGTTATCTGGAGGCTGCTGAGCAGGCTTTGACGGTAAGAAATTTTGTCGCCCATCAGGCGACCACGAAATACTCAGATCCCCCTATACTGTGCTTGTAAACCAAACACAGCATAGGGGGATTTTTTATGAAGCACAATTTGACAGAGCTGGTTTTCATCCTGGACCGCAGCGGCTCCATGCAGGGGCTGGAGGGTGACACCATCGGCGGCTTCAACGCCATGATCGAAAAGCAGAAGAAGGAGCCGGGCGAGGCCTTCGTCTCCACCGTCCTCTTTGACGATCAGACCGAAGTGCTCCATGACCGGGTGAAGTTGGACGAGGTCCGGCCCATCACCGAAAAAGAGTACTATGTCCGGGGCTGTACCGCCCTGCTGGACGCCATCGGCGGAGCTATCCACCACATTGGGAACATCCATAAGTACGCCCGGCCCGAGGATGTGCCGGAGCACACCCTGTTTGTCATCACCACCGACGGCATGGAGAATGCCAGCCGCCGCTATTCAGCCCGGCGGGTGAAGGAGATGATCCAGCGTCAGAAGGAGAAATACGGCTGGGAGTTTCTCTTCCTGGGGGCCAACATCGACGCCGTGGAGACGGCGGGGTACCTGGGCATCACCCCCGACCGGGCGGTGAACTACCACTGCGACAGCGAGGGTACCCGACTCAACTACGAGGTGGTGGGCCAGGCGGTGGCCGCTGTCCGGTGCAATGCACATTTGGATGAACACTGGAAAGATGCCATCGAGGAGGACTTCCGCAAGCGAAAAGGGATAAACAACAACTGATTTCCCTATTATGCGCAGGGTTATGCCGAGGTTGCAATTTTTATAGTATTTTCGCATAATATTTCCTGTTAATTTTGGAAAAAGTAACTTTTGCGGGAAAAAGATTTATTCCCATAGCCGCCATTCCAACTGTATTGGACGCCCATTCACTTAGCGCATTAGGAAGTCGGTAGCACTCAGGTTTTCCATCTTCTAAAATTGTTATCAATGGAGTTAGCGCCTGATCTACACCTACGGATAAAACTTCAAATGTCTGATGGCCTTTATGTAGTGGTAACAGAGGTTGCTTTTTCGACTCAAAATAGACCTTTCCGCCTCTTGAGTTCAAATATGATTCTTGATCACAGGGAATTACAGGCTCAATAGGCAGTTTGCAGCTTCTCCGATCAAAGTACCTTGCTAACTGCTTGCAAGCAAACGCATTAAAATATTCGCCTTGCATGTCTATATCTGCCCGAATTTGATCCACAGAATCAAAGTGATTCATAAAGTTAAGAAGAGCATTGAACACAACCAAATCATCCGAATAAATCCCGGAGTAAGACTTGTACCAAGCAGGTTGCCATTCGCAGATAATACGATAGAGTTTTTTGTAAAGTCCTAATTGAACTTCACTCAAGGAAAACCAACCTGTGTTTAGAATCTTTTTGTTAGTGCCTTCATCAAGAGATTGGTATCGTAAGGAGTCGCACAATCCCTTCATTAGCTTAGATATGATACCTGCCATCATATCTGCGATGCGAAGACCTGGATACTTCGTAGAATTCTCTTCACTTGAATTATCCAGTCCTATTTCTTTTGCCGCTTTTAAGGTCTTGCTTTCCTCCCCTTCTTTCCCTTCTTTGTCAATAATCAGAGTGTAATCTTGTATGCTTTTTTCTACCAGGTATTTTTTGAAGCCATCAAAAGACACGTGATAGGCCCAAACAAGTTCTGGGCCAACAGAAATATCATCTAATACGAGCAAAATTTCTTGAAAGGAACGGGTCTCGGCCCACTTCAATTTCGGGTTAATTTTATTGTGCTCAATTCGATCTATGAAAAACTTCTTTAATTGCTTTACAAAGTTTTCAGGGGAATCATAAAGGCACCTAATGATTTCAAGCGGACGATACATGACAAGCGCTTTTGTAATAGAATACTTCATTGCGTCTGCATCAATGAGAAAACTATTTCTGTACCCTTGGAAAAGCTGTAACACAAGATATTCAATCTTGCTGACAACAGAAAAGTAAATATGAATATCCTCATCAAAAAGCGACAGAAAATCATTTACAAACTGAGCATTCTGTTTGTTTAGGGAGGCAAAACCATACTTGAATTGTTTTTGATGCAACATTGTGCTTTTAATTTCACCATTACGATCTTTCCTGTCTGCGTATTTATCCTCAAAAGATGCTTGTCTCTGTAAGACTTCTTCTTTTTCGGATGACCATCCCACAATCATAGTCACAAAATTGTCGTAATAATTTGTTGCACTTACGGTATTATAATTAATCTTTCTGCTGTGTTCAGATTCATCGTAATAGAATTCATATGTAGACATTTGACATCCCTCTTTTTCAAAAATAACTATTTATGTGTGAAATGGTTCTATTCTAAGAATAGTCTTTGTTCACTCGCTTAGCTACTTAATTTTACGCCGATTTTCAAAATGGTTTCGGTATCAATTACACCAGCATAGGGCTAAAAAGGAATGTTTGCTATTCGCATAAAACCTCACCTCTGATTTTTCTTCCTGAATTATCTTGTCAACAAACCATTTGTATAAGGAAAATTAATCTCCCGCATAATATTGCGGAGACCAAGGAAGAAATTTACCCGATATACTCTTTATATGGCAGTCATGGACGATGAGATCTGCTGGAACGAGCTGGAGGGCAATCAGATCGGGGACGAGGTCATCACATTCCCACCCAAGGAGGAACCCCTCCAGGATCGGTACCATCTCTTTCTGCAAATAAACCGAACCAAAAGCCGCCGACAGATCCAGGAGAAAATTGCGGAAATGGATAAGCGGCTCCAGGAGTCCCGGCAGTACATTGGCCAGCCCAAAGAGCAGCTGGAGGTGGAGATTGCTGGGGAAAGCGATGTGTGACAGTCTGCCCTTTCTGGGCATCAGGTGTATCAGTTTTTAACAAGCCATAATCAAAGAATAGCGCCTTCCGGAATCTGCGGGTTTTGGAAGGCGCTTCTTCGGCTTATTTTGCAATTTGATACTTGATGCGATTGCTGTATTTTGCAGACCGAAGCAGCCCAAGTTTCTCAAACTTGAGTACAAATCCACGGATGGTTGCATAGGCCGCATTGCCAAAGTCCTTTTCCAACTGTTTGGTGGAGAACTGACTCTCCCCATAAGAGGTGAGAACAAACTGCCACAGGGCCTGTTCTTTTTCTGTGACATCGCCCCGGGACAAAGCGTTCCGGAAGGTTTCTGTGGTGTGGGGATCCGGCAGAGCCGAGACCAGCTTGTGGTACACATTTTCAATGAAATAGGTCAGGAAAGGCGTCACATCCATGACCCCGCTGATCTTCGCATTCTGCTCTGCCAATGTGTAGGCGTTGTAATAACCCCGGCGGCTCTTCTCCACATACTTAGACAGCGGGACAAACAGAGCGGAGGAATACCGCTGCTGCACCAGATACCACAGGTGGATCAGACGGGCCATTCTGCCGTTGCCGTCAAACCAGGGATGCAGGTAGGCGATGTAGAAGTGAATGAGCGCCGCTTTCAGCAGATCGTTCATGGAGGATTCCTGATGGATAAACTCCACCAGATTCCCCATATACTCCGGCAGCATCTGCCAGGGGAGGCCGGTGTGCTCCACTTTGTCACCCACGATATACACGCTGTCATGGCGGTATTGATGGCCGGGCAGGAGCTGATCTTCCTCCGGTAAAAACGCTCCAATGGTAAGCGCATACAGCTGGTAGATGCTTTCCTCGCTGATCGTATGCTGAGGATCACTGATAAACTCCAGACCCTTCTTCATGCCGTAGATACGGTTCTCGCTCTCATTGGTGGGGGCGTAGCCGGACAAAATCCTGCGGACGCTGTCCCGGGAAGTGTCGATCTGCTCGATGGAGAAGGTGGATAGGATTTCGTCCTCCATAGCCTTTCTGCCATAGATCTGACTGCTGCTCTGGGGTGTCAGCAGCACCTTGGCCGCTGACAGCTGAACCTGGGCAACAGAATCCAGATAGACCAGATTCTTGCCGTTGTAATCCTTCAGCGGCAGAAATTTATAAAAGCAACTTCCAAGCAGCTCCACAAACTCCTTTAGATCAGCATGGGGATATTTGCAGCCAAGTGTTTTTAGGTCGACGATGCTTTTGTCGGAGAGCATCCTGACAAACAAGCTGGCATCCATTGGATTCAACTCTGATATGACTTAGTATCAATTAGTATCAGCATAACAAAGGATCCCTATATCTGCAAGCGTTTATACAAGCGGTGTGCCGCTGAATCATTTCTTGATATTCTGCTGGCTATTCTGCAGAAGGTGTGGTATTTGTTTGTGTCACAGGAGGAGATAACCATGAAAAAACAAATTGCCATAGCTGCAGCCATTACCGCCAGTCTCGCCCTGTGGGCCGCTGTGTCGCCCCAAACTGCAGGGGTCAAGGAAACACCTGCACCAAGCCCAATGCCCACCGTAGCGGCCCCACAAACGCCGCTTACGGAGCTGAAAGAACTGGAGGTATCCCTGACAACAGAACTGGAGCCAGCTGAGGAAATGATAGCGGAGCCTGTTTTGGAGGAAACTGTGGAGCAGCCAACCGTTTCCGCACCAAAGCCCACAGCAGGGAATCAGAATACGCCAGCGACGGAACCAACTAACACGCCCGAACCAGAGCCAACCCTGGAGCCGGAGGTCACCGATAGCAGTTCGGAGAATATGGTCTATGTACCCGGCTTCGGCTGGATCGAGAGCCAAGGCCCCAACCAGGTGACATACGCCGAGGATATGTACGAGAACGGCAACAAAATCGGGATCATGGGCTGAGACAAAAATGAGCCACATAAACAAAGAAATAGCCAGTTTGAAATGTGTGTAAGCACAATATGCCTATAGTACATTTTATTGGACACTATTTCTGATAGAGTATATTAATCACGAAAAGTGACTATGTACAAAACAGCAGCAACAACGACAATATCGGACAAAATATATGGCAGATCACAGTTAGCAATTAGCAGATGAAGAATGCTTGTTGAAAAACATATTAGAGCACATGCGAATATCGCAAATATCAATAAATAGCGGAAAGAACACGAAAGATATTCAAAGATGTTGAAAACGGCACAAACATTCGATATAATACAAAAGTAAGCTTGCGCAAACAGATGACAGCGAGGTGTGCCAATATGTCCGATTTAATAAATGAGAACTATATCAGCATTGAAGATGCAGCGTTGTTTCTTAATATTAAGTCCGTTACTTTGCGAAAATGGATAAAAGATAAGAATGTACCCGCCCATAAAATCGGAAAACAGTGGAAATTTAAACGTTCCGAACTGGAAGAATGGGTAAAAAGCGGAAAGAGCGCAATGGAATAATATCTTCTATTTCGGAGGGAAAATATGTATCATTTGAATTCGTTTTTTGCCGGGATCGGCGGTTTTGATCTTGGCTTTGAAAAGAATGGATTTAAAACAGAATTTCTGTGTGAGATAAATCCTTTTTGCAACGAAGTGCTATCGACCCATTGGCCGGATGCCAAACGAGCAGAGGATATCTGCACAGTAAGTCCGGAAGACATCCCCCATGCAGAGGTTTGGTGTGGTGGTTTCCCTTGCCAAGATATATCCGTTGCCAGAGGAGCTTCCCAGCGGTTGGGTCTTGATGGTACAAGATCTGGTCTGTTTTATCAGTTTGCTGCACTGGTTGAGGAAAAGAAACCCGAAGTCGTTGTTATCGAAAATGTAGGAGGGTTGTTCAATTCAAACGGTGGACGAGATTTTGGCGTTATTCTTCAGCGAATGACCTCAATGGGATATGCAGTTGCTTGGCGCTTATTTAATAGTCGATACTTCGGTGTTCCTCAATCTCGCCCTCGTGTATATCTTTGTTGCTGGAAAGGAGATCCGGCAAAGGCAATGCGAGTCATGTTTGATGAGGCCGGCGCACATAAAACTGCAAATGAGCGGAAAGATTTTATAACTGAGGCTTCTGCTGTAGATGCCTATCCGAAGGTCCCAAAAGTAGCATATTGTCTGGCAGCTACCTCTGGTCGGCACACTGGCACGGATTGGAGCAGAACTTACATTGTGTGTGATGACGGTGTTCGGCGAATGACCCCAAAAGAGTATGAGCGCTTACAAGGTTTCCCGGATTTCTGGACATTGCCAGAAGGGTATGATGTAAACGATGAAGATACGGATACACTGCGTTATACTGCGGTAGGAAATGCGGTTTCTGTTCCTGTTGTGGAATGGGTTGCAAAAAAAATAAACCATGAACTGAAAGCTAAATCATCGCTTTTCTCCGATGCTTATGCAAAAGAATATGTACCAGAGTTTGCAAAACAACAATGGGTTTTGGGTGTCTTTTCTGATGTTGACTATACCGATACTTCTTTGACTCACAAATGGCCTAAAGCTGGAATTGCATGGGAAAATAGGTATATTGGTGGAAATGTTGCTCCAACGCCTCAAAATCCAATAGAGTCCAGTCTTGTGGATTTTGTTGAGCATGACCGCGTTAGCAGAAAATATTATTTGACACCGAATGCAGCTGAAGGAATACTCCGCCGTGTAGATAGCCAAGGCCGTAAACTTTTTGGACCATTGAGAACCGCATTAGAGATTGAAAAGAGAAAAAAGTAACATCGGAGGTGCAATATGGCTGACTTTACATTTGCAACCTTGAGGCTTGGTAAAACAAGTGTTGAGGAGATAAAGCGCATAAACTCAAAAACGGGTGGCGCTTCAACTGAACCGTTTCCCATCTCAGTTGTATGTACTCAGATTCCGACCGATCTGGATGTTGGTGTCATTGTTTTTATTTGGCTTGGCTCCGACAACAGCAAGGGTATGGCAACTGAGTGGAAGCAAGGCTTTAAAGCAATCGGTAGAGTCACTTCTATTGCCAGAGGCGAAAAGTACAATGATGAAAGCACTACCGAGGTGGAAATCTTTTATGTCTTCCCCAATGCAATTAATAGACTGGATATCTTAAGGGATGCGGCAGCTGATTACTACCGTTGCTCCTCTATGCCCATTATCGGCCTTGACGACCATTCCAACCAGACAATTCGCATGTTGGAGTCGGGCGAGTTGAGCGACATAAATGCATTTTTCTCTGCTTTAAATTGTGTCTATAGAAATTTTAGCAAAGAGTTGCTTGAGATTGATCCGCGTTTTAATTCCATGTTCCATACCGCCGATGTAAAAGAAGATGATTATGAGCCCGCGTTTAAATCGTGGCTTGCTGGTGTAGTAAAAACAAACGGAACCCCTTATTCTGAAAATACAAGAAATCAGTACATAAGTGCGCTTAAGGCCATTTCTGGCTCATTCCCAGAAGCAGTTGTTCCATATACCTCAATTTTTGAGATTGCTGATGTGGCCACTTTTGATCGAAGTCAAGCTGCTATAAAAGCCGACAAAGGATATGATGCATTTAATAAGGCAAGAGGCAACGGCTCCCTATCAGCTGGTCTTGATTTGTACCGCCGTTTTCTAATGGAAAGAGTATCCTCCAATGATGTTGAATACCTTTCTGCCACCTGGTTCAGACTTGCCGCTGAAAAGTATGCTCAGGTGGATGCAGAGGCAAATGAGCTGTATCAGCAGTTTCAAAGTTTATATGCTCCGGAGAAATTACGCGCCCTCCCTGATGAAGACCTGTTGGGATATATTTTCCTCGGTGTAAATGATCGTAGTCTTTGCAACGCATTAGAGTTCGATGCCCAATATACACAGTTCGGTAGCATCGCCGGCGGAACTGCATATAAATACAATTTGTTCTATAGCAGAAACGAAGAAACCTGGAAGACCTCGTTTGGTGAAGGCGGTCAGCGTTCCGTTTCTCAAGAAGAAGCTCTTGAAATAGGCAAACAAATCCGTGATGCGCTGGTAGCTGGTGCTGATATTATTTCAAACCATGAAATGCTTGTAACGGTCAACGATTACAATGATTTACTGAATGGGTTGAATACGGCTATTCCGCAGTATATTACAAAAATGTGGTTCTTGAAGTATTACCACATGATGTTCCCACATATCCTGCCCAACTTTTACAATGAAGCATGGCAGAAGCATATTCTCTGTAATTTAAACATTGTTCCTTCTGATGCGCAGTTTATCCGTATGGGACAGATCAATGTTTTTGTAAATGAGTGTGGAATCTCCAATATTGTCTTTTCGAAAATCATCTTTGATAGCATAGGATCTCCGAAAACATTCTATCGAATTGGTACAGGTGACAATGGAATCTACTTTAACGAATGGCGCCAGAATAACTATGTTGCCATTGGCTGGAATGAACTGGGAGATCTCGCGGCTACCTACCAAGAGGATGTTGACAGCAAAGGAATAATTACTGATGCGTTAAAGAGCCAGTGGAATTATGATAACAGGCTGGCCTCGCGCAAATATGGTGAAATTAATAGTTTCTATTCAGCTGCAGCTGATACTACGTATGTAGTTGCTATGGCAGGGCAAAAAGTTCTTGCTATCGGCCTTGTGACTGGCGGTTATTTCTTTGATGAAACAAAAGAATATGGGCACTGCCGGCCTGTCCGTTGGCTCAAAGTATTTGAGAAAGGGAAAACACTTCCTGTCGAGGGCGAAGGTAAGCTGACTACTTTCTACGAACTGAAAAACAGCGAAAATATATGCTACCTGTATTCTCTTCTGCATGGTCGCGATGAAACTCCTAATGATGTTCCGGAGGAAGCCCCTGTAGAACAAATTCGCCCAATCAGCTTCAATACGGGTCTGATCAGTGATCAACCTCGCAACCGTATTCTCTTTGGCGCACCAGGCACCGGTAAGAGTTTTACTCTGAACCATGAAAAGGATGCCCTGCTTGCGGATGGCGGCGAGTACGAGCGAGTGACCTTCCACCCAGACTATTCCTATGCTAATTTTGTCGGCACATATAAACCTGTGCCTTGTAAGGATAGCGATGGCAAGGATGCTATCACCTATTCTTATGTGCCAGGACCCTTCATGCGTACCTATGTGAAATCGCTTAGGAACAGTAGAACGGATGCACCCAAGCCCTTCCTGTTGATAATCGAGGAGATCAACCGTGCCAATGTCGCGGCTGTGTTCGGTGATGTGTTCCAACTGCTTGACCGTGGTGATGACGAGGTCAGTGAGTATCCGATTCAGGCGTCCGAGGACATCAAAAGGTATCTGGCGGGAGAGCTCGGCGGCAATCCAGACGATTACTCTGAAATTCGCATCCCGGATAACATGTTCATCTGGGCTACTATGAACAGTGCTGACCAGGGCGTATTCCCGATGGATACTGCATTCAAGCGTAGATGGGACTTCACCTATCTGGGTATCGATGACAGCGAAGCCGGAATTGTCGGCAAAAAGGTCATCCTCGGACAGGGAGAATATCGCCGTATCGTGGAATGGAACGCACTCCGTAAAGCCATCAACAATGAACTTCTCACTTACAAGGTCAATGAGGATAAGCTGATGGGGCCGTATTTCATTTCCAAGAAAAATCTGCCAGAAAGCGAAATGATTGACCCCACAGTGTTTACTCGCATTTTCAAGAACAAGGTCATTATGTATCTGTTCGATGATGCTGCAAAACAGAAGCGTATTACATTGTTCGGCGGCTGTGATGAGAAGGCCAAGAACCAGTATTCCAAGATTTGCAGAGAATTTGATACCAAGGGCGTGTATATCTTCTGTGAAGGAATTAGCAGCCAATTTATTGATAATGGTCCAGAGGATGATGGGGAATGATTTCGGTATTTTTGCGAGAACAAAAACGCTATACACAGGAAGCCCTGGTTAAAGAGTTTCATTGTTCCGAGGAAAAGACTGTTCGCATTCTGAAGCGTCTGAAAGAATATGGTGTACTGAAGGCTGTAAAAGCGAATGACACACAGAAGGATCTCACTGATCTGTTGGATGAAGACATCGAAATTGCCGATGTCGAAGTCGGTGAAAACGAATACCTGTATGTGTTCACTTTTGTTGGGGTTATTACTATTGAGGGCCGTGTGCTGAAATGCTATCCAAAATATTTGCTCGATGCCACGGCCCCCAAAGAGGAACTGAAACAAGTCCTAAAAGTTCTTGAAAAGTACAATTCCAAGGAACAGATCATTCGTATGTACAACGATACGAGTGACAGCAGCGCATTTAATATGCTGGCTGTTATGTTGTTTCTCCTTCAGGATTATTTCGAGTATGGTGCTTATACCAACACACAGGATATTATCGAATCCAACGGAACTGGTGAAATTCTCTGGGATAGAACCATCAACGAAACTTTCACTCTCCTTAGCAACAATCGTCCGTATTACCCGGAATTACTAACCATGAAGCGGGTGAATGACGATTTCGACTTTTTCAAGCGTCTTCACGAATGTATCCTCACGCGTTGTACAGAGGAATTAAGAGATGCCGATCTGTTGGATTTATTCGATATTATGGGTGTCGATATATCCGATGAGGGCATTGAGGACTTCGGTGATAAAGATTATGTACTGGAGCGTATCGTCAAGGAACTCAATGTCCAGTTCAACACACGCAAGCAGCTTCTACTGAAAACGCTGTATGCCTATATAGCCAACAGCAGCGCACTGGATGATCTCGATTGCTTTAGCATGTTTGGCACAAACAGCTTCAACCTGGTATGGGAAAAAGTTTGCGCAGACGTAATGGATAACCAGTTACAGAAGCCAATCGGTGGCCTGCGGCTCCCTGTACCGTTGGCTGCGCAATATCGCGATTTGCGGCATAAGAAACTTATTGATTTGATTGATAAACCGCAGTGGTCCAGAACAACACCAACTGGTGAGTGCTTTGTGAAGCAGGCCGAGGATACTCTCATCCCAGATCTTGTTTCCATCGTGAAGATTGATGGAGAGTATCAGTTTATCATTTTTGATGCCAAGTACTACAACATCCAATTGGAACACAACAAAAAGCTGCGTGGCCAGCCTGGTATTGAATCCATTACCAAGCAGTATCTGTACCAGTTGGCATTCAGACCTTTTGTGGAGGCCCATCAAATCAGCACAGTACGGAACTGCTTCCTTATGCCGACTGCGTCGAAGGAGATAATCGAAAAAGGTGCTGTATCCCTGGCTATGCTGAGTAAGTTGGGGCTACAGGATATTCAGGTGCGCCTTTTGCCTGCAGAAACCATGTACCGCCATTATATTGACCATACTAAAATGGATATTTGTACACTGAATTTGTAAAACGAATGGCAACGCATTCCGCAAAAGACATTTCTACAAAAATATCACCCCATCAGATCTCTAATATGCAGAGAGATGCGGCTGAGCAAATCGGAGAGCTTATGGAAATAGCCGCTGCAAAGTTTTGATCACTTAGGCGTATCAGTTTTTAACAAGCAATAAACAAAGATAACCGCTCGCTGAATTCCGAAGATATTCAGCGGGCGGTTACTCGTCCGTGGGGTCATCCGAAATCATGCCGACTGCCGCCGCCGGAACCCAGCGCTTCAAAGGCACAGACGATCTCCTCAATTTGCTGAAAGCATTCGCTGTCTGCCAATGCGTCGTCCTCAATGATGGCCTTGATCTTAGCCAGGGCCTTGTAGCATTCCAGCTCCACGATTTTTATTACATCCGTGTTGACGAGTTCCGGGAAGGAGACCTGAACTTTTTCGTTTGCCAACACATGACAGAGGATTTCCTGATACAGCTCCATGCAACCACCGCCTTAGTACTTATAAGTTCTACAATCAACATTCTAATGAAAATCTGCGGTATCGTCAATAGTATCAATCAGTACTAAAGGTGGTGGGCGGTATGTTATTTCAACGACTGAGAGATTTGCGGGAGGACAGGGATCTGCGGCAGGAGGATGTGGCGGAAATCCTGGGAATCAGCCAGACGGTGTATTCCCGCTACGAGCGTGGATTTCAGACCATTCCTGTGATTCATCTTCTGAAATTGGCGGATTACTATAAGGTGTCCACCGATTATATCCTGGGGCGGACCAACAACAGCAAGCCATACGATGTGAAATAGAGTATTTCAATTAAAAAGTTTAACAAAAAGAAGAAAAACCGCCTGAACAGGCGGTTTTTCTGACCAATAATGGTCCGAGTGGGGAGACTCGAACTCCCGGCATCTTGCTCCCAAAGCAAGCGCGCTACCAACTGCGCTACACCCGGATATGAAATTTTCCAATTGTGGTCAAACATGTGGTCAACGCCGATTTTTGACCAGTTACCGGCGACGGGGAAAGTGCTGTCAGCCCAACTGTCCCAAGGCTTTCCGGGTTTTCCGAGGGCTGTGGCTCGAACCCGGGCCTCACGCTCCCAAATCACGTGCGCTACCAACTGCGCTACACCCGGATATTTAGTTTTTCTGCATGATACCATGCGGAGAAGGAAAAAGCAAGTTTTTCGTGTCTGTGGGCGGTGCTGTGGTCAACCCCGATTTTACGGGAGTTTTTCAACCGGGGAATTTCCGCCGCAAGCTACTGTCCCAAGGCCTTCCGGGATCTCACTTTCAGAGTAATGGATGGGTCATCTATCCTCCCAAAGCAAGCGCGCTACCAACTG
>PPYF01017170.1_pt1 | contig 14249 bp, 8 predicted proteins | sample 1559871 | NCBI WGS metagenome assembly PPYF01 (sample SAMN08240021, study PRJNA423297) | Human gut metagenome, whole genome shotgun sequencing project. | reverse complement strand
GTGGGACATGCTTTCCCAAAGGCCGCTCAACGGGAAACCGCATCCCACTATTAGCCCGAGAAACGGGATGCACTTTCCCAAAGAGAGCCAACGGGAAACTACGTCCCACAATCAGCTTCCAAAGTGGGACACACTTTCCCGTTGAGGGTTGTTCCGGAAAGTGCATCCCGGAATTGATACTCAGAATGGGACGTCGTTTCCCGTTGAGGGTCTCGGCGGAAAATGCATCCCGGAAATGGGCTTTGAGCTTGGACGATGCTCCCCCAGTACCTCCGCTTTTAAAAATGAGACACGCCGTTGGCGGAAATGAGACACGTGGAACTGGGCATCGGACGTACTATTCGTGGAATGAGCCGCTCCATTCGAGTAAAGTGAGGTCCCTCATGTACGTTCCACACCCCCGTATCCGTAGGCTGTCGAAAATCCCGCTTGTTGGGACGGCGGCGCTTGCTGCGTTGATCGCCACGAGCGTCGCCTGCTTCACGGCCACGCCCCAGGTTGCCCAGGCGGCAGACGCGCCCGCAATCACCGATATGACCGAGCAGGATTATCAAGCCCTGGGCCTGGGCACGAGCGAGGACATTCCGGCCGATACCGTTGGCCCCTATTCCACCGATACTCCCACGACGTTTGCCACGCGCAGCGAGGTCTATATGGCAGCTAACGGCAGCCATGGCAATCGCTACACTCTGCGCGACAAGCTCGAGAACGTCGAGCGCGGCGATATTGGCGGCAGCAGCAAACTCACCGATGGCTATGGAAGTGTGTGGGGCGCCGCAAAGTTCTGGCAAAACGTCAACAATTTCGATACGAACAGCGACCTCTACAAGCATAGCGACTACGGTGGCGGCACCTGGTCGTATCTGAGCAACAATGAGTCCTCGACGGTACTTGCCAACGACAACAACGGCTTCTCGGGCATTCACGCCACAAGCGTTGAGTTCTGCAGCGATGCCAAAACGGGCAAAAAGAGCCGCGTTGCCGAGCTTCGCGCCTATGGTGACAGCTCGTCCACGACGATCGACGGCAAGTCGTACGCCGGAAAGGTTGAGCTGGTCCTCTATTCGTTTAGCAACGGGCGCACGCGCAGCCTTGATACGCGCCTGCCGGTGACGGTCAACACCAATATGATGGACGGAGGCCGTTTTAAGTATCTGAACGCCGGCTACCTGCAAGAGCACGACGCCGTCTTTGATGTCGAGGCGGGCGATGTCGATGGTGACGGCGTGGACGAGCTTTTTGTCTATGCGGGCTGCTATGTCGACGAGAGCGGCGTGCGTAAGGCTGTAGTCGATATGTACGACCTGGAGGGCGGCAACTGGAGTCAGAGTGTCGTCAAAATCGACGCCGGTAACGCCGCGGACTACACCACGCACAACGAGGGCGGGAACGACTCTTGGACGCAGCTGCAGTCAGCTCCTGTCGTTTCGCTGGCTGCCGGAGACCTCGACCGCGATTTTTGCGATGACCTCGCCATCGTGGTCTCGGCACCCTACGGCAAAAAGAATATCGCCAAGTCAACGCATTGCGAGCTGTTCTCGTGGGATGCATCCAAGGGTGCACTCGTCCATGTCGATGCTCTGGGTGACGCGGGCGCAATCTCCCTCTCTTCGAACGGCAAGACCATGGTCGCTGCGAATGCGACGTTCGGCACGTTTGCCGCCTACGATGAAGAAGGAAAGAAGACGGGTGAAACCGTCACGGGCCTTATTCTTGCGGGCTATGACTGGCAACGCAGCGCTTTTGATTACGACGCCTATGACGGCAGCAAGGGGCTGTACGGCGCGCTGTACCGCTACGCGTATTTTGACTCGGAGTCTGGCGAGTTCAAACTATCCGATTGCAAGGAATACAGAGACGGGCTCCTTGCCTCCTATGGACTGATGCATGTGCCCAGCAGCGCATGGAAGGATAGTGCTCAGGATAAGCGCTATCCGTGCACCTTGGCGCCTATTGCCCTTGCCACTGCCAACCTTGACGGTCTGTCTGGGCAGCCGGCGGTCGACGAGGTGCTCGTGGGCGGCGATGTGTTCCGCGACTTTGCCTGCAACACGGCGCAGAGCGGGGCCCAGGGCTTGGGTTCCATGGTCGGAACCATGAGCATGAGCGGCCAGCAATACAACAGTAGCAACAAGCATGACCACAAGGGTATCGAGCAGGTGTGGATCAGCGACGTTAAGGCGGGCAGCGTCTCGGGTTCGGACCGCTATAACGAGAGCTTTATCGCCGTAGTGGGCAAGCACCGCGACGAGGACCTGCGCAAGAACGATGACTACTATTGGATGACCGCCTCGCATTTTTCGCTCGACGAGAACGGAAAGGTGCGCCGCGGCGAGGAGCAGGTGATTAGCGAGAGCAACCGTCGCGGCACTACCTACGGCACATTTATCTCGCTCGCGCTGCCCGATGTCGACAACGACAGCGTCAAGATCACGTACAAGGACCGCTACAAGGTCTATACCAACCCGCGCGTGCTTGCCGTGCTGCAGGATGCGCCCTATGTTGAGGATCTGGAGCAGGCATACGGCTATCTGGTGTTGGGCGGCACGTCTACGGAGAGGAAAAGGGCACGGGGACATCCCAGGGCTATACCATTGGCGCCGAGTTGGGCGTTGCCGTCGAGGTGCAGACCGGTCCGCCCCTGGTCGCGATGAATGCTTCAGTCGATTTTGCCGCCGAGGGATGCTATGACTACCGGAGCGAGCGCACGGTCAGCGCAAGCGTAAGCTATGAGTCGCATGCCGGCGAGGGTGACAAGGCCGTGCTCTACACGATTCCGATGGTCTATTACGAGTATGAGATCGAAAATGAGGAAACTGGTGGCAAGGGCGTGATGGCGGCGCCCGTGTCGCTCGGCGCGCAGACCTCGGTCGTTAATGTCGAGGCCTATGACCGCATTGCCAAACAGCACAATATGACGCCGCTCAGCTACTTTTTGACCAACCGGTCGGGAGAACCCGGAACCTATCAAACGACGCTCAACGGCGAGGCTCCCGTTGGGGATTCCTTTGGCCTGGGCAAGCCTGGCGTAACGCGCGCCTACACGCACGATGGGTTTAACGGCGCCGCCGCGCAGTCGGGGGCGAGCATTGAGCAGACCATCGAAGTCGAGGAGGGCAAGGAGCAGGAGCTCGAGCTCGGCTTGACGCTGAACGGCAGCGTTGTCATGGGCGCGAAGCTCGCAAAGCACGAGTTGTTTGGCGGCCTGTGCTTTGGTGCCAACGCCGGCTTTACTATGGGTAACTCCTCGAGTGAATCGACCGAATACGGCGGCACCGTCGACAACCTGCCCGAGGCCGCGCAGGGCAAGTACGGTTTTGTGTGGCGTCTGGGCGTCAACGCGGTGGATGTCGACAAGTTCGAGGCAGACTCGGGCGACAAGCTCGGCACCAAGGACACCGACCAGTTCTGGATCGTGGGCTATGACGTTAAGGACGTCGAGATGCCCGACGCGCCGGCCGTGACGGGCTTTACGGCAAACGCCGTCGATTCGACCAGCGTTACGTTTAGCTGGGACGATGTACTCGCAAACAAGAGTGGCTTTAGCTACGGCGTGGGCATGCTGCAGAGCAATGCGGCGGATGCGGTCGTCAATAGCTGGAAGATTGCCGACAACACGCAGACCTCGCTCAAGTGGGATGGGCTGCAGCCCAATACGGAGTATCGATTCGCCATCGCCGCCGTTAAGAATGGATCCACGACCGAAACAGGTATTCGCTCGGCAATCATCACGGTCAAGACCATGCCCGATGGCATGACGATGACCGTGAGCGGACCTGCGGCGGATGCTGCGGAGGGGTCGGATCTTGGATACGACTCTTCGGTTGAGCGCACGGCGGGAAGCCACCTGACGCTCTCGGCGATTGGCCATGTGAAGCAACTCGGTGCCGACGATAGCGAAACAGGGCTGGCACCGACCTATATGTGGTACCGCAAGGGCCGCGGCGAGACAGAGTTTAAGCTCGTGGGTGCCGATGGCAACCTCGCGGCTGGAACGGCCTCAAAGCTCGAGATTGACCTGACCGCAGACGATGACGGTGCGCAGTATTACTGCCACGTGGGATACAACGACGTGGGCCTCGACACCGGCACGACGCTCGTGAATATCGAGGCCGAGGAGACGGCACCCACAACGGTGAACGCCACCCCGATCCGCACGCGCCGCCTGTTCTCACAGGCAAGTGCGGGCGCCAAGAAGTTCCTGGACCATACGCTGGTAAACACCGCCGGCCCAACCGATTCCGAAGGCTCAAAGGACCCCGAGACTCCTGAGACCCCGACGAACCCGGACAAGCCCAAGTCCGACAACGGAGCTAAGACCGACACCAAGGTCAAGACTACGACCACAGCGAAGAACCTTGCAAACACCGGCGACCAAACATTCGCCCTAGTCGCCACCGCAGCAGCAGCGGGAGCAACGCTCGTAGTGATAGCCCTCATCATGCTGATCAAGCGCCGCAAGACCCACTAGTAGCCAGTCGAACATATCGACAACCCAAAAACCCGGGTAGCCAAAAAACAGGCCACCCGGGTTTTCTGTTGAGTGGAGACTCCGCAAGCGGAAACTGCATCCCACAATTAGTGCCCGGAACGGGACACATTTTCCGTCAAGCCCTCATCCGGAAAATCCATCCCAGTTTGAGCGCCCAGACCGGGACGCACTTTCCCAACGAGCCTCAACCGGAAAATACATCCCGGAATCCAGCTGAATAGTGGGACACACTTTCCCAATCAGGTCCCAAGCGGAAACTGCATCCCGTTCCAGACAAGAATTCCGGGACACACTTTCCGCAAACAAAGAAGGCCACATAACGTGGCCTTCGTCTTGCGCAGGACTGTCCGAGCAGGGAACCTTATATGCCTCCGCCCGGACAGACGTTTCAGTTATGAATTCGCAGCTAGTCGCTATTTGATCTTGGTCGTGCCCGGCGCCAGGTTGGGGTCGGTTTCGTTGGCCTCGGTCTGGAAATGCTCGGTGTAGACGTTCTTGCCGTCGCGGAACATCTCGTAGTACTGCATCTTGGCGTAATCCTCGCGCGCCTTGGTGGCGGCTGCCGCTGCGGCGTCGTCACCGGTGACGTTGGAGGAGAGCGCCCAGCGCAGGCTGGCGTCCTCGTAGCCCACCGAGTTGATGGCGGGCAGCGACTTACGCAGCGTCATGTGCGCTTTCTGGTAGTCGGTCAGCGGTGCGCCGATCAGCTGCATCAGCTGGGTGGACAGGTAGTTGGTGGACAGGTCGTCGACCTCGCTCGTCTGGTTGCAACCGGCAACGTCGTAGTTAGCCCAGATGATGTAGTCGGTCTGCCACAGACGTTCCTGGTGCGTGGCATCGTCCTCGCCGGTAAACCACTTATCGTTGAACTTGGACGGGAAGAACGGCTGGTGGTCGCCCCAGAACACCACGACTACCTTACGGTCGAGCTTGCTCAGGGCGTTGAGGAAGTAGCGAAGCGCCTGGTCGGACTGCTCGATGCACGAGACATACTCGTCGACATCGGACAGCGTGCCGTCCTCGACGGTCTTGGTGTCCAGGTCGGTCGTGTCGATGTTCAGGTGCATTTGCTTGTCGACCGGCACCAGACCCGTATCGTAGCCCGAGTGGTTCTGCATGGTCACATCGAAGATGAACTGCGGGTCGGCGTTCTGGTCGAGCAGCTCAAGAATCTTGTCGTAGGTAGCCTGGTCGGTCACCATGCCGCGCAGGGTGTCGGCTCCCTGGAAATCGTTGATGGACAGGAACTGGTCAAAGCCAAAGTCCTTGTAGACGTTCTCGCGGTTCCAGTTGGTCGCGTGGTTGGGGTGCATGGCCGTGGTGGAATATCCGAGCGACTTGAACTGCTCTGCCAGATTCCCGGTCGTCTCCATGTTGTAGATGGTGTAGGGGTACACGCCCGAGCCCAGGTTGGCCATGGAGTTGCCAGTCATAAACTCAAACTCGGTATTGGCGGTGCCGCCGCCGTAGGCGCTCACGTAGAGCTTGCCGCGGCTGAGGCAGTTGGACAGGCTCTTAAAGTACTGCGGGCCCTCGTAGCCGGCGCGCATGTTCTGGTAGATCGACAGATCCGAGAACGTCTCGTTCATGATGGCGATGACCGTGGGCTTCTCGCTGTCGAACTGCTCCTTTGCGGCGGCGCGCTCGTCGCTCTTGGCCGCGTCGGACTTGTCGTAGGCCTTGGCGTACTTTTTGAGCGTGGCCTTGGCATCGTCGACGGAGTAGTCGGCGGGTTTGGGCGGCTTGATGGACTGCGCCGCACTAATAAAGGCAGGCAGGTAGCCCTCGCGCCAGTAGCTCTCGAGCGGGCGCCAGGTGTAGACGGTGATGCCGAGGGTGTTGTAGTAGTCGATGAGGGTGACGTGCGCGGTCACGCCGCCCAGGCACAGTACGGCGACGAGCAGGTTGGTGAGCAGGATGCGTTTGGCGTTGGCGGCGCCCTTCTGGCGATGCGGCGCGACCAGGCCGGCGTACTCGCACAGCAGCATGGCGATGGCGGTAAAGCCCATGGACAGCACGCAGAACAGCGAGATCGAGAAGGTGTAGCCGTTGCCGGCGACCGCGGCGGCGGTGGAGATTGCCGAAAGGTCGCCCGGCTGGATGGGCATGGATTTAAACGTGATAACGAAGAACTCGGCAATGCCCAGGACAAAGAGGGCAAAGGCCAGGACCGCGGGAGCTGCGCCGTGGCGCTGGAACAGGAAGAACAGGCCGACCATGAGCGTGGTGATGATGGCCCACTCGAGCAGGATGCACAGGGGGTAGACCCAGGTAAAGTCGTGGTTGGACGAGACCTCCATGCCCAGCAGCGCAAAGACGCCGGCGAGCAGCAGGCACAGGACGGCGGCGACGAGTGGTTTGCCCACAAAGGCGCCGCGCAGGCGGGCGAGCTTGCCGGTGGGGGCGGGGGCGTCGGCCGAGGCGAACGCAAAGACGCGCGGGGCGATGCGGTCGCGGGCGATGCTGGCCCAAGCGCAGCCGGTGAGGATGGCGTTGGTCAGGATGAGCATCACAAAGGCGAGCGGCTCGTTTTGGGCGACGAGGCCAATGGCGCCCCAAATGGTCAAAAAGAGCTGGAACAGGCCGAAGGCGACGCTCCACCCAAGAGCGCTTTTGGCAACGGTGCCCGACTGGGCGCGAACGGCCTTGGCCTCGCGCAAGACAAGGTAGACGGTCGCCGCAAGACCGACGAGCGAGATGGCGGCAGCGAACATGCTGAGACTCCTCACAAACTAAAACCTACGAAAGCGGGGGTTTACCCGATTGTTACCAAGATATGCGCTGCAACTGGTGGCTGCGCACAACAACCAGCCATATTAACGCGCACGTGTGGCGGTGTGGCGCAATGGAGTGGCGACCTGCGCGATAATGGACGGGAATTACACGGAAACGTAAAGGCTTCTTAAAGAATTAGCGAGGATGAGGCGATGAACGAGCAGGTTTGCACCAAGGCTGTGGATGCGTGTGGCTATCCGGTCGAGACGACGGGCAATGCGGTGCTGGACACGTTGGAGCACCGTTCCTCCACGCGTGCCTTCGCGCGTGATGACGACGACCGTCCCGTGGCGGTGACCGACGAGCAGCGTGCGGCGATTTTGCATGCGGCGAGTCGCGCGCCGTCGGCGGGCGCCATGATGATGTATTCCATCGTGAGCATCCGCGAGCAGGCAACGCTCGACCGCCTGGCCGACCTGTGCGACCACCAGCCCATGATCGCCAAGGCGCCCTGGGCACTTATATTTGTGGTCGATTATGCCAAGTGGATCGATCTGTTTGAGCATGCGGGCTGCTTTGAGCCCGAGTTTGTCGAGCGCACGGGCAAGGCGCCCCGCCGCGCGCCAGGTTTGGGCGACTTTGCCATCGCGGCCCAGGACGCCGTGATCGCCGCGCAAAACGCCGTGGTTGCCGCCGAGGCCCTGGGCCTGGGGAGCTGCTACATCGGTGATATCGTCGAGAATGCCGAGGAAGTTGCCGAGCTGCTCGATCTGCCGCCCTATACCATGCCGCTGTCGATGCTCATCATCGGTACGCCCCGTAAGGAGCGCCCGGCCATTGCACATCCCGTGGTGAACCTGGTGCACGAGGAGCGCTACTGCCGTGCGGACGCCGCGACCATGGACGCGCAGGTGGCCGAGATGGACGCGATGTTCCGCCCGCATGCCCGCGAGGTGGGAGAGCGCGTGGTGGACATCTACACCCGCAAGCACACGAGCCCCTTTATGGCCGAGATGAGCCGCTCCATGGAGTGGTGGTTTAAAAACTGGCTCGGAAAATGACGAATGTGACAAGGGGATAGTCCCTTTGTCACATTTCATATCGCCGCGGTAGCCTAAAGACTGTATAAATCTTTATCTAGCTGGGAAAACAGTGCATTAAAACATGGGCCGATTACCTATAATCCCTTGGAACATTAAAGTTGGGAGGAAACCGGCTTATGGAACAAAAGGCCAAGGAGGCAGCCTCGCACGCTGCGATTCCTGTGAGCATCTCGGCGATGCTCGTCACGCTAGGCGTGGTGTACGGCGATATCGGCACCAGCCCCATGTATGTAACCAAGGCGCTCGTTGCCGGCAACGGCGGCATCGGAAGCGTCACGGAGGAGTTCGTGCTCGGCGCGCTCTCCCTTGTCGTGTGGACGGTCACGCTGCTGACCACCATCAAGTATGTGCTCATCTCGCTGCGCGCCGATAACCATGGTGAGGGCGGCATCTTTGCTCTGTACAGCCTGGTCAAGCGCTGCGGCAAGTGGCTTATCATCCCCGCCATGCTGGGTGGCGCCGCGCTGCTCGCCGACGGCATCCTGACGCCGGCCGTTACCGTTACCACGGCCATCGAGGGCCTGCGCACCATCCCGGCGGTCCATGCCGTGCTGGGCGATGACCAGGGCCGCGTCGTCGCCATTACGCTCGCCATCATCATCGTGCTCTTCTTGGTACAGCGCATCGGTACGGCCAAGATCGGTCACGCCTTTGGCCCCATCATGACGCTGTGGTTCCTGTTCCTGGGCGGCACGGGTCTGTTCTTTGTCTTCCAGCACCCCGCGGTGCTGCTGTGCCTCAACCCGGTGCGCGGCATCGCCTTTTTGCTGAGCCCCAACAACCACGCGGGCATCATGATTCTGGGCAGTTGCTTCCTCGCCACCACCGGTGCCGAGGCGCTCTACTCCGACATGGGCCACGTCGGCCGCGGCAACATCTACGCTACCTGGCCGTTCGTTAAGTGCTGCCTGCTGCTTTCCTATATGGGCCAGGGCGCTTGGCTTATGAACAACGCTGCCAACCCCGAGCTCATGGGCATTGCCGACCTCAACCCCTTCTATCAGATGCTCGCCCCGGGCCTGCGTCCCTTTGCCGTAGGCCTTTCCACCGTCGCGGCCATCATTGCCTCGCAGGCGCTCATCACCGGCGCATTCTCGCTGGTGTCCGAGGCCAGCCGTCTGGACCTCATGCCGCACATGCAGGTCTTCTACCCTGCCGAGACTAAGGGCCAGCTCTACATCCCCATGGTCAACAACGTCATGCTTGTCGGCTGCGTCATCGTGGTGCTGCTGTTCCAGAACTCGGCGCATATGGAAGCCGCCTACGGCCTTGCCATTACGCTGACTATGATGTGCACCACGCTGCTGCTCTTCTTCTACCTGCACGAGGAGCGCAAGCTCAAGGTCGCGCCGTGGATCTTCGCGGCCTTCTTCCTTTTGCTCGAAGGCTTCTTCTTCGTGAGCTCGCTCACCAAGTTCTTCCACGGCGGCTATTTCACCATCCTCATGGCCGCGCTCATCATGGGTATCATGGTGTGCTGGTACAACGGTACGGCTGTTGAGCAGCGCCAGTTTACGCTGCTGCCGCTGCGCAGCTACCTGCCGCAGCTCAAGCGCCTGCGCGATGACGATCGCTACGAGCGCCTGAGCGACAACATCGTGTACCTGACCAAGGACACCCATACCGACTACATCGACCGCGACATCGTCTACTCGATTCTGGACAAGCATCCCAAGCGCGCTCGCGCCTGGTGGTTCGTGAATGTCGAGACCATGGACGAGCCGCATACCTTTGCCTATTCGGTCGAGACGTTCGGCACCGACTACGTGTTCCGCGTGCATCTGTACCTGGGCTACAAGATCAACCAGCGCGTCAATGCCTATCTGCGTCAGGTCGTTCAGGACCTGGCTGCCACCGGCGAGCTGCCGGCGCAGACGCATGACTACTCGGTCTACAAGGATCCGGGCAACATCGGTACGTTCAAGTTCGTCCTGATTCGTAAGCTTCTGGCGCCTGAAAGCGATGTGGAGCCGAGCGAGCGTACGGCCATCACGCTCAAGTACATCATCCGCCGCGCCGCCGGCACGCCTGCACGCTGGTACGGCCTGGAGAACTCGAACGTGAGCTTTGAGTACGTGCCGCTGTTCACCAAGTTCAAGGCCGTGAACAAGATGCAGCGCCTGGCCCCCAACGAGCGGCCGTAGGCGCCGACGGGTTGCACGGAGTTGGTTTTCGATGGACAAGATTGAGACCGGGGAGGCAAACATGGATGCAAAGATGCTTGATGGCCGCGAGGTGGTTGCCGAGCCGGTACGTGAGGCACGTGTCGACGCCGCCGAAGATCGGTTTTTGACGAACCGCGCCAACATGGATATGGCCGACCGCGTGATCTCGATCGTGGCACTGGTATTTGGAGCGGTGTGCGTGTGTGCCCTGCTCGCGCACGTGCTGTTTGTCTAGCGACCGCCGGCTGCAAAGGCTATACACTTGGAACCACCACAAGGGAAACCACCACAAAGGTGCCTGTCCCTTTGTGGTGGTTTTTGTTTTTGAGAGAGGGGCGGGGCGCTGATGGACGTCCGTACGGATGGTGATATTGCCGATAGCTTTTGGTGGCGGCGCACAACGCTGACGCGCCGCACTCCTCTGTATGACGCCTGCGTATCGGTGGGGCTGCTGGTCGCGGCGACGATTGTGGGCGCGTTGCTCGACCATCCGGGTCTCGCGCCGAGCATCATGATCGTCTATGTGTTCGCCGTTCAGCTGTGCGCATTCTTTACCTGGAGTCGCCTGTATTGCTTGCTGAGCTCGGCTGCCGCCGTGGCACTCTACAACTTCTTGTTTGTCGACCCGCGCTACTCGCTGTCGCTTATCGACCGCGGCTATCCCGGCATGTTCTTCATCATGTTTGTGGTCTCGCTTGTGTCGAGCTCGATTGCGTTGGCCCTGCGCCGCGCCTTGGCACAGGCTGCTGCCAGCGACCGCCGCACGCATATGGTGCTCGAGACCAACCGCATGCTGCAGCGGTGCGCCGATCAGCAGCAGATTGTCCATGCTATGTCAACGCAGCTGGCGCGTCTTTCGGGCTGTCAGGTCGTGTGGTACAGCGCTGACGCCGAGGGTGATGACCTGCTGCCGCGTGCGACGTACACGGCCGTGGGCGATGCCGCGCCGGTGCACGAGCTGGCGCCGCAGATGCCGCCGCGGCTCTCGGCGTCCGCCTATGTGGGAACGCCGCTCGACGCCACGTTTGGCGGCTCGGCGTTTTATGGCATCTACCTGACGGTTCGCACGGGCGACGGCTTCGTGCGCTCGGTCGACCCCGCCTCGGTGGTGGGCGTGCTGGCTATCGTTGCCGAGCCCGACGTGCTGACGCATGAGGAGCGGACGCTTGCCGATGCTATCGTGAGCGAAGGCGAGCTGGCACTCGATCGCGCCCGCGCCATGGAGGCCCGCGAGGAGGCGGCGGTGCTCGCCAAAAACGAACAGTTGCGCGCCAACCTGCTGCGCTCAATCTCGCACGATCTGCGCACGCCGCTTACCAGTATTTCGGGTAATGCCGACGTGCTGCTCGACCAGGGCTCGACCGGCACCGCCGTGCTCGACGCCCAAACGCGCCGCGGCCTGCTCCTGTCCATTCGCTCGGATGCGCAATGGCTCAACGCCACCGTCGAGAACCTGCTCGCCATCACCAAGCTCGAGGGTGGCGGTATGCGCCTGTCGACCACGCTTGAGCTCATGGACGATATCGTCGAGGAGGCACTGCGCCACGTGAACCCTGCCGTGCGCGAACACGACCTTAAGGTGGTGGCGTGCGATGAGCCGGCGCTCGTCAACGTCGATGCGCGCCTGATGGTGCAGCTGGTGGTCAATCTGGTGAACAACGCCATCACCTATACGCCCGCGGGCTCGCATATCATGATTTCGATTAGCGTCGACGATGGACGCGTGGCGTGCTCGGTGGCCGATGACGGCCCGGGCATCGCACCCGAGGACCGCGAGCGGATCTTTGAGTCGTTCTACACCGCCAACCACGGTCTGGCTGACAGTCACCGCAGCGTGGGCCTGGGTCTTTCGCTCTGCCGCTCCATTGCGCTGGCGCATGGCGGTAGCATAGAGGTTGCCGCGGCGGACCCGCACGGCTCGGTCTTTACGATTGAGCTTCCTGCCGCCGACGTTTCGTTTGATAAGGAGTAGCGCTGTGCCGAACTCTGCCGTAAAACCGCTCATCTTGGTCGTTGAGGACGACCCTGCCGTCCGCAATCTTATTGTTGCCGCGCTCGAGGCGCACGGCTTGCGCCATATGGCTGTGGAGACCGCCCATGCCGCCATCGCCGCCGCCTCGTCGCAGACGCCGAGCATTGTGCTGCTCGATCTGGGCCTGCCCGATATGGACGGCGTCAAGGTGGTGGAGTCGGTGCGCGCATGGTCGGGCATGCCGATTATCGTGGTCTCGGCGCGCAGCGAGGATGCGGACAAGATTCGCGCGCTCGATGCCGGCGCCGACGACTATCTGACCAAGCCGTTTTCGGTCGAGGAGCTGCTCGCGCGCATTCGCACGACGCTCAGGCGCCTTTCGTATGCGCAAACGGGCGGCGTTGTCTCCGAGGGCTCGTTCGATACCGGTGAGCTGCATATCGATTTTGATGCCGGCATCGCCACGATGGATGGCGAGGAGCTGCATCTGACGCCGATCGAGTACAAGCTCCTGTGCCTGCTAGCGCACAACGCCGACAAGGTGCTGACGCACCAGTTTATCCTGCACGAGATTTGGGGCACGGCAACTAAGAGCGACCTGGCGAGCCTGCGCGTCTTTATGGGTACGCTGCGCAAGAAGATTGAGTCCGACCCCGCGCATCCGCGCTATATCCAGACGCACGTGGGTATCGGCTATCGCCTGGTCACCCAAGGCTAGATCGCCAACCACCATTCCAATATGAGTTGCGGTGAAATATGGTCTAGATTTGCCTAATTCCAGGCAAAACAGTTCGTATTCCACCGCAACTTTGTTATCTGCCCTTGGGCTTGCTGGCGTAGAACTTCTTCTTTTTGGGCTTGCCGGCGGGGGAGGGCTTGCCAGCAAAGTTAGACTTGCCGTTGCCAGCCTGCGCGGGTGCGGGCGCTGCTGCACGAGGCTTGCGCGCTTCGGGGTTGCGCAGCTCCTCGGTTCGCTCGGCAATCTCTTCGGCGCTAAAGCCGACCTCGGCCATGGCGTCCTCGATGGGCAAGCGGCGCACGATATAGCAGTGGTGCACCTTCTGGTTGCGCGCGAAGTCCTCGGGGATGGTCTGCGCCGTAATGTCCTCCAGCACGACGCCCGCGCGCGCGAGTTTGCGCGTCTCGGGACGGAAGCCGCGCAGGTTGCAGCTAAAGATGGCGTGGCCACCCTGTGCGAGCAGGCGCGATACGCCGGCCAAAAGCTCAACATGGTCGCGCTGGACATCCCAAGTACGGCGGCCCATCTTGGATGAGTTCGAAAACGTGGGCGGGTCGACAAAGATCAGGTCCCAGCGGTTGCGCGTCTGGCGCTGGTCACGAATCCAGGCGAGCACGTCATCGCGCACAAAGTGATGTTGCGGCCCCACAAAGCCGTTCTGGCGCATGTTGCGCTCGGCCCAGTCTAGGTAGGTGTTCGAGAGGTCGACCGTCACGGTCTCCTCGACGCCGCCGTCTGCCGCATAGCAGGTGGCGGTGCCGGTATAGGCGAACAGATTGAGGAAGCGGCGTGCCTGTTTGGCGTGCTCGCGCACCAGGTTGCGGGTGACGCGATGATCCAGGAAGATGCCCACATCCAAATAGTCGTCAAAGTTGACGGCAAAGGTGAGTCCGCCCTCCTCGATGAGCGGCAGACGACGGCGCGCGATGTTGGCACGCTCGCCCGAGCCACCCTTGCCGGCGCCCTGCTTGCCGTACTGCGAGCCGCCGCGCGAACGCATGCGGGCCTTGGCGTGCACATGCTCGGCGGGAACATCTAGGATGCGCGGCGCGATGGCCAAGAT
>PPYF01103257.1_pt1 | contig 14250 bp, 12 predicted proteins | sample 1559871 | NCBI WGS metagenome assembly PPYF01 (sample SAMN08240021, study PRJNA423297) | Human gut metagenome, whole genome shotgun sequencing project. | reverse complement strand
CTCTTGCCATAATAAAAGGCCTCCTTATGATAAAATATTTTACCATAGAAGACCTTCTAAAACATTATTTACAGAAAAAATTTCACATTCTCGAAGAGTAAACGTCAAACCATACGCCTGACGTTTACTTGAAAACGCATTAAACCGCATTAAAAACATATTGGGAGCGCATTAATTTTGTAACTGTTATTTTCTTTAAAACCACTCTTCTCGCTAGATGGGCGATACATCTTTCATCTGTTCTATTTTTTCAATAAGCCAACTATAATTTTCAGCATATGATTTTTTATCTACTCTTCTTTTATCAATATATGGTTTTAAACGATCATATAGCTGAAGCGCCGATTCCCCTGGCTCTCCTTGAAAAATCCACTTAGGTAGAAAACCTTTTTTCACCATCAAGCCCCAAAAATGATAGTGCGAAGCAACTTGCGTAAGATATATTTCCTTAACTTTAAAAATATCTTTACATGAATAAATTGCATGTCTTGCTTTAAAAAGTTCTTCTGAATTTTCCGCCTCCATAAATTGTTTCGCCGCATCTACTTTTGACGTTTTCCAACTTTTATATCCAAATATTAACCCGGTTAAAGCTGTTAACCAAGATGCAATACCGGAAACTATAACTAAAATTGTATCCAAAGTAAGTTTCATCCTTCATCTCCCTTATTCGTTACTTGAAATTTCACGAAATCATCTTCTCCTGCATGTTAAAAAATATTATTGACTTTATATGGTTAGCTCTAATTCTTTCACCTCTAAACTTATAACTGATTTAAAAAGCTTGTTCAAATATGATCCACATATATTTAATAATCTTCAAATTTACATTTTAAACCATACAACCTTTTCACAATCAGATAACCGCACACACATCCTAACATATTATGAATCATATCATCCCACTCAAACCAGCCCCGGCATAAAATCAACTGGCTCAATTCGATTACAGCAGATATTCCTAATCCTATAGCTGCTGCATGCTTCCATTTAATTTTCTTTGAACAAAGCTTTAATAACCCTCCTATAGGAAAAAATAAAAGTATATTCAACAGATTTTCCTCTAGAAGCATAAAATCATGCTCAAAAATCACCCTTCTCCACGACCAAAACGGAAGTAATTCATACATTCTTTTTCCGGGAGTCCGTGTAAATACTGTGGATGCAAAAACGATACTCAAGAAAATATACAATGCAACCCCCGCAAAAAACTGAATTTTTTTCAATTTTCCACGCTTTAGTTGTATCAACAATACCCCCGTGATCAAAAACAGCAGCACAAGAAATATTATAATCTCCCGAGCCGACCATAAACGATTATGTGTAATAAATATCTGATATAAATCCATCTAATTTATTTTTCTCCAAACCATTTTATTCACAATACCGGTATAACTTTGAATAATCTTTACTACCTTTGTGGATACATTCTCTTCTACGTAATCAGGCACAGGGATGCTTTTACACTGCTTTCCGGCGTCACATGAACTTCTTTTTTATACATGATATAATCTCTTAAAAAACAACATATTTTTTACTTTCCTTCTGCAATTTCCATCAAGTATTCTCCGTAAGGCGTCTTCAACAAATCCTGTGCCACTTTTTTCAACTGCTCTCTATTAATAAATCCTCGTTTATAGGCGATCTCTTCGATACAAGACACGTACAATCCCTGTCTTTTCTGAATTGTCGCAATATAATTAGCGGCTTCCATCAAAGCATCCGGATTTCCTGTATCCAGCCATGCAAAACCACGGCCAAGAAGCTGCATCTTCAATTTTCCGCGCTTCAAATATTCATTATTAACACTTGTAATTTCCAATTCGCCTCTTGCGGACGGAGTAATCGTCTTTGCAATTTCTATAACATCATTATCATAGAAGTATAACCCCGGAATTGCATAGTTAGACTTCGGATGTTCCGGTTTCTCTTCGATTGAAATTACATTCATCTCCGCATCGAATTCAGCAACACCGTACTCTTCCGGATTCTTCACATAATAACCGAATACAGTTGCTCCTTCTTCTCTTTCAACAACTTTCTTCAGAGTCGATGAAAAGCTCTGTCCATAAAAGATATTATCTCCGAGAACAAGCGCCACACGATCGTCTCCGATAAATTCTTCCCCGATAATAAATGCTTCAGCAAGTCCTCTCGGTTGTTCCTGCAACGCATAGGAAAGTTTTAGCCCTATCTGCTCTCCGCTTCCGAGAAGTTCCTGAAACACCGGAAGGTCTCTGGGAGTTGATATAATCAAGATCTCATTGATCCCCGCAAGCATCAATACAGATAACGGATAATAAATCATTGGTTTATCATATACCGGCATAATTTGTTTTGAAATTGCTTTTGTTAATGGATATAATCTTGTTCCTGAACCGCCCGCCAATACAATACCTTTCATATACTCTCTTCTCCTTTGTTAAACCTGACAATAAATTCCACTTTTGACAAATGCGCAACCTTCTTAAACTATCGTTCAAGAAGGATTCTCCGCTTCATGCGGTCACTTCTTATTTGTACATTTCTTCATAATATTTCTGATAATCGCCGCTTGTCACATTTTTCATCCATTCTTCATTTTCAAAAAACCATTTGATCGTAAGTCTGATCCCTTCTTCAAACATCGTATCCGGAACCCAACCTACTTCTTCTTTTATCTTATCCGGCGCGATTGCATATCTGCGGTCATGACCTTTTCTGTCTTCCACATATGTAATCAACTGTTCACTTACTAACTCTTTTCTCGAATCTCCTGCCGGAAGCATCTCTTGAAGCGTATCCAAAATAATGTGGATGATCTCAATATTTTGCTTCTCGTTATGACCGCCGATATTATATGTCTCAAAGAGCCGCCCTTTTTCCTGAACCATATCAATTCCTTTTGCATGATCTTCCACATACAGCCAGTCTCTCACATTTTTTCCATCTCCGTAAACCGGAAGTTTTTTTCCTTGCAATGCATTATTAATAATCAACGGAATCAGCTTTTCAGGGAACTGATACGGTCCATAATTGTTGCTGCAATTCGTAATATTCGCTGGGAATTTATAAGTATCCATATAAGACTTCACTAACATATCTGATGAAGCCTTGCTTGCAGAATACGGACTGTGCGGATCATACGGTGTTGTCTCATAAAAATATGTTCCGTCATCTTCCAATGAACCATACACTTCATCTGTAGACACATGAAGGAACTTCTTATCCGGCTTGAATGTTCCGTCAGGAAGCTCCCATGCAGCTTTTGCCGCATTCAGCATTACAAGCGTTCCTAACACATTTGTCTTCACAAATACTTCCGGATCACGAATGCTTCGGTCTACATGGCTTTCTGCCGCAAAATGTACGACACGATCAATTTCATTTTCCTGAAAAATCTTATGAATCGCTTCCGAATCACAAATATCCGCTTTCACAAAGGCATAATTCTCTCTGTCTTCTATGGATTTCAAATTTTCCAAATTTCCTGCATAGGTCAGTTTATCTACATTGATAATACGAATTTCATCTCCATACTTTTTAAACATATAATGAATATAATTCGATCCGATAAATCCTGCCCCGCCTGTCACTAAATAAGTTCTCATTCTGCATTCCTCCTGCTCTTTCAGCTTACTGCTGCTTCCCTCGTTTCACATTCTCCCTTATCTTTTCTGCTCCAATATAATACCGCAGATTCGTTCCACATCTTCCTCTTTTAAATCTGCATACATCGGAAGCGTCAGCACTCTCTTGGAAATATGAAGCGCTGTCGGTGTCTCATTCACATCATACATTCCATTAAAACAATCAAACGTGTTTGTCAGCGGATAAAAATATTTACGGGCAAAAATCTGCTGCGCTTTCAATGCTTCACACACTTCATTTCGAGATGAGCCAAACTCTTTTTCATGAAATACAACCGGAAAATACGCATAATTCGGCTGTACATCTTTCTGCGGTTTTAATAACTGAATTCCGTCCACTCCCGACAACAATTCCATATATTTCTCAAATACTTTTTTCCGCTTTTCGATCTCCTCATCTACATGTCTCAAATTACAAAGTCCCATTGCCGCCTGAAATTCATTCATCTTTGCGTTTGCACCGATACTGTCTATCACTTCTTCTCCGCGTATACCGAAATTCTTAAGGCGATACAAATCCAAGCCAAACTCCTGATCATGAAACGTAATCGCTCCGCCTTCGATCGAATTATAAACTTTCGTCGCATGAAAACTAAACATAGACGCATCTCCGTAAGATCCGATTCCTCTTCCTTTATATCTCACGCCAAATGTATGAGCCGCGTCATAAATCACTTTCAAACCATATTTTTTTGCAATTCTTTCAATTTCCTCAACATTACATACGTTTCCATAAACATGAACAGGAATAATTGCAGATGTCCGATCCGTGATCAAACTTTCCAACTGTTTCACATCGATTGTATAATCTTCCGGATCAATATCACAAAATACCGGTGTAAGACCATTTCTCACAATCGCGTGAGTTGTCGATGCAAATGTAAACGGAGTTGTAATTACCTCTCCTGATAAATTCATTGCCTGAATCGCAAGTTCTAACGCCATATGGCCATTCGTAAATAAAGAAACGCCTTCCACTCCAAGATAGTCCTGCAATCTTGCTTCTAACTCCTTGTGTTTTGCTCCCATATTTGTCAGCCAATGGCTGTCCCACAATTCTTTAATCTCATCCACATATTCCTCAAACGAAGGCATAGATGATCTTGTCACCAGTATTTTTTCCATCTTTTTCACTTCTTTCAAAATAATTTATTTCTGTTTTTGATAATTTCTAGTTTCAATAAATTGGAACAACGGTTTCTCCAAAAAACGAATTCTTGCCTGATCGATAAGTACACACACTATGTAAACCAAAAGAACTGAAACAACTGCATGTACGACTAAAAACGGAGAATTATAATAACTTGTATTTCTCAATAAATCCTGCCACAAAAATGTTCTCATTGCATCACTATTCGCATGAATCATCAAAACACCAAAAGTAGATGCTGCTATCGTATTAATCACCTTGTTTTGCTTTATTTTAATATTCTTAAAAAGCATAAACATAGAAAATGAACAAGTCAAAGCTAAAAATTTATGTTCATTTGCCACCATATGATAAAAACTTCTAAATCCTATTTTATATCCGATAAAATCTACTACTAAAATGCTCAACCACGATAATCCTACTGAAATAATCGTACCCCAAATATATAGTTTCTTATTCTCAAACAATTTACAAGGATATAATCTGACATATGCAGCAATTATGTAAGTAGTAATCATCCATCCTAGGTTACTATATGTATCGTGCAACAAAAAAGTAGATATCATCGTATATAAAAATACTAATATCCCAATCAATGTTAAATGCATACGTTTATTAATGTTCAACAACATGGCATTTATAAATGGGATCAACATATACATAAATACAAATGTTGCTGCAAACCCTTCCTGCACTCCGTATATAACATTAAAAACAGTCTTTAAACAGCCTGAAAAACTAAATATTTCATACCCGGTAATCAAAAACACTCCGTAAATCACCACTGTATAAAATTTAATCTCTAGATATAATTTCAATAATTTCTGAAATTTGAATTGAGATTTAATCATAAAATATCCCGTAATAAACACAAAACAGTTAATACCAATTTTCCCCGCAAATCCAAACAACTGAAGGAAAATCATATTTCCTGTTATATGATCAAAATCATATAGTTGACCAAATCCCGAATTCACCACATAATGATGGGCAATAATCAAAAGCATAAGTATAATTCTGAACAATTCGAAATTCGAGTCACGCCCCCCCCCGATTTTTTATGCTTTCTTTAGTCATACTTTTCATATTCCATATTCCTTTTCATATCTTGGAGCATTTCTATATAATTATACTGAGGAACATAACCCAACTCATCTTTAGCCGGAGTAATATCCATAATATACTGTGGTGCATTTGGCATTTCCGGTTTCATAATAATTTCTGATTTTTTATCCTTAGAACAAAATACTTCTGCAATCCCCTTTATTTGATCCAAAAGGCTAGTTCCAACGCCTGTTCCAACATTATAATGACCTTTTTCTCTTTTCACAAAAAGCGCCTTATACAACATCTGACAAAAATCTTTTACATAGACCATATCTTTTACACGACTTGGATCTCCCCATACTTCAAGTGCTTCTCCTGAAATGGCTCGATCTATCAATATTCTATATCCTATCTTTCTTTTAATTCCATCAACAAAATACTGATCTTCAGGAGCCCATAAATATATTGTAGGTAATCGGAATACAAAATTTTTCAATCCATACATTTCATGATAATTTTCCATCATATCTACCATAAAATTCTTGGTCAATACATAAATTGTGTGATCTGTAGAAAAACTAAATTTACGCGGCATATCAACTTTCAATACAATGTCTGTTTCTCCGTGATCTTTTATATCTCCAAAACTTTGAGCAAAAAGAATTCTATCTGCTCCATTTATTCTACAATATTCTAATACATTCAAATTACCGGTAATATTAACATCAATATATTTTTGTGGATCATACCCTTCCATTCGAGCCGGCATCGCCCCTGCAAGATTTACTACTGCATAAACATCTTTGGGAAGTTTTTCAAACTCTTCTTTCTTTGTAATATCAACTTCATAATATGTAACGCCCATTTTTTCAAACTTATCTGTTTTGCGTGTACCAACTGCAATCAATTCAAAATTATTCTCGGTATAATGATCCAAAAAATACTTAACAAAATAAGTTCCGGTATCTCCACTCGCTCCAAAAACAATAATTTTCTTCATAATCTATCTCCATTCTACTCTCGTTTATTCCTACTACTTTTAGCACATATCAATATGTAGCCATTCCTTTACTTTTGACATTACCGAATCTAATTCTTCTCGCGTATCAAAACGGAAAAACATATCTCCAAGAGCCATGTTAGCTCCTGTAAATGGTTTTACATAATCTCCTTCTTTTGCTGAAAGATCTACTACTTTCAAATATTTTTCTTCTATTTCTGGATCTACCCAAATCTTTTTCAAAATACCACTCTCACCAGGTCTGGCATGTACTACCATTTCACACCAGTGTCCGTCACACTCCGTCTGTTTTACACCTTCAATCGGAAGTCCCACCGCTTTTCTCACTTCATTTTCAATCAAATCCACACCAAAAGCTAATTTCTGTAATTCTGCAATCTTACAGCCGCCTCCACGAGGAGAAACTTCCATGATATACGGTTTTCCATTTGCAACGCATGTTTCTATATTATAGATTCCCGTCTGCATTCCTAATAATTTCACAAGTCTCTGTGTTTCTTCCGTTAGTACTTTCTGATGTGTCTCCGTCATAGAGGACGGCCATATAATATATGCAGGAGTATACGGATTATCAGCCTCCGGATCAAACAACTGATCCGAATACGTTACAAATTTCACTTCTCCGTTTACAGAAAATGGATCTGCACTAGAATGATATCCTTCAAATGTCAAAAAATCTTCTATAATAAATGCTCCGTTATGTGCTCCGTCTAGTGCTATTTCAATCGCTTCTTCCAAATCCTCAGGTCTTTCTACTCGGGTAACTCCTTTACTTCCTGCCGAATCTGTTGGTTTAACAATCACAGGCCACTGAAAGAAATCAACGTCCGCAAAAGGAGCTTTTTTATCTTCATAACGCTTTGCATGTGGGCAATTAAATTTGTGATCCGTCAAAAACTGTCTAAACAATCCCTTGTCCTGTAAAATAGATGCCGATTCATAGGAACACTGAAATGGCAGATTCATTTTTTCTGCAACATAAGCAGCCGTCACCACCCCAGGATCACAGGCAAAAGACATAATTCCATCAATCTGCATTTCTTCAGCAGCCGCTAATACAGCTTCTTTATCAATAATACTAATATTTCGATATTCATCAGATAATTTATGAGCATCATTATCCGGCAAATAATCACATGTAATAACATACACTCCTAATTTATGAGCCGCTTCAATAACCGGTACTAAATATCTCGATCCACCCAAAAGTAATAATTTTTTCATTTTTCTCATTCCTTTCCTAATATTTAAAAACTATTATCTACGCTTAAAACTCTTCATCATATCCTTTAAATATACAAAACTTTCTAATTTAAACAATGCAGACCCCCCAATATATATAATCATTCCGGCTACAACTTGTAATAATAATGTTACAACATCAGGTAATCCTAAATACTGTATCGGATAAACGCAAATTCCCATCCCTACAGCTAACGCAATTCCCGGCAAAATATCCTTCAACTGCTCAAGATAACCATAATTAAGCAATCTTTTATTTGGCCACGAATTAATAATCTGACTCAAAACACTCGTTACCAACAAACTATATCCCATTGCCATTACACTGATTGGAACAGTAATTGCCAATGCAGTCAATCCAACTATTTTTTTTATAATTTCCAATTTTAAAAATAAATCACTTCGCCCCATTGCTTTAATTGCATTTAAGTTTGCCGTATGTATCGGATAAAACATATATGTAATACAGAAAATCACCTGAAAAGGAACACAAAACAACCATTTTTCAGTCAGTACTAGCCGTACAAGAGGTGTTCCACAAAATGCGAGCCCCATCATCAACGGAGCTATTACATATGTACTTGTCTTTATCGCCCTTCGAGTCATCATTTTCACACGCTCTTTATCACTCTGCGAAGCAGACATGCTTGGAAACAGTACGCTATCAATAGAAGCGTTTACATTATCAATAATTACACTCGGCCAACTTTGCCCTCTATTGTAAAATGCCAAATCTTCAGAAGAATAAACTTTTCCTATAATCAATGATCGGATATTATTATAAACATTATCAAGCAATAAAGAACATAATAATTTCCAACTATAAGAAAATAAACCTTTCAAACGATGAAATGAAAATACTTTTTTAGGTCTCCATTTTACCGTAACCCACAAAATAATTGTATCTACTGCATTGTTAAATAAACTTTGTCCAATTAAAGCCCATGCTCCGCATCCTGCAATAGCAAGACCAATTCCTACCAAGGCCGCCCCTATAGTTCCACCAAGCGTTGCAAAAAAGAATCTTTTAAACTGCATTGTTCGAGAAACGTAAGCAGTCTGCACATTCTTGACACCAGCTATAATCAAGGTTAATCCAAGTGCCCGTACCATCCACGTCATTTCAGGAATCTCATAAAACGTAGCGATATAAGGAGCACTTATAAATAGTCCCATATATATTATAATACAAAATAACATTTGAGCATAAAACACTGTAGAAAAATCTGTATCATCCGCATTCTTCTTTTGTATCAGTGCGCTTGATAAACCACAATTCACAAAGACATTTAATATCGAAATAAACACATTTATTAATGCAATTATTCCATAATCTGTCGGAGAAAGTAAGCGGGCAAGAACAATAGATACTACTAACTGCACAATCTGTGCTCCTGAACGCTCAAAAAACCGCCATATAAAGTTTGACATTACAGTACGACCATTCATACCAATCCATCCTTATCTTATTAAGTATTATTTCTGCATAAATCACCTTATTAAATCATATAATTTCTTTAACCATGGACAATACGCTCCCATCCCCAAATAAAACTTTTCCTTTTTTGATCGTTGATTTAATACGCATCTATACTTATTTTGAAATAATTCTTTATATTTCTCCTTTAATAAAAGTATTGAAAATTCATTCCAAAGAATTTTTATATCTACATAGTGATCGAACTTGTGATTTGAAAACTTCTTATATGATTTCAATGAAAGAATAGTTCTTTCTGTATTTTCAATTCTTTTCTCTGTATTACTATATACCCTTACATTCCAACTTCCATTTGAATTTTTTCGATAACATGACATTGGTCTTTTTATAAAATATGCATCTCCTTTTAACGCTGCCAATAACATTAATGCAATATCTCCCACTGGAGATATCCTAACAAATTCAGGTATTTCTAATTTTTCTTTCTGTATTATTTCTTTTCTCATAAAATATGAACTCGTCTGAAAAAGGTACCTATTCTCTTTCAATAAATATTCAATCCATTTTTCACTTTTTAGTATTCCATCTGAAAGTTCAATATCTGGATATTTTCCTTGAATTGATTTTCCATCTTCTGAAACACATAAAACACTGTGTGCACAAAAACCACAATTTTCATATTTCTCTAATGTCTCATATTGCAGTTGCAATTTTTTAGGATCACTCCAAAAATCATCTCCTTCACACCATGCCAAATATTTACCTTCTGCTCTAGGATATTGATATGTCCATGATATATTTACCCCTTTAGAATATTGATTCTCAGTCTGATATATCGGTTTAATAATCTCTGGATACTTTTTTTCAAACTCACGAATAATCTCTGTCGATTTATCTGTAGATGCATCATCATGAACAAGAATCTCATATATAAAATTTGTTTCCTGCTCAAGTAAACTTTCTAAACATCTTCGTAAATATTTTTCATGATTATAAACTAAGCAGCATATACTTACTTTTACTTCTTCCATTTTAACTTCTCCTGTTCTAGCAAGTCATAAATTTATTCTCATTTAAGATTTCATTTTCTTTTCTATATGTTCCCTCTCATACAAGTTTCTTATTTTTTTTAATTTGATATTATTTTGTAACCATGCTAGAATTCTACACAAAATTCTAAGTATTCCTTCCAAGAAAGGCAACCTAATTCTTATATAATTCACATAATCTTCTATATCAATACCTATAGTTGCTTTTTTCTTTTTATACATTTTCTCAAAAGCATCATTTCTTGAATATTTTATCGCTAACTCCATTTTTAATTTTTTATATTTCTCATCAATAAATTTAAAATATTCTTTCATATCCACTTTTTGAACATCTTCAATTTTTTTCAAAGTTTCTTTTATAATTTTCTCATGTTCTTCAAAACGGTATCGACATTTCTCATAACTATTATCCCCTCGGGACATTGAATCTTCATAAATCACATAATTATACAATGGTTTATTTAAAAAATATCGTTTATATTTATAATAGAGCGGTAACAACATTTGCCAATTTTGTCCACGTCTTGCTGGATAAATAGAACGATCAGGATTTACTGCAAAAAATGCAGAACTTTTAACCATATGACATCCCGAACAAAAAATACTTTCTTCATTTAAATGATATAAAAACTGCCAAGGAGCTATATGTTTTCTAATATCTCCATCTACTAACAATGTAGCAACTTGTAAATTTGAAGCTCGCCTCACATACGCATTACTTGTTACAACTGCACAGTCTGGATGTTCTGAAAATGCTTCAACTCTTTCTTCAACAGATGTTGGTTCTAAATAATCATCCGCATCTAACCAACAAATATACTCCCCCGTTACAAGCTTTAAGCCTGTATTAATCGCTCCGCCTAATCCTTGATTTTCTTGATGAAACACCTTATAACTAATTTCTGCAACTTCAAACTTTTCTCGATAATTTTCTGCTACTGAGTAACTCTTATCATTTGAACCATCATCCACTAAAATAAATTCAATAGGACGATATGTTTGCTTAATTATTGATTCCATTAAACGCCCCATATATTTTTCCATATTATAACAAGGAGCAATAATACTTACTACCGCTTCTTTCATCTCAGTTCTCTCTATCCCTTCCTAATGTGTTGTTACTACCTACAATCCATACAGTATTTCAATTTTTACTCCACCCCAATTTAAATCACTGTAAGATTTTCACTCATCACTAACTATAATCTCCAAACAAATCTCTCTACCATTTTTATAGTATCCATATCCACAAATTTTCTAGCAAACAAACATTCGGATTTCTTCATTTTTTCAATATCATCTTTTCCAAGTTCTTTAGGTCCACCACTTGTTGTTCCATTCCATATCATAAAACGCAAAGATCTGTTTGCTATATTTTTTGAAAACGGTGAAATTTTAGCTAAAGTTGAAAAAAACACTTCATCGCTACAAATACCATGTTTAAAAAATTTAATATATTCAGGATTTTTTTTAATATAGTCCATCATCCAGGTAATCATTTTTCCAGTCAGAGAAAACCATGAAGATCCTCCATAAAACTCTGACACCGGAAATTTTTTTCTTTTAAAAAGCTTTGTTCGCATCACAAACTCTCGATATGCCACACGAACTATATGTAAATTAACTTCCGTTGGTCTTTTTATCATCCATTGAGGATAATATACTGAGTATCGGTCTTCCCCCCCCCAGGTCCAACTACATGATTCTTTTTCCAATTTATTACACTGTATATATTCGGTATCATTTCGATCAAAAAAATCCAAAAATGCCTTAGGATTTTTTATAATAAAATCATTCCCACTAATCAAATGAACATATTGATATCTTGCATTTAACATCTCAAACATTTTTAAAGTTGCTTCAACTTGAGAAAACGTCCCCCATCGAACATCTATCCGCTCTGAAAGTCTAACGTTTTCTTTATGTACAATTTGATTTTCAATATCCGATTTTTTATCGACATGAACAATAAAGTCTACCCTCTCTGGAAAACAAGAAATCAACTCATTAATTTGTTCGGGATTATTATGACATTGAATACAAATAACTTGTTTTGAATTACTCATTCTTTTCCTTTCTGCCTTTTACTTTTTAATCATAAAAAGTAATTTTGTCTTATAATAAATTTCTTTACGTCTTATCCTGCGTACCACCGAATCCCCATACCATGATTTTTCTAACTTTGCAAATTCATTTTTCCGTAAGCTTTCAAAAAATACTTTTCTCCTAGGATTGCAAGGTGCTGACTCAATCAGTGCACTCTGACTGTCCAACGCCTTTTCTGCTGCAAGTCTTTCTGTTGCTATACATTGTTTTTCTATCAATTTTTCCCATAAACACTTACCTTGCTTTGTATGTATAAGAACTAATGATAATCCCCTATCTGTATCCTGTATTTCTTTACAAAGTTTATCAGATCCCCAGCAATCAGCCAATGTAATATCTGCCCCGCTGCCGCTGCGTTTTACTGGACAATCATAACAAATTGGTCGAAGAGTTGTATTATCTAAAAAAAGTCTCTCATAAAAATCTTCATCTAATCTTTTTCTATATGTACCTTTCTTTGACTTGATATACATAGAAAAATAATGCCATCCAAACCTTTTATCTCTAAATTTAACTTCCTGCAATTCGGAATATTTATCTATATATTTTTCCCATACCAATGGAGATGGCACACCATGACAAATAATATCTTGTGTGATCAAATTATCATATTCTTTATTCAAATATGTATGAAGACCCTTTACTTGACATGGAGTTCCTGAAAAATATACAAAGATTCCTTGATTCAGTTTTTCTTTTATTTCTCTATATGTAGAACCCATTTCACTTTGTACATACTTAGATCCGCGCAAATTTTCTAATTGTTTTTCAGAACACGCACTTTTATGTTCTACTTTAAACTCTTTTGAAAATCCAGCGCCATACACAACCCCACCTGTTAATATCACTTCTTGTGCTAACTCACTAAACACTCCTCCTGAAGAACTTTTCTTTCTTATATCTTCTTTCAGCGAATACGCTGCATAGCAAGATACATTATCATTTATATTATTTTCTTCTTTTCTAACAGGACAAACCTGCTGACATTTATTGCAATGAATGCATAATTCTTGATCTATTTGAGGATATAAAAATCCTTCTTTATCTGCAACCATTGTAATACATTGCTTCGGACAGGCCATTGCACAAGCACTACAGCCGCAGCATTTATCTTTACTATCATAAATAAGATATTCTATTTCCACATCATTCGCAACACTCTCTTTTTGCACTTTTTTATTCATAGCCTCCCTTAAAAAAGAGAGCATCTCTTCTCGACGAACTTGTAAAATATGGGAAATATGTGTAAAATCAACTTTAAAAACATCCTCACTGTTAACTTTTCTATAATCTCTATTTTCTAATCCAAACGTTGACAGTAACGTTTGCATTCTTGATTCCATTGAATCTCCCATTTCATTTCTAGCAAACGTAATAAAGCTTGTATTCATCATAATCGAAAAGACTGCTCCATGAAAAGAATCTGTACATACAAGTTTTGCATGATGAATTAAATAAAGAAACTCTTGAGGAGAAGTTGCATATGCCCGAATATCTGCTATATCAAATAAATTAATAATCTCTAACTGTTCCTCTTTTGCGATTTTATTAATAAACAACTCATATTC
>PPYF01671325.1_pt1 | contig 14251 bp, 10 predicted proteins | sample 1559871 | NCBI WGS metagenome assembly PPYF01 (sample SAMN08240021, study PRJNA423297) | Human gut metagenome, whole genome shotgun sequencing project. | reverse complement strand
TCTCCGCATCAATAAGGAAGGCGACCGTTACGTTGAGCTGACGGATGGGAAGCGGTACGAAATCGCCCCGGACGCCAAGTCCTATCGGGTAACGGGGTTCGGGACTTATGGAATCCGACTGGATATCAAGCCGGACCAGATTCTGTCGCCTGACAAAGTGCACTCGCTTCCGACCAGCTATCTCCTGAATGATCCGAATCCGAAGAATCTGGGTCAGTTCTTCTGGCGGCTCTCGTGGCCGCTGATGGCGCTCAACCTGGTGCTTTTTGCCATTCCTCTGTCATTCACGAACCCGAGAGCCGGCAAGTCTCTCAACGTGGTGGTGGCGGTTCTCGTTTTTATTCTCTACCTGAACTTCATCAACATCATGGAGAGCTGGATTTCGGAGGGCCGGTGGCACTGGTGGTCAGGCCTGATAGCGCTTCACGGTTCCATGCTGCTTCTCACCGCCCTGCTGTTCGTGCGGAGAATCTGGCTTCAGCGCTGGCTTCCGCGGGAACTGACTATCGGCTACTGGCGCGATCGGATGGAGTGAGGAAAAAATTATGCGGGTTATTACACGACATCTGACCTCTCAGATCATCCTGGCGACGAGTCTTGTGCTGATGGCGCTGATCGGTCTTTTCCTCTTCTTCGACCTTGTGAACCAGGTGGATAAGATCGGGTCGAGATACGGCATGTTGCAGGCTCTGGCGATTACCGGGTTCTCCATTCCGTCGCACCTCTACGAGGTGATGCCGATCGGCGTGCTGCTCGGCGCGGTTTACACGATGAGCCGCTGGGCCGCAAACTCCGAATTCACGATTCTCCGTGTGGCCGGCCTGAGCCCGCTTTCGCTTACGCGTTCGCTCATGGTGCCTGGTCTGATTCTGGTTGGCTTCACGTATCTGCTTGGCGAATTTGTGGCGCCGGAGAGCGACGCTCTCCGCCAGGAAGTCCAGATGAAAATCTACAGCCGGCCGCTTACCGCGTCGGGGTATGACTCCGGCGTCTGGGCCCGTGACCAGGTCTACGACGGATCAAAGAAACTCGTGCTGTCCCGTTACGTGAATGTGCAGAGCCTTAAGTCGGGAGCCGCGCAGGAAGCAAACGGCTGGCGGGTGTACGAATTCACGACTGGAAACGAGCTTCATCGGATGATTGAGGCTCCCTCGGGCACTTATCAGGAAGGAAAGGGCTGGGTGCTGAAGAACGCTGTGGTGACTGATTTTCCGTCGCTTCTTGGCGCAGATCCCCGGGCGATCCCGAAGCCGGTCGTCCGGCATACGGAGCCGAGCATGGTGCTCAGCACGACGCTCGCTCCGAGGATTCTTTCCGTGATCGTGGCGGATCCGGACCATATGCCGATTCTCGATCTCGGTTCCTATCTGCATCACCTGAAGCAGAACCACGAGGACACAAGCCGCTATGAGGTCGCCTTCTGGAAGAAGGTCTTCTATCCGCTCTCGATTCTCGTGATGCTCGCGCTCTCGATGCCGTTCGCGTACCTGAGCACCCGGTCCGGCGGCGTGTCGCTCAAGATTTTTGTGGGCGTCATGATCGGTATCGCGTTCTACGCGCTGAACAATCTGTTCTCTTATATTGGTATCCTGAGTACGTTCCCGCCGATTATGGCGGCCATAACACCAATATTGGTGACACTCATACTCGCAGCCGTGGCGATCGCGAAGGTCGAACGGCGGTGATGCCCCGGCAATTGATTTTTTAAACCTATAACGACAAGGATTGACTGAATGACGGTAGCTTCCTCGATCTCGAAGATCGGCGAAACAGAGGCGATATTTCACCAGATTGTGCAGGTTCTCCAGGGAGGGTGGACCGCAGACTATATCTGGCAGATTGCGGCGTTTGCCGTTGCGGTACTGCTGTCGCTCTTTATTTCCCGACGCTTCAACGCGAGGCTGCAGAAGCTGCTGCCGCCTCCCGGTTCTGACCGGTTGCGGGACCGCGTGAAGACCTACGCGATCGATATTGCGTCTCACCTGTCCTTCTCGCTCATCGGCGCCTCTTTCCTCTGGATGCTTGACTGGACGCTCCGCGAGGTGGATATCCTCCCGGACCACAAAGTGCTCGTGTTTGCCGAACTCGGCTACATGGTGCTTTATGCCTTCGCGTTCCTCCGGATCATGCTCTACATCCTGCGAGGTATGCTGGGCGACAAGGTGGTGACGCATGGTCTTGCCACCGTCGTTTCCTGGGTGTTCTGGATTCTGGTTGTCCTCGAATTTGCGGGTATTCTGCCGACCATCGTGAAGTTCATGCGTGAGCAGTCGATTCCGGTCGGAACTCAGAATCTCACGCTCTGGACACTCTTCTCGGGGCTCGTCTCTGCGCTTCTTACGCTCGGTGTCGCGAACTGGATCGCGAATGTTCTTGAAGGCGTGCTGAAACGTACGAAAGGACTCGCTCCGAATCTGCAGGTGGTGTTCTCGCGAATTGCCCGCTGGATTCTGATGGTCTGCGCGATCCTGATCGCGATGAGTTCTGTCGGTATCGATCTCACGGTGCTCTCGGTCTTCGGCGGCGCTCTCGGCGTTGGTATCGGCTTTGGTCTGCAGAAAATCGCGAGCAACTACATTTCAGGCTTCATCATTCTTCTTGATCACTCGATTAAGATCGGTGACTTCGTTGAAATCGGCGGATTCCAGGGTATCGTCACCGAAATCAACACCCGCTACACCGTGGTGAGTGACTGGAATGGCATTGAGAACATCGTCCCGAATGAAACGTTTGTGACGAGCTCAGTGAAGAATTACTACCACACGGATAACGTCTGTATCGCCATGATCCGGGTGTCGGTGGCCTACGGCACTGACCTCAACAAGGCGCTGCAGATCCTGAATGAGGAAGCGAATAAGCCGGATCGCGTGATCAAGAACCGCAAGGGCTGGACCGGTATCACGAAGCTGGACGACAGCGCGATTGACCTCGAAGCCGGTGTCTGGGTGCCGAATGTCGGCGACGGCACGGTGGGCCTCCGCACGCAGGTGCTGATTAACGTGCTGAAGCGTTTCGATGAGGAAGGGATCGAGGTGCCTTTCCCGCAGCTCGATGTGCGTCTCCGCAGCAATCAGACGCAGAAGATCTCGATCGAGGATATGGCCCGGCTTCTCACGTTCCTCGAGGATCAGAAAGAAGCGGATCGCCTGAAAGCCGAGAAGGAAAAAGAAAAAGCCGCGGGAGGTTCCGCGGCGAAGCCTGCCTCCGCCTGACCGGCAGGCGGAAGCGGATCAGGGGGTGGCTGCTTTACGCGGCCGCCTCTTTTTTATGTGTCCCAAAGAACTCCTTCAGGGCGTCACCCGTTGCGGTGCCCTTTTCCGCGACATCAAGCGGTGCTCCCGCGGCGACCACCTTGCCGCCTGCCGTTCCGCCTTCAGGACCGATATCGATGATCCAGTCCGCCTCTGACATCACGTCGAGGTTATGCTCGATCACGACCACGGTGTTCCCGGAGTCCGTGAGCTTATGGAGCACATTGATGAGCTTCTGGATATCCGCCATATGAAGACCGACCGTCGGTTCATCAAGAACGTAGAGCGTACCGGTGGTGCTTTCATCCTCAGACACGTACTCCGTGTCCTTCACCTTGGAGAGTTCCGTGACGAGCTTCAGGCGCTGCGCCTCACCGCCCGAAAGCGTGGGGGAGGGCTGTCCGAGCGTGAGGTAGCCGAGCCCCACCTCTTCAAGCAGCTTCAGCGGCCGCTGGATAGAGGGCGTTGACGCGAAGAACTCCACCGCCTCGCGGACCTGCATCTGAAGGATGTCGCCCGCGCTCTTTCCTTTCCATTTCACTTCAAGCGTCTGCGGGTTGAAACGTTTGCCGCCGCAGCTTTCGCAGAGCACCTTCACTTCCGGAAGGAAATTCATTTCAATCGTCCGCAGTCCCTGACCGAGACAGGTTTCGCAGCGGCCGCCCTTGGTATTGAAGGAGAAGCGGCTAGCGGTGTAGCCGCGCTCTTTCGCGAGACTCGCCTCAGCCATGATCTTCCGGATCCCGTCCCAGATGCCGACATAGGTCGCCGGGCAGGAGCGGGGTGTCTTTCCGATCGGGGTCTGATCCACTTCCAGCACCCGGCTCACGGCTTCCCAGCCTGTGATTTCACGGCACCCGGTCCAGACTGGAGCGGTGTCTTTTGCCCGCAGTGCGTCCTGGAGGTTCCGAAGCAGCAGATCACGGCAGAGACTGGATTTGCCGGAACCGGATACACCGGTGACGACCGTCAGCCGGTTCAGCGGGAACTCCACCTTCGGGATCCGGAGGTTGTGGAGCGAGGCGCCGAGCACAGAAATCGTGGGCGTCTTCCCGGAGCGTACCGGGCGGTGCGGAATGCCGTTATGGATTTCGGGAGAGGCAAGGAACCGGCCTGTAACGGAGTCCTTGCACTTCATAATGTCCTCGACCGAGCCCTCCGCGACGAGGCGCCCGCCTTCGCTTCCGGCGCCGGGGCCGATATCAATCACGTGGTCCGCGCGGCGGATCGTGTCTTCGTCATGCTCCACGACGAGAAGCGTGTTGCCTTTCTTCGACAGATGATCCATGGCGTTCAGCAGAATGCCGTTATCTTTCGGGTGCAGGCCGATTGTCGGTTCGTCCAGCACGTAGCAGACACCGAGGAGGTTGGAGCCGAGCTGCGAGGCAAGCCGGATACGCTGTGTCTCACCGCCAGAAAGAGTCGGTGCCGCGCGGTCGAGCGTCAGGTAGCCAAGCCCCACCTGATCGAGGAACTCAAGCCGGGAAACGATTTCCCGGATCGCGTCGTGCGCGATCGCCTCATCCCGGGGGTCGAGCTTGAGGGCACGGAAGAAAGCGAGTTCTTCCTTCACACTCATCTGGCAGAGTTCACTGATGTTCTTCCCGCAGAACATGACAGCGAGCGCGACCGGGTTGAGCCTCAGACCGTGGCAGTCGGGACAGACTTTCTCTTCCTCGCCCTCAGTCTTTGACCAGGCGGATTCCTCTCCTGTCTGCTCGGCGTCGAACCCGGAGAGCTGCAGCCCGGTGCCGAAGCAGGTCGGGCACCACCCCATTTTGCTGTTATAGGAGAAGAGCCGGGGATCCGGATCCGGGAAGCTCGTGCCGCAGATCGGGCAGGCGCGCCGCGTGGACCAGATCTTGAAAGTATTGTTTACGGGTTCACCGTCCTCCAGAATCATGGAGGCCACCTGTCCTTTGCCGAGCGTGATCGCGGTTGCCACGTGAGCCTTGAGCTCCGGAAGCGTCCGCTCGGAGATATCAAGCTCCGCCACCGGGAGCTCAATGCTGTGTTCGTTATAGCGGGCGAGCTTCGGGAAGTGATGCGCGTCAACGATCTTTCCATCCACCCGCAGCGTGTCGTAGTGGTGCTTCACAGCCCACTGTGCGAGTTCGGTATAGATACCCTTGCGGTGCGTGACAAGCGGGGAGAGGAGCATCACTTTCTTTCCATTTCCGGCCTTCCGGATCGCCTCCACAATGGCGGCCGGCGTCTGGGGCCGCACTTCCACGTGGCAGTTCGGACAGGTCTGAACACCGAGCTTCACATAGATGAGACGAAGGAAGTGATAGAGCTCCGTCATCGTTGACACGGTGGACTTCCGGCCGCCGCGCGAAGTGCGCTGCTCGATAGCGACAGTCGGCGGAATGCCGAGCACCGCGTCTACATCCGCGCGGCCCGAAGGCTGCACGATCGAACGGGCATAGGCGTTAAGCGACTCGAGATAGCGTCTCTGACCTTCGTTAAAAACGATGTCGAACGCGAGAGTCGACTTTCCGGAGCCGGAGAGGCCGGTAACCACCGTGAGTTCATTCCGGGGAATGTCGACCGAGAGATCCTTGAGGTTATGCTCCCGCGCGTTGAGGACTGAGATTTCTCCCTTCTTCGCGATATGAGCCTGGGCGGGGAGGGCAGCTTCTGCATCGATCTCAGTTGTCGTGAAGTCCTCCTGATAAGGCGTGCCGCTTTCGACCGCCTTCTCGTAGGAGATCAGCGCCTGGCCGGTGTAAGAGCGGGACTCCGCCATGATGTCATCCGGGGTGCCGGCCGCGACCACGCAGCCGCCCGCCTCGCCGCCCTCCGGACCGAGGTCAATGATCCAGTCGGCGTTCGCGATGACGTCGAGGTTATGTTCGATCACCAGCACCGAGTGCCCTGCGGCAATCAGTTTCCGCATGGCGAGAAGGAGTTTCTCGACGTCCGAGAAGTGAAGCCCGGAGGTCGGCTCATCAAAAACGAGGAGCCGGCCCTTCGCGTCCTTCGGCTTCCGGCGCCCGTTTTCAGCAAGCGCTGCGGCGAGGAACCCGGCGAGCTTCAGTCTCTGGGCTTCACCGCCCGAGAGTGTCGGCACGGGCTGCCCGAGCTGCACATACTCCAGACCGACATCGATCAGCGGCTGAAGGAGCGAAATCACCTCGAGATCATCCCGGAAGAAATCGCAGGCCTCTGACACGGTCATTTCGAGCACATCAGCGACCGAAGCGCTGCGGCCGTTCCGCTCGAGCTTTGCCTGAAGGATTTCCGGGCGGTAGCGGCGCCCGTTGCAGTCCGGGCAGCGGAGGTAAACGTCCGAGAGGAACTGCATCTCGACATGCTCGAAACCGGACCCCATACAGGTGGGACAGCGGCCGTCACCCGAATTGAAGCTGAAGGTCCCAGGACCCCAGCCCTGCATTTTGGCGGTGTCAGTCGCGGCGAAAAGTTTCCGGATCGGGTCAAAGGCACCGACGTAACTCACGGGGTTCGAACGGGAGGTCTTCCCGATCGGGGACTGATCAACGAAGTCCACCCCCTCGATCAGGTCGAAGCCCTTGATGTCCTTATATGGCCCCGGTGCTTCAGTCGGAACGCCGAGCCGCTTCTGGAGCGCCGGGACGAGCACTTCCTGCGCGAGCGTCGATTTGCCGGAACCGGACACACCGGTGAGGCAGGTGAGGCAGTGAAGCGGGAACGAGACATCGATATCGCGGAGATTATTCGCGGTGACCCCGGTGAGGCGGATGGAAGGCGCCTTCTTTGACACCGGCTTCTGCCCTTTGAGGGCAATCCGGCGCCGTCCCGAGAGATAGTCGCCGGTGAGCGTCTTCGCACTGAAGATTTCTTTCGGAGAACCCGAGAAAATGATGTTGCCGCCTTTTTCGCCGGCTCCCGGTCCCATATCAATAATGCGGTCCGCTTTCAGCATGACCTGAGGGTCGTGCTCCACCACGACAAGCGTATTGCCTGCCTTCGTGAGGCGGCGCATGATCGCGTTGATCCGGTCCATATCCCGAGGATGGAGACCGATGGACGGCTCATCAAGAACAAAGAGGGTGTTGACGAGTGAGGTGCCAAGAGCCGTGGTGAGGTTGAGGCGCTGAATTTCGCCGCCTGAAAGCGTACGGCTCTGACGGTCAAGTGACAGGTAAGAGACGCCGACCGCGCAGAGGAAGATGACGCGCGAACGGATCTCTTTCAGAATCGGCGCGGCTTCAGGCGGGAGATCCGGATCAGTGGCAAGGCTGTCAAAGAAACGGCGGAGACGCGAAAGCGGCAGCATCATCAGGTCATGAACCGTGAGTCCGGGGAGCTGATTCAGCACCGCGTCCGGTACGGTCATGCCTTTCGGCCGGAACCGCTCCAGCTTCCGCTCTTCTCCCTGCGGGAGGAGCGCGGCATCAGCGTCTGAGAGGCGGCCCGCTCTCCAGTAGAGCGACTCAGGCTTCAGGCGGGCGCCGTGGCAGTCCGGACAGAGCGTGTAGCTGCGGTAGCGGGAGAGAAGCACACGGATATGCATCTTGTAGGACTTCGTTTCCAGCCACTCGAAAAAGTGTCGGACGCCGTACCACTGATGATCCCAGTCCCCCGTCCAGTCCGGATCGCCCTCAAGGATCCACCACCGGTCTTCGGACGGCAGCTCCTCAAACGGCACGTCGAGCGCGATGCCGGCTTTCTTCGCGTAGCATTCAAGATCCTTCTGGCACTCAGCGAAAGACGGAGTGCTCCAGGGCTTCACGCAGTGCTCCGCGATGCTGAGGCGCGGGTTCGGGATAACGAGCCCGAAGTCGACTCCGATTACGCGGCCGAACCCGTGGCAGGTGTCGCAGGCGCCAAGAGGCGAATTAAAACTGAAGGAGGAGGGGTGAGGGTGGGAGAAACTGATGCCGCAGTCCGCGCAGGCAAGCCCCCGGGTGTATTTCCAGGTGTCCGCTTCTTCGCCTTCATCATTCAGCGGGTGTACGGCGATTGTGCCGTGACCCCGTTCAAGCGCCTGTTCAAGCGCCTCGATCGCGCGGCTTTCCTCAACGCGGCTCGCGCGGAACCGGTCCACCATGACTTTGAGCGTCCAGCCGGAGGCTGTGGCGGTCTGCTTATGAATCCGGGTGAAGCCCTGGGCTGAGAGGGAGTCGATCGCTTTCTTCAGACCGAACTTCCTCGGCACAACAGATGTAAAGGTGAGAATGAGCCTGGGGTCCGACGCGGCTTCGGCTGCGGCCCGGATCTTCTTCCAGAGAGAGTTCGGCGCCTCTTCCTCAATCTTCTTCCCGCATTTCGGACAGTAGAGCGACGCGCACTTCGCGAAAAGCAGCTTGATGTGATCGTTCAGTTCCGTCATAGTGCCCACCGTGGAGCGGGACGTCCGCACGGGGTTTGTCTGATCAATCGCGATCGCGGGCGGCACGCCGTCGATCCGGTCCACATGAGGGCGGTCCATGCGGTCAAGGAACTGACGCGCGTAGGGGCTCAGCGTTTCGACGTAGCGGCTCTGGCCCTCGGCGTAAAGGGTATCGAAGACCAGCGAACTCTTGCCGGATCCCGAGACACCGGTGACCACCGTGAGTTTCCCGAGATCAAAGTCCACAGAGACATTTTTCAGATTGTTCTGTCTTGCTCCGCGGATAGAAATTTTTGCTGCAGAAGAGGCCGGCAGACTGCCTGCCTTCAGGTTTTTACGAGCGCGTGTCATTGATATTGGTTTTTCAGCCGCTGTGTCAGAGGATCTTTTATCAGGGGATGAGCCCCGCAGATAAAAGAAAAGCATAGCGAAAGATTAACCTCTCTAAGAGACGGGAGGAAAAGGAAAAAAGAGGGAGTCCAAAAATATTTTTCAAAAAACTTGCTATTTCAAAAAATCCCCCATATAATGTCAATCCTCTGTGGGGGTATAGCTCAGCTGGGAGAGCGCTTGCATGGCATGCAAGAGGTCAACGGTTCGATCCCGTTTATCTCCACCACGGATTTTTTGGAGCTTCTGCCTGACGACAGAAACCCCTTCTTATCGAGAGAAAGACAGCAGTAAGCGTTTCCGCTGATCACTTGCTTTTTATCTCAGAGATAGATATAATACTGATTCTTTTTGGGGGTATAGCTCAGCTGGGAGAGCGCTTGCATGGCATGCAAGAGGTCAACGGTTCGATCCCGTTTATCTCCACCAAAATTTAAAAGGTCCCCATCGTCTAGAGGCCTAGGACACGACCCTTTCACGGTCGGTACAGCAGTTCGAATCTGCTTGGGGACGCCATTAACACTGGGAGCTCAAGAATGGGCTCCCTTTGTTTTATCCGGAAAAGGTATACTTGACCCCGGGTAAAAAAAGAGCCGCCCGGAATTGGACGGCTCTTGACCTACTGAGTCAGCTAAGGTGATTTACGGCTGACGCAGTTTCGCGGCTTCTTCCTTAATGGAACGTTCCGCTATATCGAAGGCCTCATTGAGGGCAGCAATAACATCGGTGCCCTTACGGTTAATAACAACGTTTTTGCCGGAAGTGACGAAATCAAGGCGCACATTGAACTCATTGGTCGTCTGATGTCCGTCCAGTGAAATCGTTGCCCTGACAGCACCAAGGCGGCTGTCAAATTTAGTTAAAGCTTCAACTTTTTCGTTGATAGCAGCCTCGACTGCTGGAGAACGAGAAATGCCGTGGAAAACAACCTGAGGCGTCTGAAGCATGTGAGACCTCCTTTTTTATAGAAGCAAGTGTTATGGCGCAAACCCTTTCAAATAGCTTTTCAGTAACTGAATCGGTCTTTGAATTCGGTCTCCGCTATAGATAGTGTAGCCCGCGCAACCGAAAAAAGCGCATTTATTTAACTGCAGTTTAAAAATAATTAATTTTCAAATTTCGCTCGACGAGCATACTGAAAAATTAACATACTGATTAATAAGGATTATAGAAATGATGGATCGTAAGCCCTGGGAAAATCGTGACTCTCACCGTGAAGGCTTCGGCGGACGCCGTGAATGGAATTCTGACCGTTCCGACCGCCGCTTCGGTGAAGACCGCCCGCGCTTCAATCGCGAAGACCGCTTCGGCAATGACCGCCCGCGTTTCAACCGCGAAGACCGTTTTGGTGATGACCGTCCCCGTTTCAACCGTGAAAACCGCTTTGAAGGCGGCGACCGCCGCTTCGGCGGTGACCGTCCGCGCTTCAACCGCGACGACCGTCCGCGTTTCGGTGATCGTCCGCGTTTCAACCGCGACGACCGTTACAGCTCGAAGACCGGTCCCCGCGCCCGCGCTTTCGGTGAAGGCCGCTTCCAGGATCGCGAAGACTACAGCAAGCGTCAGATTGTGAAGATCGACAGCGAAGTCGCTGCTTTCTTCCCGACCGCGAAGGACGTGAATGACGCCCTGCGCCTCGTGATCGAACTCACCCGCAAGGTGAAGGAACGTGCCGCTGAGGCCGCCGAGGAAAAGCTCGCCGCTGAAGCTGAAACCGCCGAAGACGTGGAAGACACGGCTGAAGACGATTACGAAGAAGACGAGACTGAAGAAGTCGAAGCTTCTGAAGCGGAAGCCGACGCTCCCGCCGCTAAGGCCGATAAGGCTGAGTAAGGAAAACGGCCGCGCGCGGCCGGAGAGCGGAATCCTGGAGCGGTTTTAAAAAAAGCCGGCTAGACAAGAGGCGCAGTTTTATTGTAAAATTCGCGCCTTGACTGTCCACTGGCTGTGTGCTTGCCCCAATTCCACTTGCCCGGTCGGGTAGGCAGTTAATTATCCCCGCGGACAGCTCACTGTCCAGTGTTGCAACACCGGATGCCGCAGCGGAGCGGGGAAGCTAGACGCTCTGAGGAAACTGTTCCTCAAGACTGTTTTTAATCTTTTTGGCGCGGACGCCATGCCGCACCAAGTTCCTGAATATAGGTGAATCGCAAATGAAGACCTTCTCGGCAAAGCCGGCTGAGGTTAAGCGCGAATGGTACGTGGTTGATGCATCCGGTAAGGTGCTCGGCCGCCTTGCTAGCGAAATCGCGCTGCGCTTGCGTGGCAAGCACAAGCCCGAATACACTCCCCACGTTGATACGGGTGACAACATTGTCGTCATTAACGCTGACAAGATCGTCGTTACTGGTGGCAAGGAAGAGAAGAAGAAGTATTATCGCCACACCATGATCCCGGGCGGCATCTACGAGACTTCTTATCGTCTGATGCAGGAAAAGTATCCGGGTCGCGTTCTTGAGAAGGCTGTCAAGGGCATGCTGCCCCACGGCCCGCTTGGCTATGCCATGATCAAGAAGCTGCACGTCTACGCCGGTGCTGAGCACCCGCATACCGCGCAGCAGCCCAAGGTTCTGGATATCTGAGGTTGAATGATGATCGGTAATTACAACTACGGCACTGGCCGTCGCAAGAGCTCCGTCGCCCGTGTCTTCCTGAAGAAGGGTTCCGGCAAGATCGTCATCAACGGTCGTGATATCGCCAACTACTTCCACCGCGAAACGAGCATCATGGTCGTTCGTCAGCCGCTCGTTCTTACTGAGAACGCTGAAGCTTTCGACGTGATGGCTAACGTCAGCGGCGGCGGTGAAACCGGCCAGTCCGGCGCCATCCGCCACGGTATTGCCCGCGCTCTCGTTGACTACGACGCCGCCCTCAAGCCCACGCTTTCTCACGCCGGCCTGATCACGCGCGATGCTCGTGAAGTCGAACGTAAGAAGGTTGGTCTGCGCAAGGCCCGCCGCGCGAAGCAGTTCTCCAAGCGCTAATACGCTTCTCCGGAATCCGGTACCGGGGCCGCTCAGTGCGGCTTCTCTCCGGACTCCCGGCAGAGAAAAAACGCACCTTCGGGTGCGTTTTTTTTATCCGCGGCGTGCCGCGGCCAGAATACCCGACAAAGCCTCATGGTCTTTCCGGGGAACTGATATTATTAGCACGCAGTTTTACAAGAGATTCCCTCGAGATCCCCCGAGGGCAGGTTTCCGTCGGACGCAGAATATTGGCCTGGCCAGCAGACCGGAAACAGCAGTACGACGAATACAGGAATTAAGAGAGATATGGCTGAGGAAAAAGCTGTTGCGCAGAATACTGAAGGCGAAGTTCCGGATTTCGCCGCGATGCCCGACCCGATCCAGTTCAGCGATGCCGCTGTGGATGCCGTGAAGGGGCTCCTCGATGAAGAAAAGAAGAAGAATCCCGATGTGAATCTGATGCTTCGTATCTTCGTTCAGGGCGGCGGCTGCTCAGGCTTCCAGTACGGATTTGAGTTCGTGGAGAAGGCTGAGGACGACGACACCCGCATCGTGAAGGGTGATGTGACGTTCCTCGTTGACTCGATGAGCTACCAGTACCTGGTGGGCGCGTCGGTCGACTTCAAGGATGATCTTGACGGCAAGCAGTTCGTGATCAAGAACCCAAACGCCACGACGACCTGCGGCTGCGGTTCTTCGTTCAACGTCTGATACCGCGCGGAAAAACGCCGGACGGATATACCGCCCGGCGCGTTTACGGTGAAGAGAGCCTGAGGCAGAGTGCTGCTTCAGGTTCTTTTTTATTTCCGGGGTGCCGGATAAAGCGCCCCAAGGACCCGGCTGCCCGCGGCCCCCGTCACGTCCGGACAGTTTCCCGGAATTCCGGCGAGCCGCGCGTAGGTGAGCCAGGCAAACGCCAGCCCCTCGACATCCATCGGCGGAATGCCGAGCTCGGAAGTCATTCCGACGTGCTGCGTGGCGAGGAGCCGCGCGATGTCTTCCCGCAGCGCTGGGTTCAGCGCTCCTCCGCCGCAGAGATACACCTCTTCCGCGGCCGGTGCGTAGCGGATCACGGCTTCGGCGAGGCTTTGTGACGTCAGCCTGAGAAGCGTGGCCTGCACGTCACGCGTCCGCATGAGGCGGTTTCCGCACTGCGCGATATGGGACTTCAGCCAGCTGAGACTGAAGCGCTCGCGCCCCGTGCTCTTCGGCGGCGGAAGGCTGAAGTAGGGGTCTGAGAGGAGCGAGGAGAGCAGGTCCGGCTGCGGAAGCCCGCTCTTCGCCCAGGCGCCGTCTTCGTCATAGAAGCGCCCGGTTCTCTGGAAGCACCAGGCGTCCATCAGCATATTCCCCGGACCGCAGTCAAAGCCCGCGACAGGAGCGCCGGATGAGATCGGGGGAAGGATCGTCAGGTTCGCGATGCCCCCGATATTGGCGATCACGCGGAAGGTGTCAGAGCGGAAGGCCCGGGCATGAAACGCCGGGACGAGCGGAGCGCCCTGGCCGCCGGCCGCGAGATCCGCACTTCGGAAGTCAGACACCACATCGATCCCCGTGAGCTCCGCGAGGAGCGCGGGGTAATTCAGCTGGATCGAAAAGTGCTGATCGGGACAGTGGCGGATCGTCTGCCCGTGCGCCCCCACCGCGCGGATTTCTTCCCGCGGGATGCGGCTTGAGGCGAGAAGGGACTCAACCGCCTTCGCGTAGCACTGGGCGAGTTTCACCGAGGCGGCCCCGGATCGCTCGATTTCATTCTCACCCGGGGCGCAGAGGCTGAGGAGCTCGGCCCGGAGTTCCGGGGAGAAAGGCTCGTGGGCGCGCCCGCGTATCACCGGCACAGGAGAGGAAAAGTCAGCGGCGACGGCGTCCGCGCCGTCGAGACTCGTACCGGACATGATGCCGATGCAGATAAAGGATTCGGGTGTCGTCATGGCGAAGGGGGAATGTCCGAAAGGAAAAGGTTTTTGTCAGGCAGTAAAAAGCCCTGCCTTCAGCCATATCTTAGCGTCTGGGCAGGGCCTGAATGCGGGGCTGGCCGGTTTTCGCGGATCAGCCCTGCTGTTTCTTCTTGGAGGCCGGGGTGTCGGCTGCGGCGAGCGCCGCCTTCACCTGGTCCGCGCTCATCACGGGAACCGTCTTGCCGTTTGAGGCGGTCTGCACCGCGTCAAGCTGCTTCATCTGACGCGCGAGCGCGGTAACCCGCGGGCGGGCGGCAGCGTAGTACCGGGACGGAATCCTGGCGTTCGTCTGGATCGCGACCTTGACCGGATTCACCGGGCGGCCGTTCACGTGGAACTCGAAGTGAACGTGCGGGCCGGTGGAAACAC
>PPYF01547083.1_pt1 | contig 14251 bp, 12 predicted proteins | sample 1559871 | NCBI WGS metagenome assembly PPYF01 (sample SAMN08240021, study PRJNA423297) | Human gut metagenome, whole genome shotgun sequencing project. | reverse complement strand
CCGGAAGATACCCGCGCCCCGCCCCCGAAGGACGGACGAGGTTCAGGCGGAGCGTATGCCCTTCGCTTTCGACCGTCCGTTCGGACTCCTCGATGCCCGACAGATCGACATGCACGGCCGCCTGCACATCAGCCAGGACGCGACGGGCCTCCCCGACCGGCAACGATTCGACGGGAGCGCCGCCGTTCAACACTTTCAGATAAGCTTTGGTTCCCCGCGACAGGTGGTCGTCCTGCAAATAATCCGGAGCTTCCTTCAGATGATCCATAACAAACCGTTTTAAAGTTTATGACACGGACTGCAAAGGCGCTGCCACAAACGAAAAAAGCCGGACGAAATGTCCGGCTTTTCGGTATGTCAAAGCGGTTTTTACTGCGCCATGGCATGGCGGAACCCGTCCACCTTGTCCCAGTCGCCGCGCGTGAAGTCGGGCACGGCGACCGGCATGCTGTTGTGTTCGAGCGAAGCCGAGGTCAGCGACCCGATGCACGACCACTCGGCAGCGTCGTAAACGTCCTGATCGAGCGGCAGGCCATGCTGCAGGCAGTAAACGAGGCGATAGTCCATGATGAAATCCATGCCGCCGTGGCCGCCCACGCGGCGGGCCTTCTCCTCGATGTCCCGGGCGATCGGATGCTTGTAACGCTCCATCAGCGCCGCCTTCGCCGCCTGGGGGATGAACGAATGCTCGCTCAGATTCTCGTGGTCGGGAATCTCCTCGCCGGCGATTTGCTCGGGACGGAACGCATAGCCCTCGACAGGGTATTTGTTGGCGAAGCCCTCGGTGCCCGTAAGCTGGTACATGCGGCTGTAAGGACGGGGCGTATAGACGTTGTGTTCGAGCAGAATCGTGCGTCCCCGCTCGGTCTTGATGAGCGTCAGCGTCTGGTCGGCATTGGCGAAGGTCTCGGCACCCATCTTCTCCTTGGCGAGTTTCAGGCCGTTGACCGACTTGGTATCCATCGCCACGAGGTAATTCATCTTATCGCCGCGGTGGATGTCCAGCAACTGGCAGGCGGGGCCGAGGCCGTGCGTGGCATAGACGTCGCCGCGGTGCGACTGGTTGAAGTCGAGGCGCCAGTTGCCCTGGTAATAATCCCAGTAGGGTTCGAGGTTATGAATATAGGAGCCTTCGGTGTGGAGTATCTCGCCGAACAGCCCGTGCTGGGCCATGTTGAGCGTCGTCAGCTCGAAGAAGTCGTAGACACAGTTCTCGAGCATCATGCAGTGGCGCTGTGTCTTCTCGGCAGTGTCGACCAGTTGCCAGCACTCGTCGAGCGACATGGCGGCTGGGACTTCGACGGCGACATGCTTGCCGTGCTCCATGGCATAAACCGCCATCGGGACGTGCAGCTGCCACGGGGTGCAGATGTAAACCAGGTCGATGTCATCGCGCCGGCAAAGTTCCTTCCACCCCTCCTCCCCGCTGTACGGGGCGGCGGCCGGGAGGTTATGTCCGGCGAGGATCTCCTGCGACTTGTCGACACGCTCGGGGTAGAGGTCGCAGAGCGCCACGATCTCGACCCCGTCGATGTTGGCGAAGCGTTCCACGGCGCCCGGGCCGCGCATACCCAGCCCGATGAACCCTACGCGTACGACCGGGATCGGGTCGACCGTCAGCCGCAATACGGAATGCTGGCCCTCGGCACGGGCCGGGACGTCGAATACGATCACGCCGTCGACGATGCTGTAACCTTCCTTCGGCGAGGTGCTGCAACCGCAGAACAATACGGTCGCCGCCGAGAACAATAAAAAGGCAAATTTCTTCATTATATCCGGGATATTTAGATGTTTAGACAAAAGTATGAAATATTTTGAAATCTGCGCTCATTTGACTACTTTTGCCGACGTAAAAATCACACACCATGTTTCGTAGATTAGCGGCGGTAATCCTCTCGGTCGTCCTGCTCTCACCGGGCTGGCTCGGCATGACGGGGCTCACGCTGCCCTTCGCCATGATCCCGCTGCTGTGGATCAGCGCATCGTACGACCAGACGCGCCGCTCGTGGTGGCGCATGTTCGGCTGGGCGGCGCTGACCTTCGCGCTGTGGAACATCTCGACCGTCTGGTGGATATGGAACGCCACTCCGGTGGGGCCCGTGGCCGCGACGCTCGCCTCGACGACGCTCAACATGATCGCCTTCATGTTGTTCCACACCGTCTCGAAGAAAGGGCCGAAGGCTCTGGCATACACCTTACTCATTGCCGGGTGGATCGCAACGGAATACTGGTATACGGTCGGCGAATTCTCGTGGCCGTGGCTGATCCTGGGCAACGGGTTCTCGCACGACGTATGGCTCGTACAGTGGTACGAATACACGGGTGTCTTCGGCGGTTCGCTGTGGGTGCTGCTCTGTAATATCCTCTTCTTCGAGGCGCTGCGGGCACGCCGCAGCATCGGGCGGTGGATCCCGGCCGCGGGCGTCCTGCTCCTTCCGGCCGCCGTGTCGCTGAGCATCTGGTGGAGCTGGGAGCAGCCCGACGAGGGGACGGCCGAGGTGAGCATCCTCCAACCCAACGTCGACTGCTACGACAAATTCAACGGCCGCGCCGACTGGCAGGAAGATAACATCACCGACCTTCTGGCACAGGTGCCCGCCGGGGCGCAATTCATCCTGCTGCCCGAGACTGCCGTCCCGGGGCATTACTGGGAACCGGGTCTTTCGGAATTCCGCCCGGCCGACGAACCGGGCATGTTCTGGCAAGAGCTGACCGACAGCCTGCGCCGGTCGCACCCCGGGGCGCTGCTCGTCACGGGCGCCAACACCCTGCGTTATTATGCCGCCGGGGTACAACCCCGCACGGCACGCAGGGACGGGTTCGGCGAAGGTTACTACGACGTATTCAACACGGCCGTAGGGCTCGACTCCGCAGGCCGGATGCAGCTGCACCACAAAGGCAAACTGGTGATCGGCGTGGAAAATACCCCGACACTGCTCTTCGACATCCTGCAATTCCTCGTGATCGACCTGGGCGGCGTCGTGGGACAGATCGGCATGGGCCAGCACGGCACGGCCTTCGAACACCGGGGCGTGAAAACCGGCCCGGCAATCTGCTACGAAGGACTTTACGGCGATTTCTTCGGCGATTTCGTGCGCCGCGGGGCGCAGTTCATGGCCATCATCTCCAACGACGGCTGGTGGGGCGACACGCCCGGCTACAAACACCTCTTCACGATCTCGCGCCTGCGCGCCGTCGAACACCGCCGTGCCATCGCCCGGTCGGCCAACACCGGCATGTCGGGCTTCATATCGGCCCGCGGCGACATCGGCCAGACGCTCGGCTGGGAAAAACGGGGCGTGCTCACCGCGGCCGTGCCCCTCAACTCCGAACTCACCTTCTACACCCGGTACGGCGACTATCTGGGACGCATCTCAGAATACCTGATGCTGCTCTGTGTGCTCTACTACATCGCCTACCGGGCCAAGAAAAAGAACCACCTCGTAAAATAAAACCCGAAACCCGATATGAATTACACCCAGACCCTCGAATTCCTCTTCCAGTCGCTGCCGGCCTTCGAAACCAAAGGCGCAACGGCCTACAAGCCGGGATTGGAGCGCATCACCGCATTCTGCCGCCACATCGGCAACCCCCAGCGCAATTTCTTCACGATCCACGTGGCGGGCACGAACGGCAAAGGTTCCGTATCGCATATCATCGCCTCGGTATTGCAGCAGGCCGGCTACCGCACGGGGCTTTTCACCTCGCCCCACCTGCAGGATTTCCGCGAACGCATCCGCGTCGACGGCGAGATGATTCCCAAACAGAAGGTCGTGAACTTCGTGGACAAACACCACGACAAGATGGTCGAGCTGGAACTGTCGTTCTTCGAAATGACCGCGGCACTGGCTTTCGACTACTTCGCACAGAGCGACGTCGAGGTCGCGGTGATCGAAACGGGACTGGGCGGACGACTCGACGCCACGAATATCATCGTACCGGTCGTAAGCGTCATCACCAACATCGGGCTGGAGCATACGGCGCTGCTGGGCGACACGCTCCAGAAGATCGCAGCCGAAAAAGCCGGAATCATCAAGAAGAGCATCCCGGTCGTGATCGGCGAGGGCGATGTGCGCTACAACGAAGTGTTCGAGCAGGTCGCTGCGGCCAACAAATCGAAAGTCATCTATGCCGAAAAGGTATTCTCGTGCCAAGAGTGCGGTTGCCGGGAAGGGCGGCAGCACTTCTGCATGCACCGCGTGCGCGACGACCGCAAATTCGAGGTAGACCTCGACCTTACGGGCAATTACCAGCGCCATAATATCCTGACGGCCGCGGCGACGGTCGATTTCCTGCACGAGGAGACCCCGCTGACGATCTCCCGCCGTGCCTTCCTCGAAGGGACGCGCGATGCGGCGGCCATCACCTCGCTGGCGGGACGCTGGCAGAAGCTGGGTGAAAATCCGCTCGTCGTATGCGACACGGGGCACAACCCCCACGGCATCGCCTACGTGGCCGAACAGCTCAAAGCGACGCCCCACAAGGAGCTTTACTGCGTGATCGGGTTCGTCCGCGACAAAGACCTGGCACACATCCTGCCCCTGCTGCCCCGCGACGCACACTACATCTTCACGCAGGCTCAGACCGAAAGGGCATTGCCCGCCGCCGAACTGACAGCCAAGGCTGCGATCTACGGGCTCAGGGGGGAAACCATCCCCGAAGTGCCGGCTGCCGTGGCACACGCCCGGGAACTTGCCGCTGCGGACGATATGGTCTTCATCGGCGGCAGCACCTATGTCGTCGCCGAAGCGCTCTGATACATACGATATTCAGATCCCGTATAAAGTCCGTCCGAGTGTCTCGGACGGACTTTCTTTTGTCATCCCGAACAAAACTATAAAAAAATAGTTTCATGTGAAAAATTTTTAGTTACATTTGCATAAAACCAATCGCATGAAACGAATCCTTCCGCTCCTGGCGGCCATGATCGCATTGACAACCGTACTCCCCGGCAAGGCGCAAACCGGCAAATATTACATCGACGGACGGGAAACCACCCGTGAAGAGCTATTGAAGCTACCCGCGGGTACAATCGAATCCATGGCGAATTCGGTGGAAAACGGATTGCCCGTAGTGCGTATAAAATTAAAACCCGAAGGCGAGGAACAGGCTCCGGCCACCGGGCAACAGGAAAAAAACACTGCGACCCCGCATGAAAAAGCGATGCAACTGGTACGAGGAATCTACGAGCAGCACACCCTGCTCAAGGAGGGCGACCTGGCGGCCGATTTCCGGGCTACGAAATATGCCGGAGGGGATCTCACGCTTACAGCCCTGCGCGGCAAAGTCGTGCTGCTGAACTTCTGGGCTACCTGGTGCGGCCCCTGCCTGCGGGAACTGGCGCCGGAAGCCCTGCCGAAAATCATTCTCGAACGGTTTGCCGCAGACAGCGAATTCGTATTCCTGCCAGTCGCCTATACCGATTCAAAAGAGAGCCTCGACAAGTTTTTCGCAGGCGACGAACAGCAGAATTACGCTTATCTGCGCGACCTGACAGCAATGGATCCGGACAAACGGGTATTCGGCCTCTATGCAGAGCAGGGCGTTCCGCGCTCCTTCGTAATCGACCGCAACGGCCGCATCGTCCTCGGGTCGCTGGGTGCGGCACAGGAGGAACTGGAACGCATAGCGGCGGCTATCGAAAAAGAACTTTCCAGATAACGGATAAAAACAGCCCGGCCGAAAAACGGCCGGGCTGTTGCGATTTTAAGCTTCACCCATCTTGGGACCCGTTTCGGGAACCGGCGGAGGAGTGGGTATTTCGATCTTGCCCACATTGCTTTCATAACGCACGATATTCTCCTGCAGCGAACGCAACAGCCGTTTGGCGTGTTCGGGCGTGAGGATAATGCGGCTCTTGACACGGGCTTTCTGCACGCCAGGAAGCACCGCGGCAAAATCGATAATGAATTCCGAGGTGGAGTGGGATATGATCGCCAGATTCGAATAGTGGCCCTGGGCCACCGTATCGTCGAGTTCGAGGTCGATCCCGAATTGTTTCATTTCTGCCATAGGCCCGCTTGTTGTTTCTGCAAATTTACCGACTTTCGACTGCCAATATACAACTCTGCGGCCAAAGTTTTCGATATTTTATCAACATATCGGCCATTTCCGACAATCGGCCGCGCCCTTTTTTCACCCGGCCTTGACGGATGTCCGAGGTTTTTCGTATCTTTGTTGCCTGAAACTCCGCAACCGAAGAAAATGGGATTGGAAATCTTGGACGTTATGTTCCGCGGCATCTGCGTAGGCGTGGCGGCATCGATCACGGTAGGCCCCGTGGCCGTGCTGTGCATCCAGCGCACCCTGTCGAAAAGCCGTCGTTCGGGAATCGTCTCCGGTGTGGGCGTAGCCTGTGCCGACACCTTCATGGCCATGGCAGCGTTGTTTTTCTACTCGATGCTCCAGACCCAAATCGAACAGTACAACACCCTGCTGCGCGTGATAGGCGGCATCTTCGTGGTAATCGTCGGCGTCTACATCTTCGCCCAGAACCCCGTACCGCAGATACGCCGCAACCGGGCGGGCAAGACGTCGCTGTGGCAGGACTTCGCCTCGATCTTCGGGCTGACGATCGCCAATTTCATCATGGTGATCCCCTACATCCTCGCCTTCTTCGCGGTATTCAAGATTTCGGGCGGCGACATCACGCACGAAGGCGTGGGAGGCTTCTTCCGCGCCATGTTCATCATCGCCGGATTCTTCGGCGGCGCCGCGGCCTGGTGGACGATGCTGGCCTTCGTCATCAACCTTTTCCGCCGCCGCTTCCGCCCGCGCCACATGCTGACGATCAACCATGTCGCCGGCCTTATCATCGGGATACTGGGTATTTACACGATACTTTCAACATTCTTTGATATATTCCCCAATGTCGGATAACAAACACAAGATCATAATCGCCATCGACGGCTTTTCGTCGTGCGGCAAGAGTACGTTCGCCAAAGCCATCGCCCGCGAACTGGGTTACATCTTCATCGACACCGGCGCCATGTACCGCGCCGTCACGCTCTATGCGTTGGAACACGGTGCGATCCGGTCGGGCATCGTCGACGAGGACGCAGTCGTCAGGCTGCTCGACCAGATCGCCATCACGTTCCGTTTCAACCCCGAACGCGGTGCCAGCGACATCTACGTCAACGGCGACCTGGTCGAAGGCAAGATCCGCACGATCGAGGTGAGCAACTGCGTGAGCCGCGTGAGCGCCATCGCCGCCGTACGCAGGAAACTGGTGGCCATGCAGCAGGAGATGGGGCGCCGCCGCGGCGTGGTGATGGACGGCCGCGACATCGGCACGGTGGTTTTTCCCGATGCCGAACTGAAGATTTTTATGACGGCCGACCCGCGGGTTCGCGCCTGCCGCCGCTATGACGAGCTGCGCGCCAAGGGAGACCCGGTGTCGCTCGAGGAGATCGAACGCAACGTGCGCGAACGCGATAAGGCCGATATGGGGCGTGCGATATCGCCGCTCAGGCAGGCCGAAGACGCCATCGTACTCGACAACAGCTGCATGACGGTCGGCGAGCAGATGGCGTGGTTCAGGAAGGAATTCGAACAAGTTACCAGATAGGAGCACGGATCGCCGTGCGCAGGGCACAGTGAAAGGGTTGCGAATAGAGATCGATGACAAATCGGGCTTCTGCTTCGGCGTAGTCCGGGCTATTTCGGAGGCTGAGAAAGCCCTCGCCGAGGGGAGTACGGTCTATTCGCTGGGCGACATCGTCCACAACCGCATCGAAGTGCAGCGCCTCGAACGGCTGGGGCTGCGCACCGTAACCCACGCCGACATGCCCGCACTGGGCGGCCGGCGGCTGTTCATCCGCGCCCACGGGGAACCGCCCACGACTTACGCGCGCGCGAAGGAGCTCGGCATCGGGGTGATCGACGCCACCTGCCCGGTGGTCGCCCGTTTGCAGAACCGTGTGGTGAAGGCACACGAACAGATGCACCCCGTCGGAGGGCAGGTCGTGATCCTCGGCAAACGGGGCCATGCGGAAGTCGTGGGGCTCACGGGACAGGTGCAGGCACCGACCATCGTCATCGAGGGCGAGAAAGACCTCGGCCTGATCGACTTTACGCGGCCGGTCTATTTCCTGTCGCAAACGACCCAGAGCAGGGTGCCGAGATGCGCCGCCGGGCAGCACATCCGGACGGGGTGCGGATCGATGACACGATCTGCCGGCAGGTATCGAACCGCGAACAACACCTGGCAGAATTCGCACGCCGCTTCGACGTGGTGGTGTTCGTCTGCGGGCGCAAGTCGTCGAACGGCAAGGTGCTCTCGGAGGTGTGCCGCAGGGCGAACGCCCGGACACATACGGTCGAGGAGGCCGCCGAGATCGACCCGGCATGGTTCCCGGGTGCCGAGTCGGTCGGAATATGCGGCGCCACGTCGACCCCCAAATGGCTGATGCAGGAGGTTGCCGACCGCATCGGGCAAATTGGGAGAAGATGATAAACAGAAAAACGACCGCATGCAACAAGCCCCTCCCACAGAAGAGGTTTAGGATGAGGTCAAAATTGCAAACGGCGCCGGCGGCGGCTACGACCGACAACGGCATTGTAACGATACAAATCCAACAAAAATCACTGTTATGAAATACTTCATCCGCTCGTTAAAATATTTCGTCGCCCTGTGCGTTATCTGTGTAGCCATCCTGGCCCTGATGCTCGCAACGGGGACTTCGGCACTGACCCTCGACCAGACAGTCTACGTAATGTTCCACACCAGCCGTTACGCGACGCTGTTCGCGGCAATCGTGGTGCTTGCGGCGCTATACCCCAAATTCGGGTTCGTGGTGCGCAAGGTCGAAGGCGACGTGGAGGAGAACCGCGAACAGATCATCAACGCCTTCAAGTCGGCAGGCTTTTCGCTGCGCGGAGAGGAAGACGGGGTGATGACATTCCGCGCCGACGGCCCGCTGCGCAAGCTGATGCTGCTGGGAGAGGACGAAATAAAGGTTTCACAATACGGACAGTGGATTCAGATCGACGGCATACGCCGCGGCGTCGCCCGGGTCGAATACCGGCTGGATTCGTACATACAAATGAGTAAACATGATTAGGAAAGGATACAGATACCTGCTCACGGCCGTCATTGCGGCCTCGGCGGCAGCCCTTTTGACCTTTGCGGCCCGCAACGACTTCGGGCTGGGGCGCAACATGGAGATCACGGTCAATATGATGCGCGAACTTTCGCTCGGCTATGTCGACCCGGTAGACCCGGACAAGCTGATGGAAGGTGCCGCAGAAGGTATGGTCAGCGACCTCGACCCCTACACGGAGTTCATCCCCGAAGACCAGATGTCCAACTTCGAGCTGCTCACCACCGGCAAATACGGCGGCGTAGGCTCCCTCATCCGCAAGAAAGGCGACTGGGTAACGATCGCCCAGCCCTACAAGGGATCGCCCGCCGACCGCGCCGGGCTGAAGATCGGCGACAAGATCCTCGCCATCGACGGCAAAGATGCCAAGGGCTTCACCACCGAGCAGGTCAGCTCACGCCTCAAGGGAGACCCGGGCAGCAAGGTCAGGGTGACCGTCGAACACCTGACGGGAGGCACCGAGACCGTCACTCTGCAACGCGAACGGATCGCCATTCCGGGCGTACCCTACGCGGGATGGGTGGACGAAGGCATCGGGTACATCCGCCACAGCGATTTCACCGAAGGTTGCTACGAGGATATGCGGGCAGCCATCGAACGGCTGCGTTCGGAGGGCGAACTGAAGGGGCTGATCCTCGATTACCGCAGCAACGGCGGCGGCATCATGCAGGAGGCCGTGAAGATACTGGGGATGTTCGTCCCGAAAGGCACCGAAGTGGTAAGCACCAAAGGCCGCACGGAAGATTCGCGCCGGGTATACCGCACCGAATCGGAACCGATACTCCCGGACTTGCCGCTGGCGGTGCTCATCAACGGCAACTCGGCATCGGCATCGGAGATCGTGACGGGAGCGTTGCAGGATCTCGACCGCGCGGTCATCATCGGCCAGCGCAGCTACGGCAAAGGGCTCGTGCAGACCCCGCGCCCGCTGGGATACAACGCCATGCTGAAGCTCACCACCGCCAAATACTACATCCCTTCGGGACGCTGCATACAGGCCATCGACTATTCCCACTCGCAGGAGGGCACCGTCCGTTCGGTACCCGACTCGCTCATCTCGGAATACACGACCCGCGCCGGACGCAAGGTCTACGACGGGGGCGGCATCATGCCCGACATCCGCACCGAACCGGAGTACATCAGCCGCTTCGCCATGACGCTCTATGCGCTGGGGTTCATCGAGGATTTCGGGGACGAATACGTGCGCCGGCACCCGGGACAACAGATCGACATCCGCACGTTCTCGATCACGGACGGGGATTACGCCGAGTTCGCCGAGTTCATGAAGGACAAGGAGGTTCCCTATGAGTCGGATACGCGGCGGGCACTCAAGAAACTGCGCGAGGCTGCCAAAACGGATCGCTTCGAAGAGGTGGAACAGCAGATCGCAGCCATCGACTCGACGCTCCGGGACGACACGGCGACCAATCTTGAAACCTACCGCAAGGAGATCGTCGAGTCGATCAACAACGACATCGTACTGCGCCACGGCTATTCGGAAGGCGTCATCGAGCATTCGCTTCCCGACGACGGGGACGTGCTGAAAGCCATCGAAATACTCGGCAACAGGCAGGAGTACGCGCGGATCGTCACCGAGCAGGACACCCCGCGTAAATAAACACAGGCCATGAAAATCCGCCGCGACATATTCTCGTTCCGCAACCGCGTGGTGGTCATCATCGTGGGGGTATCCCTCGGCATGGTGTCGCTGCTCTACACCAACAACATGGCCAAGCGCCTGAAGGAAAAGGAGCAGCACGACGTGGCACTGTGGGCCCATGCGATGGAACGTGCGAACCGCAACGTGATGGGAGGCTCGATGGAAGACCCGCTCATCACCGACATCGTGTCGAACGGCAACAACATCCCGTTCATCATGACCAACGAGAACCTGGAGGTGCTCCAATTCCACCTGGTTCCCGAAAAGATCATCGACCACCCCGACCGGCTGCGCAGGCAGATCGACAAATTCACGGCCGAGAACACCCCGCGCACGGTGCGCTTCTGGTGGTCCAACGACCACTACCACATCATCTTCTACGGGCGATCGGCACTGCTCAAATCGCTCTACTACTTCCCCTATGTCCAGATATTGGTCATAACGGCCTTTATCCTGCTGGGGTTCATCGCATTCCGGTCTTCGAAACACGACGAGCAGAACCGGGTGTGGATCGGGCTGGCGAAGGAGACGGCACACCAACTGGGCACCCCCACCTCGTCGTTGCTCGGGTGGATCGAATACCTGCGCTCGCAGGACGTGGATCAGAGCGCCGTGGAGGAGATGAACAAAGACCTCACGCACCTGATGAAGATCGTCGACCGCTTCTCGAAGATCGGCTCCGAAACACCCCTTACCCCGGCCAACATCAACGAAGTAGTGGGCGAGTCGGTCATGTATTTCCGTAAGCGCATCCCGCGCAACGTGACGCTCGACTACAACGGGCTAGCCATCGCCCCCGTGCAGGCCAACATCAACGCCGCACTGTTCGAATGGGTGGTCGAGAACCTGATGAAAAACTCGCTCGACGCCCTACAGGGGCACGGGTCGATCGACGTGCGCATCTCGTCGGACGACAAGAACGTGATGATCGACGTCAAGGATACGGGCAAGGGCATCCCCAAGGGGAACTGGAAGCGTATCTTCGAACCGGGATTCACGACCAAGACCCGCGGCTGGGGGCTCGGGCTCTCGCTTTCGCGCCGCATCGTGGAGGATTACCACCAGGGTAAGATCGGCGTGACGGAATCGGAGATCGGCAAAGGCACGACGATCCGCATCACGCTCAAACGCATATTCGAGGAATGACCGACACGCTGAGACATACCGTGCCGGTTCCGCTGCCCCGAACGCAGGAATCCGGCGTTGCGCCGGTACACGGCACCGGGGGTTCCGCCACGCCACAGACAGCGGCCCCGGCCGGGGATTCCGTACCGCACCGCCATGCAGGTATGCCCGCGACACCCCCGGGGGACTCGCCCGCAGCACGGACTCTCCAGGCACAATCCCCGACGGACAGTACGGAAAATACGGCCGCAGGCGACACGCTCGCCGCAGACAGTGCTGCGGACGGCGAATTTCCGTTCCTCCCCTTCGGCGACCCGTTCCCGGAGCTGCCGGCAACGCCCTGGCACGACGTCCCGGCCGCGGAGGTCTTCGGCACGGCATCCGTGCTGGTTCCGCAGCAGCCGATATATTCCGCCCGGGCGGAGTCGCTCACCGAAAATCCCGTTTTCCAGGGTTTCGTGCTGTTGCTGGCCGCAACCTATGCCATGCTCCTCTACCGCAATCTGGAGGATGTGCGCCTGCTGCTGACACGTGTTTCGCGCGACAGGGCCACGGGAGAACGCCTGACCGAAGACCCCGGCGGCAGCGGGTTTTCGCGCTTCCTGAATATCGCCACGACGATCGGCATGCTCTTCATGGGGGTCATGGTCGTCAAATACGGGGATTCCCTGATGCCGGGACGCCTAACCGAGCTCCTTCCGCACGGAGCCGTGCTGGCCCTGAGCCTGCTGGCGACGCTTGCCTGTGCGGGGGTGGTACTCTTCCAGCTGGCAACCGTAAGGCTGGCCGGGGCGGTGACGCTTTCGCAGCCCTTCATCTCGCAGATCGTCCTGCTGAAACGCACCTACTTCGCCCTCGCCGTCATCGTCACGTCACCCGTACTCCTGCTCTTCGCACTCTGTCCCCGGGGTACCGGAGGCGTCTGGTTCTGCATCATTGTCATCGAGTTGATCGTAACGGCGATCTTATACCTCAGGGAGGTGCTGAACCTGTTTATTTCCAAAAAAGTTTCGATTTTGCATTGGATTTTGTACCTTTGCATCGTGGAAGTCTTCCCGGTCAGCCTGTTATGGCTGCTCGTGGCAAGGTGATTCAGTGATTGAAGAACAACGTAAAACTTAGGTCAGCATTGAAAGTTAAAAAAGTATTGGTTTCGCAGCCGAGGCCCGCAGTTATAGAGAAGTCCCCGTTCTACGAATTGTCCGAGAAATACAACGTAGAGATCGCCTATAAACCTTTTATACGTGTCGTGGGCGTATCCCTGAAGGAGTTCCGTGCCCAGCGGGTCGAGATACTGACACATACGGCCGTTATTTTCACGTCGCGCACGACGGTAGACAGCTTTTTCCATATCTGCGAGGAAGCCCGCATCACCGTGCCGGAAACCATGAAATACATCTGCCAGACGGAAGCCGTGGCACTCTACCTGCAAAAATACATCGTTTACCGCAAACGCAAGATTTCGTTCGCCGACGGATCGTTCACGTCATTCATCGAACTGATAATCAAACATAAGGACGAGAAATTCCTGCTGGCGCTGAGCGAGCCCCACAAACCCGAACTTCCCGAGACGCTTGCCAAGCTCAAGCTGGCGGTAGACCCCGTCATTCTGGCACGCACGGTGGCTTCGGAGCTCGAAGACGTACAGCTTGCGGATTACGGACTGCTGGCGCTCTATTCGCCTTCGGACGTCAAGACCCTTGTCGACAAGTTCGGCACCGAAAACCTGCCCGCCGTGGCGGTATTCGGCGAAGGCACGCTGCGCGCCGCCCTTGCGGCAGGCATCACGGTACAAGCCAACGCCCCGACCCCGGTGGCCCCGTCGATGGCCAAAGCCATCGACATCTATCTGCAGAAGGTTCATAAAGGCGAGGAGATAGAACCAGTGGAGTTGGTTACCGATACGGAAAAAGAGGAGTTCATCCGCAGCCAGCAGCACAAACTGGCCAAAAAGAGCCGCACGCGCCGCACTGCCGAACCCCGCAAATAAAATAGCCATGCCCGACTGCTCGCTTCCCCGCACGGAACGGCTCCGTTCGCTCGGTGCCGTGCGCCGCATGTTCGAGAGCGGGGAGAGCGGGTTTATCTTCCCGTTCCGGTACGTCTGGTTCGCCGAGGCCGACGAGATAGCTTCGGTCGAGGTATTGTTCTCCGTGCCCAAGAAATTCCACAAGCGGGCCAACAAACGCAACTTGCTGCGACGCCGTACCAAGGAGGCATACCGGTTGCAGAAACAGACGTTGAAGAACGGCAGCCCGGCGAACCTCGACCTGGCGCTGATCTACTCCTCGAAAGAGGTGCTGCCCTATAAAACCATTCAAAATGCAGTCCGCCGGATTCTGGAAACAGTCGTGGAACACCTTTA
>PPYF01030381.1_pt1 | contig 14252 bp, 20 predicted proteins | sample 1559871 | NCBI WGS metagenome assembly PPYF01 (sample SAMN08240021, study PRJNA423297) | Human gut metagenome, whole genome shotgun sequencing project. | reverse complement strand
ATTATCAGATGTAAGAAGATATGTAAAGAATATTTGAAAAGGTATTAAGAAGAATGGAGAGACGGAATGCTTACAATAATTTATGGCGATACTTCGAACAGCATTTATAATACAAGCGTTTATTTTAAAAACACATATGAACCTGAATGGCTTGAAACAGATCTTGCTAAAAAAATGATTATGGATGTTGATCATTCCGAAGTTTTGAGTGGGGAATGTATTAACAGTCCGGTTCTTGGACAAATTCCACCGGAACGTTTATCGGGTGGAGTGAAAACATTATTATTGATGTTAAACGAACCGGACAAAATATTTAATGCGTCTACCTGTGGAGATAATTGCGCAAAATGGATACTGGAGATTGGTAAACAGCAGGATCTTACAATCAATTTACGCCATATGATGAGTTTTGGAAAAGATACTAAATTTGATATCCAGATAAAAAATGGGGGAGAATTCGTTCATACTATGCGGGAATTAATTCCATTTGCAAGTAAATACTTGAATGAGATGCAATAGGGGTAGCGGATATGAAAGGTTCACATAGAGTAATTATAGAAGCGAAAAGAGTAAAATATGATTTTACCCTGACAAGAAATATCACGATTTTAACAGGAGATAGTGCTTCTGGAAAAACGGTGTTAATTGATTACATTCGTGATTATAGAAGGTATGGTTCTGAAAGTGGCGTAATGGTTTCCTGTGACCGTGAATGCCGAACACTCGATAATGAAGACTGGGAAATGCAGCTAAAAAGAATAACAAACAGTATTATTTTTATTGATGAAGGAAATAGATTTGTCACTTCAAAAGAGTTTGCAAAGCTTGCGCTTGAGTCAGACAATTATTTTGTTCTTGCAACGCGGGAAAAAATGCCTATGCTCTCATATAGTGTACAGGAAATCTACGGATTCCGCGAATCTGGGAAATATCATGAAGCAAAGCAGAAATATAATGAAATGTATCACCTTTATGGTGAGATTTCAGCGCAGAGTTCTATAGAGCCTGAATTAGTAATTACCGAGGACTCAAATTCCGGATATGATTTTTTCGCAAAATTGTCCGAACAGAAAAATGTCAATTGTATTTCTGCAAATGGGAAATCTAATATCATCAAATGCTTGCAGGACAGTGAAAAAACGCAAGGTACACGTTTGATTATAGTGGATGGAGCAGCATTTGGTTCTGAAATGAAAGAGGTATATGAATATTTGAACACAGTTGGTAATGTTGTGCTTTATGCACCAGAATCATTTGAATGGTTATTGCTTTCGTCCAATACTATTCCAAATGCAAATGTTACAGAGATTCTGCAGGAACCGGAGAATTACATAGACAGCAAAAAATATGCAAGTTGGGAAAGATTCTTTACAGCTTTGCTAATAGACATGACCAAAGGTGATCCGGTCTGGTCATATTCTAAGAAAAAAATATCGAGTGTTTATGTATCTTCAAAAGTGATAACTGCTGTGAAAAAAATGATGAAATTAGTTATATGGGATTAGTGTAAAATTGCACAATCCTGTAGTCGACCCCCATAGACAAATCGACAATAACGTTGTATAGTAATAATAGAAATCTGGTCAATTGAATATGTTTATCATTCCTGCTTGTAAGGGGATGGTAGCCGGAACATGATATCTGTTAGTAACAACAGAGCTTTCCCCGGATGTTAGCAGTTGCAAAGAATCTGCTAATTTTCAGGGCTTATCTGGACTTAACAGAAAGGATATTCAGATTACCAGAATTTGATTTGAAAGTGAAAAAAGTCCTTGATAATAAAGGGCTAAACATATCAGTTCTTGACAGGGATTAACAGAACCACAGAGCTCTCCTAAGCTCTAGCTGTGGGTTCGATTCCCGCAGGGGACGCTTTAGTGAACTAAAGTGGAAATGGATAGCAGGTAATGCTGGACCATCTCCACTTTTTTCTTTGGTCAAAAATTCCTGCTAACCAAATTCACCGACCTGTTAGCAAGCTGCTAACGGAATCCGGTACCCTGCTAACATCACTTGAAATAGGGGAAAGATTTGGAGTTCGATTTGCTAACGCCCAAAAAAGGGAAAGCCATGCTAATTGTTGGGGAAAGCCTGAGTCCGTCAGAGTCCAAGATGGAAATGAAAAATAACATATCCGGTTCATTCCGGGAGCAGATATGAAGCTCGTTTGGGTTAGATTATGAAAAATCAACCTAAACGAGCTTTTTTGCCATAGCATATCAGCCAAAAGGTCCAGTGGACCTTTTGATGATTCGTTTAGGACACAGACAGGAGGAAAAAACATGTCAGAACAGACTACACAGGAACAGATTGTAGAGATGGATATCAATCTCTTACGCACATTCAAGGATCATCCGTTTAAGGTGGCGGCAGATTATCCAATGATCCAGTTAAAGGAAAGTATTGAAAGCTTCGGGATCCTCACACCACTGCTCGTGAGACCATTAAAGGATGGCAGTTATGAAATTATTTCTGGACACAGGAGAAAACATGCTGCCCAGATGCTGGGATTAAAAACAGTTCCAGTCATTATACGGAAAATGGGATATGACGATGCCATTGTAACTATGGTAGATGCCAATCTTTAGAGAGACATCATCTTGCCAAGTGAAAAAGCATTTGCATACAAGATGAAGTATGAGGCGATGCGAAGAACTGTAAAAAAGAAGAAGCTCCATCCAGAAGATGAGTACAGCAATTCTTTAATAGGAAAGAGAACTGTCGAGATCCTCAGCGAAGAAGGATTCGACAGTCCAAAGCAGATTCAGAGATACCTGAAGATTGCAGATATGATACCTGAGATGCTTGAAAAACTGGATTATGGATTGATTTCATTCCATCCAGCTTTTGAAATCGCATTTTTGAAACCAAATGAGCAGAGAATGTTGCTGGATGCCATGGATTATGCGCAGTCTGCACCTTCTGTATCTCAGGCCCAAAGGATCAAGAAGCTCAGTCAGATGAATAAGCTTACGCTTGAAGCTATGCAAAATATTTTGAGTGAAGTAAAGAAGGGAGATCTTGAACGTGTAGCATTCAAATCAGGACAGCTTCGTCAGTTCTTTCCAAGAGATTGGACGGTGGATCAGATGAAGCAGGAAATCCTGAAAATTTTAAATGAACATATGGAACAGGAATATAAAAATCTTGAAGTGAACGGAGGAAAAGATCATGTGTAAGGTTATCGCAATTACAAATCAAAAGGGTGGCGTTGGAAAGACAACGACTGCGGTAAATTTAGGAATAGGTCTGGCAAAGGAAGGAAAGAAAGTGCTTCTGATTGATGCAGATCCACAGGGAAGTCTGACGGCCAGTCTAGGATTCGGTCAGCCGGATGAAATTAATGTAACATTGGCTACCATCATGACAAAGATCATGCATGAAGAAACATTCGACACTGTCGATGGAATTCTTCATCACGAGGAAGGCGTAGATATCCTTCCTGGAAATATCGAATTATCTGTGATGGAGCTTACTATGGCAAATGTGATGAGCCGTGAAATGATTATGAAGGAATATGTGGAAGCGCAAAGAGATCAGTATGACTACATTATTATTGACTGCATGCCTTCCCTTGGAACCATGACTATTAATGCTTTGGTATCTTCTGATCTGGTTCTGATTCCGGTTCAGGCTGCATATCTTCCTGTGCTTGGTCTTCAACAACTGATCCGAACAATATCTATGGTAAAGAAACGTCTTAATAAGAAGCTTCGTATCGGAGGCATTGTTCTTACTATGGTAGATAAGAGAACAAATTATGCCAAAGACATTATGGATAGCGTGAGAAAGACTTATGAAGGGATCCTTCCGGTGTATGAAAGTGTGATTCCTATTTCTATTAAGGCTGCAGAGTCCAGCGCTGTGGGAATCAGCGTATATACACACGCAAATAACTGCAAGGTATCAGATGCATATAGAGAATTAACAAAGGAGGTCCTTTACGATGAAGAAGCTTAGACCGGGAGAAATGGTTCAGATTAAAACTGTAGAAGAATTACTTGGTGTAGTAAATGAAGAGTCTGCAATGGATATTGAGATTTATAAGATCCGTAGTTTCCAGGGACATCCGTTCAAAGTAGTGGATGATGATAAGATGCTGGAATTGGTGGAAAGTATTAAAGCTAATGGAGTCTTATCACCAGTTTTGATTCGTCCTTGTGGAAATGATCTGTATGAAATGATATCCGGACATCGCAGATTACATGCTGCTAAGCTGGCCGGACTCACTGCTATTCCTTCTATTATTAGAGAAATGACAGATGATGAAGCAACGATTGCGATGGTTGATGCCAATATACAGAGGGAGGAACTGCTTCCGAGTGAGAAGGCATGGGCTTATAAGATGAAATTGGAAGCCATGAAACATCAGGGAGACAGGACAGATATAACTTCTGGTCAAATTGGCCAGAAGTTAACTGGAGCTGTATCAAGAGATATTTTAGCTGAGCAGGTAGGTGAAAGTTCTAAGCAGGTTCAACGATATGTACGACTTACAGAGTTGGTTCCAGAACTTCTCGACCTAGTAGATGCAAAGAGATTGAACTTCACTGTTGCGGTTGATGTATCTTATATAGATAAGGAAATTCAAGGATGGCTGAATGAGTACATTCATGATAATGGCCCTGTAAAAGCAAATCAAATTGCTGCTCTTAGAGAAGCTATTGCTATGGGGCCGATGACACAGATGAAGATGATTATGATCCTAAATGATACACAGCCAGGAAAGAAACCTTCTGGTAAATTCATTATTCCAGATAAGAAACTTCGCGAGTACTTCCCGAAAGAGTATTCAACAGATGAGATGAGAAGTGTCATTTTCGCACTTCTGGATCAATGGAAGAACGGAGGTGCCAATGGTGAAATTTGATTATTACTATGGATCGCAGGCGGAGCAATTCAGTTTCATACGAATACCGCGAGCTATGCTTACTGATGAAGTGTTTGCATCATTATCATTGCAGGCCAAGGTGCTGTTTAGTGTGTTCCTTGACCGCATGGGCATATCCATGAGAAATGGTTGGTTTGACGAGAAAAATCGTGTATTTATCATCTATCAGATATCAGAAATACAGAAGGATCTGGGATTCTCCAAGAGAAAAGCAATGGATTACCTGGCTGAACTTGAGAAGTTTGGTCTGGTAGAAAAGAAGAAAAGAGGTTTTGGACTTCCAAATGTTTTGTATATCAAAAATTTCCTGATTCAGAGAGACTATTCCAGAAGTATCGAAATGGGAACTTATGGTACAAAACAATCCGAAACAAGAAGTGCTGAAATCGATACTTCTGAGGTGCGAATTCGTGACCTCAGAGGTGTCGAAATGGTGACTTCAGAGGTGCGGAAATCGATACCTCTAGAGGTACAGAAAATGGGACCTCTAAAGAATTATATTAATAATAATCAGATTAATATGAGTAATACTGAATCGAATCATATCGTATCTGCGGAGACAGGAGATCCGATGAGATTAGATGATGATCCGATGGAACGAGTATGCGCTTATGAAAATCTGATTAAGGAAAATATTAACTATGATGATTTACTGATGGCTCACAAGTATGATACAGAGATGATTAACGGTATCGTTCAGCTGATCCTGGAGGTTGTCGTATCTGAGAGTAACAGCATACTGGTTGCCAGCGAAAGATATCCGGCAGCGCTGGTAAAGTCTAAGCTGCTTAAGCTGAATTATTCTCACATCGAGTATGTGCTGGAATGTCTGCATAAGAATACGACCAAGGTGCAGAACATCAAGAAATATCTGTTGGCAGTACTGTTTAATGCTCCGTCAACGATGGATGGATATTATCAGGCAGAGGTGAATCATGATATGCCGCAGTTTGCAGTGAATCACTGAGAAAGGAGGATGTTATGTTTTTATTGAGATTGGTAGGAAAGATGATGTTAATACCAGTGTGGATTCTGGTTGCTATTGCTTGGATCTTTGTTAAAGCAGTGGTTTCAATCTATAGCTTCGCAAAAGGATTTATGGTGTTTGGATTGGGTGCGCTGATTATTGGAACATTGATCTGTTATCATGACTGGCAGCAGGTGATGCTTCTGATGTTTTTATATGGAGTGATCTTTGCAGTATTGTTTGCAGGTGTGTTCATAGAAGTGGGGTTAGAAAGCATTAGAACGCTGGTTGGAAGAGTAATTATTGCATAGTGTGGGAATGAGCGCAGAGAAGGAGGTAAGAGATATCTTGCCTCTTTTTTTGAAGGCAAATAATTGTGCAACTAGGCAAGTATAATTGATTTTGTTCGAAGTTTAGACTATAATATAACTTAGGGTAATTTTGCTTAGTTGTTTTTATGGAGAGGCATTACGATGGAATATTTATCAATTAAACAAGTATCGGAAAAATGGCGACTTTCGACTAGAAGAATTAATGTTTTATGCTCAGAAGGAAGGATTCCTGGTGCAACAAAAATTGGTTCATATTGGGCAATACCGGCAGAAGCAGAGAAACCAAAAGATGCGAGAATAAAAAGCGGAAAGTATGTTATTTCTTGTAAATACCGATGAATTAGTGCATACTGCACGGTCATCGAGTGCATGCTTTCCGGTGTTTCAGTGCACGCTTTCCGCTGCATAGTGCACGTACATGGATTAGTCCTATAATGAAGATGGCACACATGCGTGTGACTATTATTTATAGGAGGTTCGATAACTATGGTTGATTATCGAGAGATTCTGAGGCTTGATAACCTCGGATACACCAAGAAAGACATTGCATCCAGTGTACACAGTTCCAGAAATACTGTTTCTGAAGTTCTGACACTAGCCGGAAATCTTCATGTTTGCTGGCCGTTAGATGACGATGTCACCAATCAGTCTCTGGAAAAGTTGTTTTATCCAGGACGGAATAAGGATAATGAGGAACGACTTATGCCCGATTATCCGAAGATTCACAGGGAACTCGCCAAGAAAGGCGTTACCCTTACACTACTTTGGACAGAATACTGTCTGGAAGCCAGCGCTGCCGGCAAAAAGCCATATATGAGCACGCAGTTCAATGATAACTATCGTAAGTGGGCTCGTATTACCAAAGCAACAATGCGTATCCAGCATAAACCCGGTGATGAAATGGAGGTGGACTGGGCCGGTGGCACCATCGATATTTACGATGAGATTACAGGCGAAATATCACCTGCCTATCTGTTTGTAGCTGTGCTTCCCTGTAGCCTATATGTATACGCAGAACTTTGTCCAAACATGAAATCAGATACCTTCATCAACTGCCATATACATGCCTATACATACTTTGGTGGGTCCACACGCTTATTAATCCCGGATAATCTCAAAGCCGGTGTTACCAAAAATACCCGTTATGACACTTTGATTCCAAGAGCCTACAAGGAAATGGCAGACCATTATAATACTGCAATCGTACCGGCCAGAGTGAAGCACCCGGACGATAAACCGAATGCAGAAGGCTCTGTTAAGTATGCAACCACATGGATTTTGGCAGCATTACGTAATTATCATTTCTTTTCTATTGAAGAAGCAAAAACGGCAGTTTCTGAGAAACTGGAGGAACTCAATCTCCGCCCATTTAAAAAGAGACTTGGAAACCGACGTTCTGCTTTCAAAAATGAAGAAAGAGAATTTATGCTGCCGCTTCCCAAAGCCCCTTATGAACCAGCAGTCTGGTCCACTGCAAAGGTTCATAACGATTATCTCATAAGTGATGGAATCAATAAATACTCTGTTCCATTTGATTTAATTGGAGAACAGGTGGATATTCGCTTAACCAGTGCTATAGTAGAGGTTTTCTGTCATGGTGGGCGTGTTGCTTCTCATGTGAGGAGGACTACTCCTCAAAGGGATCCCATTTGTATCAGGGAACATATGCCGCTCAATCATCAGAAGTATCTTTCCTACAATCCGGAAGAGTTTGTTCACTGGGCTGAAGGCATTGGAGCGCATACATTAAAAACTGTAAATCACTTCCTCTATTCCGAAAAAGAACCGGAACAGGGGTACAAGTATTGTGTTGGATTAATGAAGGCTGCTGAAAAATATGGTGACAGTCGAATTGAAAGAGCTTGTGAAAAGCTTCTGACTATTACGGTGCAGCCATCATTAAGGAGTATCATTACAATCCTTAAAAACGGACAGGATAAGTTAATATCTGATTCAGCATCCTCTGGTCAAACATGTCGTAAAAGAAGCAATGGTATTACCCGTGGCATTTCGGCATACAGAAACGGAGGTGAAGCAGAATGATTAATGCATCTACCTATGAGAAACTGAGGGCATTGAACTGCAGTGCCATGGCCGATGAATTTCAGAGTCAGATAAACGATTCGAAATCTTATAATCTATTAGGATTCGAAGAACGCCTTGGACTTCTGGTCGACGCAGAATGGAACAGGCGTCAGGCAAACAAGTTAAAAAATCTTATCAAGAGAGCTACTTTCTCTGTCTCATCAGCATGTATTGAAGATATCGAATACCTTCCTGATCGTAAGATTGATAAAGCACAGATGCTTCGGTTCTCTACCTGCCAATACATTAATGAAGGGCACCATATCATCTTAAAAGGAGCCACTGGTTCCGGCAAAACATACATCGCATGCGCCTTGGGTAATGCAGCGTGCCGTAAATTCAAAACAGTAAGATATATCAGAATGCCTGAACTGTTAGATGAGTTGTCACTCTCCAAACAGGATGGCACTTACCGAAAGGTAATCAACGCTTACTGTAAGACAGAACTTCTCATCATTGATGAATGGTTGATTCGAAAACTGTCTACCCAGGAACGATATGATCTTCTTGAAATCATTGAAAAAAGAGTCAACAGTCCAAAAGGTTCCATGATTCTGTGTACACAGTACAATGATGAAGAATGGTATGGTCGCATTGATCCAGAGTACGACGAAGGAAGTCCTATAGCGGAGGCAATCATAGACCGCATTACAAACAATGCGTATGATGTTCTCATTGAAGGAAAAGTATCAATGAGAAAACGTCATGGCTTGAAAAATAAAACGGAAGGAGGCATTTCATTATGAAAGAATGTCCCTTCAGTTCACGCAACAAGTGTTATATTTGGGATGATTACCAGATCGCACCGGAAAGCGTGCACTGTATCGGCGGAAGCCATGCACTAAAACGCCGTGCAGTGTGCTCTGTCTGGTCGGTATTTACAGGTTTTATGATATACTATATTTAGTCGTAAATACAACTATTAAAAGGAGTGGAAGTCATGTATCTTGATTACCTTGTTGATATACCAGAAGTGAAAGGAAAAATCACATTTCGAAGTAAAGGAAATGCCCGTTATGTTTATTATGAGTATGATAGGATTTATGATTCGGATAAAAAATATACAACAGTAAGAAGGGTTACCATTGGTAAGGTGTCAGCAGATGATGAATCAAAGATGAGACCGAACGAGAACTTTAAGAAATATTTCCCAGAAGTAGAAGTGCCAGAAGAATCTGATACCGTGAGAAGTAGTTGCTTGAAAGCTGGCACATATATGGTAATGAGTAAGACTGTAAAAGACATGGGATTAGATACGAAACTGGAGGATATATTTGGCGTTAAAGTAGCAGGTATGCTTTTGGATTTTGCTTCTTATTCGATCATCACAGAAGGGAATGCAGCTCAGTATTATCCGGATTATGCATATAATCATCCTTTATTTACTCCTGAAATGAAAATCTACAGTGATTCAACGATTGCAGATTTCTTTCGCTCGATAAACGAAAATCAGCGACAAGACTTTCTTGATAGTTGGAATGAAGAACGGAATAAGCGTGAAAGAATCTACATTTCGTATGATTCAACAAACAAAAACTGCGAAGCAGGAAATATCAGTATGGTAGAGTTTGGGGCTGCCAAGATAGATGCAGGACTGCCTATTTTTAATTATGCGGTAGGCTATGACATTACCAATAGTGAACCGCTATTGTATGAGAAATATCCAGGAAGCATCAATGATGTATCACAGCTACAGTTTATGGTAGAAAAGGTGAAAGGTTACGGATATAAAAACATTGGATTTATTCTAGATAGAGGATATTTTAGCCAAGAGAATCTCAGATTTATGGACAACAATGGATTTGGATTCCTTATTATGGTGAAGGGATGCAAAGAATTTATCCGTGATCAGATTCGTAAACAGAAAGGCACATTTGAAAATGATTGGGGCAATCAGATAGCGGAATTCGGAGTATATGGAAAAACGGTCCATACATTTGTATATTCAGCAGACACAAAGAAAAGATATGTTCATATTTATTACAGTGCTGCAAAGGCTGCTGGCGAACGAGCGAGAGTGGAAGAAAGTATTCAAGAGATGCAGAGCTATTTGAAGAGGTTTCAAGATACGGAACACGAATTCGGACCGGCGTTCCACAAATTTTTTCATCTGCATTATAACAACGATACGGGACATTTTGTTTATGGGGAACCGAAACTGCAGGCGATACGAGATGAGTTGGATTTATGTGGTTATTTTGCAATTATTTCATCGGAAAAGATGGATGCGAAAAAGGCAATCGGCTTATATAAGAATCGAGATGCATCGGAAAAAGTATTTCGAGCAGATAAGTCATACTTGGGGAATCATTGCCTGAGAGTTGCTTCTGAAGAAGCGGCATCGAATAAAATATTTGTTGGATTTATTGCGTTGATTATTCGATGTAGATTGTATACGGCATTGAAGAATAAAGCATCTGAAATGGTCAAGAAACCGAATTATCTTACTGTTCCAGCTGCAATCAGAGAACTGGAAAAGATTGAAATTACAAGACAATGGGATAAAATATATCGCTTGGATCATGCAGTTTCCAAGACGCAAAAGGTTATATTAGATGCATTTGGAATCCGTGCAGAGCAAGTGAAATACAAATCGAATTATATCAGTGAACAATTAAAGGGGAAATAAAAATGGCTAGAAATATCAGTAAAGAAAGTTTAGAGCAGAAGATAGAAAAAATAGAAAAGGCAATCAGTAAGAACCGAGAACAGTATGATCGTTTGACTGCAGAGTTAGAAGAACTTCATAAAAAACAGAAAGCGTTGCAAAGTGAAGAATTATTGAAAGCTATTGAAGGAAGTAGCAGAAGTTATGAGGAAATCTTAAGTTTTATTCAAGGGAAAGAGATAGGTGAATAAGTATGGACGAATACTCAAGAATTATAATTGAAGAATACTGTATGAATCATCCGAAAACAAAAAAAGCGGACTTTTTATGGGAAATGGTTCACATGTCATATGACATTACATGTGAACCAGAACCTTGGCAATTGATGCATCTATCACAATTGATATCAAGAGAAAGAAATCCAGAGTTGAGAGAAGCACTGGAAGAGTTGGATGAGTTTATGAACGGATATTAAATCGAGTTGTTTTAATCGACGATTGCTGTGAAAGGAAGAGCGTTGATTTAGTTGTAAAATTTCTGGAAGTTAACAATATATTTAAAACAGCAGTTTTTATCCAACCATTGAAAGTTTCATCCAAAATGGGGTATAATATGGACGAAAGAACAAAGGAATGGATGATAAACTTAAGGAAGGTAGGTGTAGAGGTGAGAAAGTTTGATTATATGAAATTAGCAGATAGATTGTGGGATGGAGAAGTCGTGTCATATATTGCAAAAATTCATGAATGTAAAGGGCGTCAGGAATTATTTACAAGGCAGAAGCCGGTTGAACTGGAGCGTTTGATAGAAATTGCACGTGTACAGAGTACAGAGGCATCAAATAAAATAGAAGGTATTGTTACAACAAGTACACGTATTAAACAGCTTATGAATGAGAAAACAACACCTAAATCACGAGATGAAAGTGAAATTGTTGGATATCGTGATGTACTTAATACCATTCATGAGAGTCATGATTTCATACCAATTAGAACAGCATATATTTTACAATTACATCGTGATTTGTTAAAACATGCAGGCCTTTCCTATGGAGGTCAATTTAAGAATACACAGAATTATATCAATGAGACAAAGGCTGATGGAACAGTAGTAACAAGATTTATTCCGTTGTCACCGTATGAAACGGAACAGGCAATAGAGGCAATTTGTGAAAGTTATAGAAGAACATTGGCAATGGAGACGGTTGATCCGTTGATTTTAATTCCAACATTTATTTCTGACTTCCTTTGTATCCATCCATTCAATGATGGAAACGGAAGAATGAGCAGATTACTGACTTTATTGCTTCTGTATCAAAATGGATATGAAGTTGGAAAGTATATCAGTATAGAGAAGCAGATTGAAAAAACCAAAGATGCATATTACGATGTATTGGAACGAATTGATTATGGATGGCACGAGGAAGAGAATGATCCAACTCCTTTTATTAAGTATATGCTTCAGGTAATTCTCGCTTGTTACAAAGAATTTGAAGAGCGAGTTGGATTGATGTCAGAAAAAAATAGAAGTACGGTATATGATGTTGTTAAAAATTATGTAACTGAAAAAATAGGTAAATTTACTGGTGCGGAGGTTATCGCAGCATGCCCGATTGGTAGTCGATCAGCTGTTTTAAATGCATTGAATAAGCTTACAAAAGAAGAGATAATTGTAAAGTGCGGTTCAGGGAGGGGAACGTTCTATGTACGGAAAGATGCTATGGAAAATGAGAACCTTCCCCAATAGAGGTGATATTATTCATAATGTGTTGGAATATGTTGATATTGCTGGAGAGTATGTTTAAATCAGGTAAATGCCTGAAAAATATAACTTTACTAATGTTTTGGATGTCACTACAAGTAATATATCATGGGAGTTACATTTGAAAGGAGTGAATCTATTCATGACGGACAAACAGAAAGATGATATTTTTTCATCATTTATTACGGGTGAAATTTCTGATTTTAATTCTAATGTATATTATACAAATCCGGATTACTTGTGATGTTCCTATTTAGAAGGAAAAATGTTGGAATAATAAATTTACATTATCAGTAGTCAAAACACCGTAGACAAGCAGTCTAAAGTACGGTATTATATGTATAGAAATCAATTCAATTTCATATTGTTTATCATTCTCGAATGCTTGAATGATGGTAGCCAAATTTTTCATAATGGTGGTGACACGAAGGTATTCCCCAAGTATTAGCTGATGCAAATATTCTGCTAATAAACAGGTCTTATCTAAGGCATATATGTGGGGTACAGAGATTGACTTGATTTGACTCGGAAGTAGAAAAAAAGCCTTGACTTTAAAGGGCTTATAATGATAGTTCTTGTTCGAAATTGACACTACCTACTCGCTCTCCTAAGGGTGAATTTTCAGTTCGATTCTGAATGGGAAGGTTTACAAGACGCCCGCTTATTAGCAGAAATGCAAGTAGTGAGGCGTTTTTTTATTTATGGAAACTTCGTATATAAATGTAAGAAAAGTCAAAGTTTTATGTGTTATTTGTTGACCTTTACCGGGGGGATAATAAAACAAATCCGAAATATTAAGTATAAGAGGAAGGGAGCACATGAAATGAGGAAGGTAATTGCGGTTTTTACAGCAATGATATTGGCGCTTAGTGTATGGAGTGTACCAACGCTTTCTTTTGCAGAAGAGAATATGATACAAAATGTAGGTATCTCTTCACAACAAGGGAGAGTAAAGCTTATAAAAGCAGATGGTGCAGGTGATGTAACTTTTACTGAAGAAGAGGGGCAAAACGGCTCTATAATGCTCGAATTCGATGGAAGTAAATGAACTTACAAAGAAGCGGAAATCGTAAATATAGAAGTAGAGGTTGATGAACCGAATTTTGCAAATTTTTTGGGGTGGCAGATAAAAATTCCGGGCGATCCAGGACCAAGTAATTACGGGGACCTGATAACGGGAAATCTTTTAGAACATACAGATTTTCCAAAGGTGGGTTTCTTTATAGAAGCTGTCTTTGATAATAGCGAAGGAGGCGGAAATCCGGGAGGGGACTCTGAATTAGATTCTGACCAAATGATATTCGAGTATACATATTATGGTGAAGATGGAGAAGTTGCCTGGCATGGAGATCAAATATCCTTAATAAAGGAAGATGGCTCTAGGATGACATACGAAGAAGCTATAGAGGAAGGTAAGAAGCTTGCTCCGGGTAAAGAGAATCACTACGATGGAATAGAAGAATATTTTCAAGAGTGGACAGTTGACGGTTCAAGCTTTAATGGCGCTGATTTAAGCCAACCGGCCCGAGGAGAGTGTGAAACTTTTTCTGTAAAATAGCATTTAAAAGGTTCTTCTATGATAAAATAAAAATCATAGGAGGGCCTTTT
>PPYF01621515.1_pt1 | contig 14256 bp, 12 predicted proteins | sample 1559871 | NCBI WGS metagenome assembly PPYF01 (sample SAMN08240021, study PRJNA423297) | Human gut metagenome, whole genome shotgun sequencing project. | reverse complement strand
CGCCATCAAGCATCTGCACCCGGAGTGCAAGGTGTACGGTGTACAGGCCGCGGGCGCGCCCAGCATGCGGGATTCCGTGCAGAAGCATGAGGCCATCACGCTTGACGGCGTGGCCACCTTTGCGGACGGCATTGCCGTAAAGCACCCGGGAGATTTGACCTACGAACTCGTCAGCGAGTATGTGGACGGCATCGTCACCGTGACAGACGATGAGATCGCTGCCGCGGTGCTGGCCTTGATGGAACGCCAGAAGCTGGTGACCGAGGGCGCGGGCGCGGTATCTGTGGCCGCCGCCATGTACAACAAGGTGGATATCAAGGGCAAAAAGACGGTCTGTCTGCTCTCCGGCGGCAATATTGATGTGAACATTTTGAGCCGCGTGATCACGCGCGGCCTTGTGATGGCAGGGCGCAACAGCACGCTCACCATCGAGCTGGAGGACAAGCCGGGCCAGCTCTCCGGAGTGAGCGATATCATCAGCCGCTGCGGCGGCAATGTGGTGAGTGTTCATCACAACCAGAGCGATACCAACATGGCCATCACAAGCTGTTATCTGCGCGTGGGCATGGAAACGCGCGACCATGCTCAGGTGGAGCAGATCAAGCAGGAGCTTGCGAAAGCGGGCTTTAAGCTGGTGGCAAACCAGCAGTGATTCCTTGTCTCAACGCATACATACCAGATAATAACAAACGCCCTCCGCGTCCGGCCTAATGGGCCGGACGCGGAGGGCGTTTCCCATTCTTTTGCTCTCAGAACAGAGAAAGCTGCTCTCCTTCAGGCAGAGCTTTTTTTGGCGCCGCGCCACCGGATGTAACGGCGCCGGATGGTATCTCGGCGAGGAACGGAGACGGCTCGCCCGGGTATGTGAGGATGAGTTCGTCCCGGGCGCGGGTGATACCGACGTAGAACAGGCGGCGCTCCTCCGCAAGGTCTGCAGCGCGCTCGGACATCTCCAACGGCAATGTGCCTTTGCATGCACCACAGAGAAAAACGGCGGGGAATTCCAGGCCTTTTGCGCCGTGCAGCGTCATCAGAGTAACCGCTCCGGCGGCGTAATTCTTTCCCCCGGCCCGCAGGATGTCCGCTTCTTCTCCGAGAGTAAGCGCGTTCAGCAAGGAATGCATATCCCGGTGAAACCGAGCTGTTCCAATCAGCTTCTGCAGCGGTTCGCTGCCCGCAAAGCCCGCGTCATCTCGCCAGCGTTCCAAAAGCCGTGCAGGAGACTCCTGCGCGGCACACTGAGAAAATTTTCGCAGTGCGCACACAGCGGCACGCATCGGAAGCTCTGGAAATTCAGCCTCGGCTTTGTCCCAAAGATTTTCGTGCAATGCGCTGCACCCGGAGAAAAAAGCGCTGAGGCGCACCGCCTGTTGCGGTGAACAGGCCCAGCCGAGTTCCAGGGCAGTCTGCAGAGAATGCGTGTCCCCGGGTGCGAGCAGAAAGCGGAAGAAGCCTATGGCTGCGCGTACCACAGGCTCAGACAAAAAGCTGTCGCGCCCGGCTACGGTATAGGGGATGTTTTCTTTTTGCAGACAATATTCCAGAATGTCTGCCTGGCGGTGGGTGCGATACAAGATTGCAATATCGGAAAAGCTGCGGGGTTGGATGCGTTCATCACCTGTGACTCCGCCCGCGTCCAGCATATCCATACCGCCAACCATACGGTTGATCTCTTTTGCAATAAAGATCCCCTCCGCAAGGGAACTGGCCGCCTGTGCCAAACGCACCGGCGCTCCGCTGCCGCGGTTGGGCAGCAAACTGCGCGCGCCGCCGGGATTGTGCCCGATCACAGGCAGCGCGCAGCCAAGCACCTCCGGCGTGGAGCGATAATTTTGGGTAAGGCGAACGACACGCAGCCCGGGGATATCTTCTGCCAAGCGGTCGAAGCATGCTGCATCCGCGCCGCGAAAGCCATAAATAGACTGGTCCGGGTCTCCGATGGCAAAAAGACTTTTGCAGCCTTTTGTCCATGCCCGCACAAGACGGTATTGCAGCGCGTCAATGTCCTGAAACTCATCCACCAGAAGATAAGTAAAACGCTGCGTTATCTCTTCCGGGAGCTCACCCGCTTCAAAAAGCGCCAGCGTTTCCAGGAGCAGGTCATCAAAATCCAGCACATCCAGCTCGCGGCAGCGGGCGACATAAGATTCACAGAACGCGGCATTCACATTTTCCGGCACCGGCAGTCCGTTTTTTTGCCGGGAAACAGCCTGCACCAGCTTTGCAGGCGGCAGCTTTGCCCCGGCCTGACGGAGCACGTCGGCGGCAACGGCCTGTGCATCCTCCTGTGAGAGAAGCGTCACGGCTTTGCCTGTCTCCCGCAGCAGTGAAAGGCAGATGGAATGGAACGTGCCGATGGTCAGGTCGCCGATTGTGCGGTCTTTGTCCAGCTCAGCGGTGAGCCGTTCGCGCATTTCACGGGCTGCTTTATTGGTAAAGGTGACGGCCGTGAGCTGCCGCGGGGACACCTGCTTTTCACACAGCAGATGAACGGCGCGGGAAACCAGCGTTTTCGTTTTTCCGGTGCCGGGGCCGGCGATAACAGCCACAGCGGGTTCGACGGCGCAGACGGCTTTCTGCTGCTCCGGATTCAGCTTGCTGTGAGCGGTTTGTACCGGCGCGGAAGACTTTGCGCCGGATGACTTTTGGGGTGCGTCTGTTTTTCGGGGCCTGCGTGCAGAAGCTTCGGGATGCGGCGCGTCGGAACTGAAAAAACTGATCTGTCCGTTAAGAGATTCGATTTCATCGGGGGAAAGAAGTTGGACGGTTCCGTATTGCCCATCGAAGCCCGGCGTGCGGGACACCTGCCCGCACCGCAGGCGGCGGATGCCTTCTTCCACACAAGGGCCGGCCGCACGGCGGATGTCCTCCAGCGGCGCTTGGCGCAGAATATAAAACTCCGGCCCAAGCTTCTCCAGAAGCGCTTGATACCGCGCGGCGACCTTGAGGCCTGAGGCGGAAAGTCCAGTGGACGCAGCAATCACATCCGGCAGCGGCACAAGGCTTTCAAACGGACGCGCGCCGGGCAGGGAAAAGCCTTCAGGTCTGTCGGCGAGCTGCTCCACCCGATGCTGCACGCCAATGGTGATTTTTTTGCCGCAGACAGGGCATCGTCCTCCGCAGGCTTCGGTTTCACCCGGCTCCAGGCACAGACCGCAGGCACGGTGGCCGTCCCAATGGTACTTGCCCTCCTCGGGGAAAAATTCCAGCGTTCCCGTCAGCGCAGCGGGACTGCGCCCTTGCAGCGCATCGGATAAGCCCGCGTAAGACGGTTCAATGTCCAACAGGTTGGCCTCGCGCCCAAGTTTGGCGGGAGAATGGGCATCTGAATTCGAGATCAGCGCATATCCATCCAGTGCGGAAATGCGCCAGTTCATGGGCGGATCGGAAGAAAGGCCGGTTTCAAGAGCGTGGATATAGGGAGTCAAGTCCTCAAAGCATTCCTCGATGGCGTCAAAACCTGAGAAAGCGCCGAACAGAGAGAAATGCGGCGTCCAGATATGTGCGGGGATAAACACTGCCTCTGGGCAGGTGTCCAGAGTGATTTCCAGCAGGTCACGGCTGTCCAGACCCAGGATTGGCCGTCCGTCCGAGTGGATGTTGCCGATCGCCTCCAGCTTCTGGGAAAGCCTTTCGGCAGCCTCGAGCCCCGGCAGCAGGATCAGATTGTGCACCTTACGCGTTTTGCCGTTCTTTTTGTAGATGGAGCTGATTTCTCCGGTCACTACAAAACGGGGTGCATCGTATTTGCCCGCGGTCTTGTCCGCCAGGCGAAGGCTTTCCCGTAATGTGTACAGGCCGTCCTCAGCAGGCTGCAGCTTGTCCAGTAGTTCAGCACGCCAGGCAGGATGCGTAAAATCTCCAGTGCCCACCAGCCCGATGCCCTTGCGGCGTGCCCAAAGGTCCAGCATCTCCGGTTCACAGTCATGGCTGGTAGCGCGGGAATATTTGGAATGGATGTGAAGGTCTGCAATCAACATTGTATCACCTGCTTGCTTTGAATTTCCTTTATATACCATGCGGCTTTGCATGGTTCAATGTTCTTAAAGCTCTGTGCGCGAGCGCAGAAGCGTGTGCAGTGCACACGCACAGCCGCGTAAGCGGCAGCTTTGAGGTTATTATACCATATTTCTAAGTTCACACTTCGCGTGCAGCTCGTGTTCACTAAGAAACATGGTATCTATGCCGCCAGGCTCATGCTTCGCTTGCGGCTCGCATTCGCTAAGCGCACATATTATACCATGACGCCGCACAGCGGCCACAACAAAACCGCACCTTGCTGCGGTTTTGCATGATACAATGTTCTCAAAGTTCTGTGCGTTAGCACAGAAGCGTGTGCAAAGCACACGCACAGCCGCGTAAGCGGCAGTTTTGAGGTTATTATACCATAATGCTGCGGCCTGCTACAATAAAAGCGCCCGTACGGCGCGGCGGAAAAAAACAATGTTTTTGCAGATTTCTCAGGTTCTGGGCCGGCCGATGTTACGGGCGTAAGGGGAGAAGGATATTTTTGCGTGAGCCTGTTGACATTTTCGAAAGAAGATATATAATATCAATTGAACGGATGCTCATATGAAAGGATGTGCTTTTTATGGAACTGAGCCAAAACGAACGCTGCGAATATATGCATGTACACGAAGACATTGTAGCCAAAGTGGAGAAAGAGATGCCGGATGACGAGATCCTGTTCGATCTTGCAGAACTGTTCAAAATATTCGGGGACTCCACGCGCATCAAAATTTTGTATTTGTTGTTTGAATCGGAGATGTGCGTGTGTGATATCGCTCAGATGCTGCGTATGACGCAGTCGGCTATTTCCCATCAACTTGCGGTATTAAAAAAGAGCAAGCTGGTAAAATACAGGCGGGAAGGCAAGACCGTGTTTTACTCTCTGTCAGACGGTCATGTAAGGACGATCATCGACCAGGGAATGGAACACGTTTCTGAATAAACCAAATCAATTGAATCTTGGAGGTTGTCGGATATGAAAAAGCGTTTTAAACTTGTAGATCTGGATTGTGCGAATTGTGCGGCAAAGATGGAAGATGCCATTAAGAAGGTGGACGGCGTGAAGGACGCCACAGTCAGTTTTGTAATGCAGAAAATGACGGTGGAGGCCGATGACGCGCGTTTTGACGACATCATGGAGGAAATCGTTAAGGTGTGCAAGAGGGTGGAGCCGGACTGCGAGATTGTGCCGTAAATATGCGCCGCCCCGCGCGGCAGAACAGGGGATTAAAATATGGGTAAAAAGCAGAAGAAAATGCTGGCGCGCATTCTGGTCAGCGCCGTATTGTTCGCGGCGGGATTCTTTTTGCCGCTCGCCGGCTGGTCACAGCTCGTCTTTTATCTTACGGTCTACGCAATCATCGGGTGGGACATCGTGTGGAAAGCCGTACGGAATATCGCTCACGGGCAGGTATTTGATGAAAATTTTTTGATGGCATTGGCAACTATTGGCGCTTTTTGTCTGCAGGAATTTCCCGAAGCGGTAGAGGTCATGCTGTTTTATCAAGTGGGTGAGCTGTTCCAAAGCTATGCGGTGGGGCGTTCGCGTCAGTCCATTACAGCTTTGATGGACATCCGGCCCGATTACGCCAATATTGAACGTGACGGCAAACTGGAACAGGTTGACCCGGACGACGTGGCGGTGGGTGACACCATCGTTATCAAAGCAGGAGAACGCATCCCACTGGACGGTGTAGTTCTGGACGGAAATTCCACTGTTAATACAGCGGCGCTCACAGGCGAATCGCTGCCGCGGGATGTGGGCACAGGCAGTGACGTCATCAGCGGCTGTGTGAATCAGAGCGGCCTGTTGCGTGTACGTGTTACAAAGGAATTTGGAGAATCCACCGTCTCCAAGATTCTGGATCTTGTAGAAAATTCCAGTACGAAAAAAGCAAAGGCGGAAAACTTTATTACAAAATTCGCGCGTTACTACACGCCGGCCGTCGTGATCGGCGCCGTGCTGCTGGCTGTGCTCCCACCGTTGCTGGGTATGGGGATGTTCAGCGTCTGGGTGGCGCGCGCGCTTACGTTTCTGGTCATTTCCTGCCCGTGCGCACTGGTTATTTCGATACCGCTCAGCTTTTTTGGCGGTATCGGCGGCGCGTCCAAACGCGGCATTCTTGTGAAAGGCAGCAACTATCTGGAGACGCTTGCTCAGACGGAAACTGTTGTTTTTGATAAGACCGGGACATTGACGCGCGGCACGTTCCAGGTGACCGCGGTCCACCCGGCCCGAGTTTCCAGGGAACAGCTATTGGAATTGGCGGCGTTGGCAGAGAGTTTTTCGGACCATCCCATCTCCCGTTCGCTCAAAGAAGCCTATGGCCGTGAATTGGACAACGCCCGCGTCAGCGATGTGGAAGAAATATCCGGCCACGGTGTATGCGCCCGTGTGGATGGAAGAACCGTTTGTGCCGGAAACGGTAAGCTAATGGATAAAATTGGCGCGCAATGGCATGAATGTCACAAGACAGGTACCGTCGTTCATGTGGCGGTAGACGGCGAATATGCCGGACACATCGTGATTTCCGACGCAGTAAAGCCGGACGCGGCCCGTGCGATTGCTTCGTTGAAGCGGCAGGGCATCCGCAAAACGGTCATGCTCACAGGCGATGCGTAGGCCGTAGGAGTAAGTGTTGCAAAGCAGCTCGGCCTGGACGAGGTACACGCGGAACTGCTGCCCGCGGATAAGGTGGAGCGCGTGGAAGAGCTGCTGAAGCAGAAGAGCGCAAACGGAAAGCTCGCTTTTGTCGGGGACGGTATCAACGACGCACCGGTACTCTCCCGCGCGGATATCGGAATCGCAATGGGCGGCCTTGGCTCCGACGCGGCCATTGAAGCGGCGGATGTGGTGCTTATGGACGATCAGCCCTCCAAAATCGCAACGGCGATGCGCATTTCCAAAAAAACGCTGCGTATCGTGCATCAGAACATCGTGTTTTCACTGGCTGTCAAGGGCCTGATGCTTTTATTGGGGGCATTGGGCGTGACCAATATGCAGGCTGCGATTTTTGCAGACGTGGGTGTTATGGTTCTGGCCGTTCTCAATGCGATCCGTGCGCTGCGCACAAAGGAACTGGAATAGAGCCGACAGCAAAACAGACCGGCACAGGCCTTTCAGTTGGCCTGTGCCGGTCTGTTTTGCTGTCGAAACCCGGAATCAAAATCGCAACAGCCGCTCTGGATTTCTTCAGAGCGGCTGTCCGCTTATGTTCTGTTTCAGTTTTTGAAATCGATTTCTACGCCGCCAATGGTCACACGGGAAATCTGCTCCAAGGGCAGTGGGGAAGTGAATTGGTTTTTGCAAATACGCTCCGTACCGTTCCAGGAGCTGGAAGAACCATTGACGGGAATGGGGGCGCCTGATTTGTCATATGCAAGGATTTCCGGAAGCGGATCGCTGGAGCCGTTGTCATCCACTGTCACGGATACACCCATCGGCGAAAGTTCTACTTGCGTGACATGCCAGCCGCCAATATTCAGCTCCACATGCGCCACACGCTGACGGGACACACTTTCCAAACGGAAGGTAGTCTCCCATTTGCCGGGTACGGCGTCCTCATAGGAGATGCCGCTGTATGCGACCGTCAGCTTTTCCGGGTCTGCGCCTTGCGGAAGTGGGAGAATATATTCGGTGTATTCGTAATACTGGCTTCCTCCGCGCGTTTCGCATTTCCCGAAATCAATGGAATGGATCGGCAGCTTTTCGTCCTTTTCGGGTTTTCCGGTCATCAGAAATACCTGAGTGAACTGCGCGTATTTGCCGACAGCGCTGTATTTAAGCTGCAAATGGAGCGCGTTATCCGCCACGCCGCCGGATGTGAGACCGCCCCAGGGGAACATGCTGTCCAGCGAACCATCGGATTCCGCAGGGACGAGCGCCTGGTCGCCGTTGAAGGGAGCGCCGGAATCAGAAAAGCCTACAGTGGTGCGGGTGGCGTTGCCTGTTATGGGCTGGAACGCAGGGGAGGGGAACACTGTTTCAATGTCGGAAACGCTGATACCGGTGTTCTGGTCCGACCATTCGGTCCTTCCCAAAAGAACAGCGCCAATGGAAAGCGTGATTTTTTTACCATTTAGATCCTCGCCGCATACGCCTTCAATGCGGAAGGTGGCTGTCGCAGTTTTTTCGTCGAACTGGACCATCTGCACCATCGGCGTCATGGCAATGCCGGAGAGCTGAACATCCGCCAGATTGGTCCGCTCATTGATGCGTGAACCTTCCAGATCCTTGACTGCAACATAAATATCCACCATGTCGTTGTCGTTCATCGCGGCAACAACCGTCGTTTCGATGCCGTTGTCGGTGCAGGAGCGCTCAATGGGCTGCAGCATGGAAGATATCTGTGTGCCCACTATGGCAAACAGATTTTGCACAGAGGGGACGGTGGTGGCCAGTACGCCCATGCTGCAGGCTAATATCAGGCAAAATACAGCCGCCACGGCAAGGGGACGGCGGAACCGGATAACGCGCGGCCTTTTTTTCTGCGCGGCCGCCTGAATGCGCTGCGCCATGTCATCGGGCACACAAAGCGCCGAAAGGCGTCGGTCGATCGCGCTTTTCATCGGGTTATTTTCCGTCGGCATACCATCCCTCCAATCTCTTTTTCAATTGCTCGCGCGCACGCTTGAGCCGCACAGAAACCGTAGATTCCGGCGCGTCCAGCACGCGCGCAATCTCGCTGATTTTCATATCCTGATAATAAAACAGCAGGATGACTTCCTTGTATTTAGGCTTCAGGTTCATGATCTCCCGCAGGAGCGTGTCATCTTCGTGGGGAGAATCTTCTGCGGCCGGTATCTCATTCAATGCCTCCACGACGCTGACCCTGCGGTTCCAGGCACTGCGCAGATAGTCCTTACACACATTGATAGCGATACGCATTACCCATGTTTTTTCTCCGGCGGTGCCGTCGAATTGCGCGTAGTTGCGGTACACTTTTAAAAAGGTCTCTTGTGACGCATCCTCGGCAAGGTGTGAATCCTTCAAATAAAGAAAACACATGCGCAATACAGCGTTGCCGTATGCGCCAACGATACGCTCCATATCGGGCGGCGCAGCAGATTGCGCCGTCTGTTCGGGAATCACAGCGGCGTCCACCGCCCTTTCCTGCCGTTTAGACGGCGTTACTCATACAAAATCTTTCAAAATTGCATTGCAAAATCATTATAACCAGATAATGTAAAAAACGCAAATAAAACAGGGAAGAATGGAGATGCGGTGCGTTTTCGCAAACGGAGGCCGGGCGGAGCCAATAAGGCCGCGAAACCGAAAGCGCCTGAGACCTTATATGGCGTCCCAAGCGCTTGCTTTCAGCATTTTGCAGAATAGAAACAGCATGGCGGCACACCCTTGCGAAGCCGGAAAGGCGAACTGCAAAACGGAGGCTGTTTTACAATGCCGAAAAATTTTACATCGTTTTTAATTTCTTTCCGCCAATGACGTATATCAGAAGCTCTCTTTTTTGAATGTAAACTATCCCGATTCGGACAGAACTTTTTAAGATCATCAATCTTCGCTTTGTGCGCTTCAATTGATAAGTGAAATAGTATGTGTATCCTTCCATTGAACCCCCAAATCTCTTTGATAGGATATCGTTTCCTGCAGCAGGAGCTTTTTCTGCTCTATGCAACATCCAGTTGATACGTTTCATATGAAACTGTCCTACCAATTTAATTGTGTCTCCAGACCCATGATAGGAAACAATTTAATCCGGAAAATATTTTTCTTCCAAATTGAAGTCAAGTCCACAATCCTCGAGGTTATACTCAGCAACAATGAGTTGATTTTTTATGGTGTCGAGAACCTCGTAATAAGCCTGTTTACGACCTTCCTCGAAAGAGTCGTGTTTACTCTCTCTACACTCCTCGATTGAATCGTTTGCATTCCTAACCAAAAGACTAACGATATAGTCAAACAAATCGTTATCCATCGTACTCACCTCTTTTGTTTAATTCGTCGATACATTCTTGAATGTTTTGCTCAAATGTGCGTCCGGCGCAATCAGCTTTTCCGCCAGCGTTTTGCTGGCGTTGGCCCGCACGGCCATTTCCATAGCCAGCGCGGGGCGCGTCCCGGCAGCGGTCTCAAGCTGCGCCGCCTGCCGTGCCATATCCGCAAACGCGGTCTCTTGAAGGGTGCAAAAGCAGTCGAAAGCCTTCGCGAAGCCGCGTTTCTCCGCGCCGCCTTCAAACTGGCTTTCCAGCAGCGTTTTCACATCGGGTATGGGCAACACCTGCTTGAGCAGGCCGATTACGAGCAGATAAGCGAGTTGGACGCGTCCATAACGTTTCTTTACCGGCGCGGGCACAATACGGAGCTTTACATAATTATTGATCATGCTGGCTGTCAGTGCATGACCACCGTTTTCAGGCAAAAAAGGCCCCAGATATTTGTCCAGCAGCGTCAGGACCTGATCGAGGTACAGGTCTATATCCGGCAGTTCGTCCCAACGCGGCAAACGTTGTGCGGCCAGCCCGGCACTCCAGGCGGCGACACTATTGTTTATTTCCATGATGATGCGGCACTCCTTTTGATTGGGCTGATTCTTTGGCAAAAATACGCCGGTAAATTGCAAATTCAGTATATCACGGTGCTTGCGAAGGAACAATAGCTTTGCGGAAATAGATTGACAAAAACACAAAACGTGATAATCTAATTATTAAAACCAGATAAAGAGGTGCGATGAATGATATCGAAGATTGAAGTGTGGGGAGACAGTATTTTGCGCGGCGTCGTGCTGGACCCTGAGACACGGCGATATTCCAGGCTGAAGGAAGCGTCCTGCGTGGCGCTTTCGTCACGCGCGCTCGGAATCCCAGCCGAGAATCATGCGCGTTTCGGCATGACAAGTGAAAAGGGCCGCGTTGTAATGGAGCGGGAGATCCCTGCCCATGCGGAGGGAGAAGCGGCGCTGATCGGGTTCGGCGGCAACGATATCGATTACGACTGGCGAGCCGTCGCGGCCGACCCGCACGCGGAGCATCTGCCGCATACCCCGCCGAAACGTTTTTGCGAGAACATGCGTGCGATGGTATGTCTTGCGCGGTCGCGCGGGATGGAGCCGCTGCTTATGACCTTGCCGCCCATCGACGCCGTACGCTACTACGAATGGATCGGCCGTGATATCGAAGGGAAAGAGAACATTCTTGTTTGGCTGGGGGATGTGCAGCAGATCTACCGCTCTCATGCCGCATACAACAGACTGGTGGTGGAACTGGCGCGGCAACTTGGATGCCGCCTGGTGGACCTGCGTGCATCTTTTCTGGAGAATGGCGACTATCGTCCGTATTTATGTATGGACGGCATCCATCCAAACGCGGAGGGACATGTGCTGATGGAGCGTGTTTTTCTAAGATATGCACGGGAAAATCTTCGTACGGCATGAATAAAATGAACGGCGTTTGGGAGAAATCCGGGGCGCTGTTTTTGTTGTATTCGCAAAAGGGCAATGTTATAATGTTTTTAAGTTTGCGGAACGCCCATGGTTCTGAAAGTGGGAAGCGTGCAAGACTGCGGCAAGAGTTTTGCCGTGCCGCAACAAAAAAACGTGCCGCCGGGCATGAACCGGACGGACGGCGGAATATATTGTAAGCAAGGAAGTGCCTTTTATGCAGTCTACTTATTTGAATTACGCGCTGCGCCAGCTGGAAGCAATCGTCAATATCCCAAGTCCCAGCGGCTTTACGGCAGAGGCCGTTCGGTACTGTTCGAACGAATTCGCCAATATGGGCTATACGCCTGAGATTACACCAAAGGGCGGCCTGCTTGTCTGCCTGGGCGGCGAGGGCGAAGGGCTTTTGCTGGGGGCGCACATCGACACTTTGGGCGCTATGGTGCGCGAGGTAAAAGCGAACGGCGCGCTACGCGTGGCCCCAGTAGGCGGCCTGCAGGCAAACAACACGGAAACGGAGACCGTGCATGTATATACGCGCGCGGGGAAGGTGCTGGAGGGAACACTTCAGCTTGAAAACGCCTCGGTGCATGTGAACGGAGAATATTCCAAAACACAGCGCACCTTCGATACGCTGGAGCTGCTGTTGGACGCCAAGACGCACTCTGCGGCGGAAACGCGCGCTCTTGGTGTGGATGTGGGCGATTATGTTGCTGTCGAACCGCGTTTCAACGTCACCGAAACAGGATTCATCAAAAGCCGCTTCCTGGACGATAAGCTGTCCGCCGCTATCCTGCTCGCTTATGCCAAATACCTGAAGGATACCGGTCGGAGGCCGCGCCGCAGAGTGTATGTAGATTTCACCGTGTTTGAGGAGGTAGGCCACGGCGGCGCGGTGATTCCGCAGGATGTGGTGGAGATGCTCTCGGTGGACATGGGGTGCGTTGGTACAGGGTTGCAATGCGATGAGACGATGGTCTCCATATGTGTGATGGACTCAAAAGGCCCGTCACATAAAGCGGTGGTGGACGGCCTGGTGGAGGCGGCGCTGCGCGCCGGTGTGCGCTACGCGCTGGATGTTTATCCCCACTATTCCTCGGATGCGGACGTAGCGGTCTGCGCAGGCAACGATGTACGGCATTGTGTAGTGGGGGCTGGTGTGTATGCCTCTCACGGATATGAGCGTTCCCACATTGAGGGGCTGGCCAACACCTTCGACTTATTGAATTCCTATATTGAAACCGCAGATTAAACAAGTTTTCGGGTAAACTGCCCAAATTTTGTGAAAGACTTGTGTTTTTTCGGGGGATACAGTATTATATTTTTCATAACTAATAATTTTTGTTTACACAAACAATGATGTTTGCGCGCAGAAGAGGGATACTCTGGAAGCGGCATTTCAGGGGGCCTTTAAAAAGGTCCCCTGTTGTTTTACACAAAAACGTTGGAAATGGAGGCATGGCAAAATGGAGAAACTCAGACAACAGATCGAACAGAGGCTTTCCGCCGTAATGGGCGACGCCTGCTTTTATTACGAGAACCTGGCGACAGGCGTGTGCTTCGGCCACGCGGCTGACAAGCCCGTAGTGGCGGCCAGCGTCATCAAGCTGGCGGTGCTTATTGAAGCGTTCCGCCAGATGGATGCGGACGCTGTGCGCGCGAACGAGATGTTCGTGATTGCGCGTACGGATAAATTGCCGTCCTGCGGTGCGCTCAATTATCTGCATGACGGCCTTTGCGTCACATTCCGCGATCTTTGCGTGCTCATGACCATCCTTTCGGACAATACGGCCACGAATCTGCTCATCAAGCGTCTGGGCATCGGCAACATCAACGACACGCTGCGCATGCTGGGGGCAGAAAAAATGACGCTCAACCGCCTTCTGTTTGACCGTGAAGCATCGTCCCGCGGCATTGAAAATTATATCACGGCGCGGGAGGCAGGGCTGCTGCTCAAACGTTTGTACGACGGCGAGGCTGTTTCCGGGCCTGCCAGCGAAGATATGCTTTCGATCCTGAAAGACCAACGCCTCAATGGGAAGATTCCGTTCCTGCTGCCGCACAGCGTAAAGATCGCGCACAAAACAGGTGAGGACGATGGCATTACCCATGACGTGGGCATCGTATACGCGCGGCAGCCGTTTATTGTGTGCTTCTGTGGCGAACATGTATCGCCACCGGAATTCGAGCGCGCAATGCAGGATATCACCCTAATGCTGTATGAAAATGCGGAGCGAATTCGTTAAAATATTGTATAATCGAAGGAAAAAACTTGTAATCGTATGCGCTGTTTGGTATACTGGTTGCAATTTATAACCGCTGTAAAGTGCTAAAGTGTTCCGAGAGGAGGAACAGTACAATAATATGAAAATCACAGAAATTGAAGTCGGAGAGATATTCGTTCCGCTGGCAAAGCCCTTTAAAACGGCGCTTCGTACGGTAGAAAATGTAGAGGATATCGTGGTGCGTATCACAACCGACACCGGGGCCGCAGGGTATGGCGAGGCGCCGCCCACGGCGGTTATCACCGGGGATACCAAGGGAAGCATCCGCTGTGCCATCGAGGATTTTATCCGTCCCGCCTTGCTTGGCATGGAGATCGAAGATTTGGACGGCATTATGTACAGGCTGCATTCCAGCATTGTGAAAAACACTTCCGCCAAGGCTGCGGTGGATATGGCAGTGTATGATTTGTATGCCCAGCGCTTCGGCGCGCCGCTGTACCAGCTTTTGGGAGGCGCTGGGGACACGGTGGAAACGGATATCACCATCAGCGTAAATCCGGTTCCTCAGATGGTGGCGGACAGCCTTGAGGCGGTGCAGCAAGGATATAAGATACTTAAAATCAAAG
>PPYF01438070.1_pt1 | contig 14260 bp, 10 predicted proteins | sample 1559871 | NCBI WGS metagenome assembly PPYF01 (sample SAMN08240021, study PRJNA423297) | Human gut metagenome, whole genome shotgun sequencing project. | reverse complement strand
TATTCCAGAATGCATTTCCGATATCGTTCTGCGTAAATGCGATCAGAGATACATTGCTGATTCCTTCTTCTTTTAAAGCTTCCATGGACTGTACGACCATTGCTCTCCCAATTCCTCGTCTGCGATACGCTTCATCCACACAGACGTGATACAGACTGCCTCGTCTTCCATCATGGCCGCACAAGATCGCACCTACGATTTTTCCGTCTTCTACCGCCACGACGCTGGTCGTTGGATTTCGTTTTAAAAATTTTTCCACGCCTTCCCTGGAATCATCGATACTTCGCAATCCAAAACCATGTATCTTCTTCCAGAGTGCATATACCTGCTCATAATCTTCAATCATCATTGTTCGAATCATCTTCTCACCTCTGCCTATGGAATCTTTACGGAAACATCGGAATCAATTCCAGGCCTTCCTGTTCCTTGTATCCAAACAAAAGGTTCATATTCTGTACCGCCTGCCCTGCTGCTCCTTTTACCAGGTTGTCGATGGCTCCCATCAGAATTATGCGGTTGGTACGCGGATCGATCTGAAAGCCAATGTCTGCATAGTTACTTCCTTCCACCCATTTTGTCTCCGGGCAGACTCCGTCATCCAGAATCCGGATAAACGGCTCTTTTCCATAATAAGTTTCATAAATCTCCCGGATTTCCGCCTTGGTGACTTCCTTTTTCAACGATGCATATTCCGTCACCAGAATTCCCCGGTTCATCGGAACCAGATGCGGTGTGAAGCTCAATTTCACGGTCTCATTCGCCGCATACCCGAGCTGTTCTTCAATCTCCGGGGTATGTCTGTGACTTCCAACTGCATATGCTTTGATATTTTCATTCACTTCGCAGTACAGATTTGCCACTTTTGCACCCCGCCCGGCTCCTGACGTTCCGGATTTTGCATCAATAATCAGTGTGTTCATATCGATCAGACCTTCTTTTGCCAGGGGGTAGGCTGTGAGAATGGAGCAGGTTGTGTAACATCCCGGATTGGCTACCAATCTTGCATTTTTGATCTTTTCCCGGTTGATCTCACAAAGTCCGTACACCGCCTCTTCGATAAACTGAGGACTTTCATGCTCTATTTTGTACCACTCTTCATAGACAGACACGTCTTTGATCCGAAAATCTGCACTCAGATCGATCACTTTTGTCTTTGACAGAATCTCTTCATTGATCAGAGATGCACACAGCCCCTGCGGGGTTGCCGTAAAAATCACATCCACCTGATCTGCCAGCGCGTCCATGTTATCATCCATACACTTCGCATCCACGATTTGAAAAAGATTGCGGTATACATCTGCATAATTCTGATCGATATAGCTTCTGGAACCGTACCATTTGATCTCTGCCTCTTTATGTCCTGTCAGAATACGGACCAGTTCTCCTCCCGCATATCCTGTTGAACCGATAATTCCTGCTTTTATCATTCTGAAATCCCCTTTCTCACTTTATTCATATTTTTTTCATTTAGTATGCATTTTTTTGTATTTTATTCATGTTTGTGTATAAACAAAAACCACGTTTGCATAAGTATACATCTTTTTTGTATAATATGCAAGCATGGTTTTTTATTTTTTTATTTTCGGATCTGTCCGTTTCCGAAAATAATATATTTTGTTGTCGTCAGCGCTTCCAGTCCCATCGGTCCTCTTGCATGCAACTTCTGCGTACTGATCCCGATTTCCGCGCCAAACCCAAATTCAAATCCATCTGTAAATCTGGTGGACGCATTGACATACACTGCTGCTGCATCGATCTCATCCTGAAAACGCAGCGCACTGTCATAATCTTTTGTAATGATCGCCTCGGAATGTCCGGTATTATACCGGTTGATATGGCGGATTGCCTCATCCAGAGAGGCCACTGTCTTCACGGAAATAATGGCATCCAGATATTCCATTCCCCAATCTTCTTCTGATGCAGGCAGAATTTCTGTGCAGACTGCTCTCGCCTTCTCATCTCCGCGAATCTCCACCTGATGATTGTTAAGGCGCTTTACAATACCCGGCAATGCCTGCTCTAAAACATTTTCGTGGATCACAAGAGATTCGCATGCATTACACACACCAAGACGCTGTGTCTTCGCATTTTCAATGATTTCCGCAGCCATCACTACATCCACACTCTCATCCACATAAATATGACAGTTTCCGGTTCCTGTCTCAATTACCGGCACTGTACTGTTCTGCACCACAGTAGAGATCAACCCGGCACCGCCTCTTGGAATCAGAACATCAATATACTCATGCAGGCGCATCATCTCCGTGGCAACTGCTCTGCTCGTATCCTCTACAAGCAGGATCAGATCCTGGGATAATCTGGCTTTGCGAAGTCCGGCCTTGATCACCTGTACGATTGCTTTGTTGGAATTGATCGCATCACTGCCTCCCCGCAGGATCACTGCGTTTCCGGTCTTAAAACACAGCCCGAACGCATCTGCTGTGACATTTGGTCTGGATTCGTAAATAATACCAACAACACCGAGCGGCACTCTCTTTTTCCCGATACGCAGTCCATTCGGCCGGTTTTTCATGGAAAGGACTTCCCCGATCGGATCTGAAAGCCCTGCAATCTGTCTCAAACCTTCCGCCATTGCCTCAATCCGTGCTTGGGTCAGTCTCAATCTGTCCTGAAGTGCTTCGGACATCCCCTGTTCTCTTGCAGCCTCCATGTCCTTCTCGTTTTCTGACAGCAACTCTTCTTTTCGCAGACATAATTCTTCTGCCACAAATTCAAGCCCTCTGTTCTTTTCAACGGTCGTCAGCTTTGCCGCTGCCCTTGATGCTTCTTTTGCTCTGCATCCCAATGTCTCCATATACGTTTCCATACAGTCTCCTTTCCTGATACCATCTAAACCTTCTTTTCCCGTTTTGCCTGTCTGCGGAACTCTGCCCGTTCAGGCGCCACCTCTTCTGCCATCTCTTTCTGATGCTGCTCTGACAAAAACAACGTTCCTACTTTTTTACCATTCATCACATCATTGATCGAATAAATATTATCCCCGTTTGCAATGATCATATCTGCCCCTGCTGCAGTGGCAATTTTTGCAGCCTTGATCTTAGTTGCCATACCCCCTGTCCCGCAATCACTGGATGCTCCTTTTGCCATGTTTTCCAGACCCCGCCCGATCTTGCCGACCGTATGGATAAATCTTGCATTCGGATTTTTTCGCGGGTCATCTGTGTACAGCCCATCGATATCTGACATCAGGATCAGAAGATCCGCATCCACAAGCCGGGACACATATGCCGCCAGTGTATCGTTGTCTCCGAAGTTCCCATAAGAAAGCTCGTCCACCGAAATGGCGTCATTCTCATTGACGATCGGGACAACCTGCATCTTAAACAACTCATCAAATGTCTGTTTTGCATTTTTGCGGCATTTGGCATTTGTCACAGATTCTTTTGTGAGCAGAACCTGTGCCGTGAGCTGTCCGTATTCGTTAAACAGCTTTTCATAGATCATCATCAGCTTCCCCTGACCGACTGCCGCACATGCCTGTTTTTCAGACTCCGTCTGAGGACGCCTGTCCATTCCCAGGGCATTTTTCCCAACTCCGACTGCACCGGATGAGACAACGATCACTTCTTTTCCTTTATTCCTGAGATTGATCAAAATACGAACAAACTTCTCCAGCTTCTCCAGATTGATATTTCCTGTTTCTTCATAAGTGATCGTGGAAGTTCCCACTTTGATCACAATCCTCTGCTTATTCAGCAGTATGTCTTTTCTGTCCATCTTTTTGTACCCTCTTTTTTCATTCCTGTATCTTCTATAAAATGTCGATCTGACACATCTTCATTGCCTCCAGCGCCTGCATGTGACTCTCCACCGTCACTCCTGCACAGCAGGACGCATCCACCTGTACGGGAACCTCTGGCAGAAACGCCTTACAGAGCATGGCATTGGAGATCACGCAGATATCTGTACAAAGCCCGATCAGCGTAATGCTCTCGATCGAAGTCTCTTCCTGGATCTGCTCCAGCTTTTTCACAAGCTCCCTGCTTCCGAACGTCACTTTATCAACAGGCGCCTCTGTCAGAAGATCTGAGATCTCCTGTCTGATCTGCCAGCCTTCTGTTCCACGGATACAATGTCTGACCGGAAGTTTTTTTCCTTCTGCCGTCTCCAGATAGTTCTCTTCGTGGGTATCTCTTGTCGCAAACACAGTTCCATCAAATGTCTGTATCTTTTTCACTACTTCAGGAACAATCCTTTGCGCCTCTTCTGTGCCCAGAGAACCATCAATAAAATCATTCTGCATATCTACTACAACTAATATATTCATACACATTCTCTCCTAATCCACAGTTTACAATACCCTTATTATAACTGATATTGGATCGCTTTCCAACAACATATTTGCATCCGCTCTGTATTCCCCTTTTTATTTTATGCATACTTTTTGAATTTTATTGTATATTTTTCACTTTTTTCCGTTTTTCTATTGCATATTTATGAATTTAGGTGTATATTACTGATTAACTTCTAAAGCGTAACGGTTTTGTCATACACGATTGGCAACAACATATCAGACAATAGAGATTTTTTAAGGAGGATATCATTATGAGTAAAGAAAAAGTTGTATTGGCGTATTCCGGAGGACTTGACACGACTGCCATCATACCATGGCTGAAAGAGAATTTTGATTACGAAGTCATCTGCTGCTGTATCGACTGTGGTCAGGGCGAAGAACTGGACGGATTAGAGGAACGCGCAAAATTATCCGGCGCTTCCAAACTCTACATTGAAAACATCATCGACGAATTCTGCGACGACTACATTGTTCCATGTGTGAAGGCAGGAGCAGTCTATGAGAACAAATATCTGCTTGGAACTTCCATGGCTCGTCCGCCGATCGCGAAAAAACTGGTAGAGATTGCCCGCAAAGAAGGCGCTACTGCAATCTGCCACGGTGCAACAGGAAAAGGAAATGACCAGATCCGTTTTGAACTCGGAATCAAAGCGCTTGCACCGGACTTAAAGATCATTGCTCCATGGCGTATGACAGATGTATGGACCATGCAGTCCCGTGAAGATGAGATCGAATACTGCAAAGCTCACGGTATTGATCTTCCATTTGATGCAAAACACAGCTACAGCCGTGACCGTAATCTGTGGCATATCAGCCATGAAGGGCTGGAGCTGGAAGATCCTGCATGTGAGCCAAACTACGATGACCTTCTTGTTCTTGGTGTTTCTCCTGAAAAAGCACCAGACGAAGGAGAATATGTCACCATGACATTTGAAGCAGGTGTTCCGAAAAGCTTGAACGGAAAAGAAATGAAAGTATCTGAGATCATCACAGAACTCAACAAACTTGGCGGAAAACACGGAATCGGAATCGTTGACATTGTAGAAAACCGTGTTGTTGGAATGAAATCCCGCGGTGTTTATGAAACTCCTGGCGGAACGATCCTGATGGAAGCACATGACCAGCTGGAAGAACTTGTACTCGACCGTGCAACCTATGAAGTAAAAAAAGACATGGGAAATAAAATGGCACAGATCGTATACGAAGGAAAATGGTTTACACCGCTTCGCGAAGCAGTCCAGGCATTTGTGGATGTCACACAGCAGTATGTGACCGGAGAAGTAAAATTCAAGCTTTACAAAGGAAACATCATCAAAGCGGGAACAACTTCCCCATACTCATTATACAGTGAATCCCTTGCAAGTTTCACAACCGGAGAGCTCTATGATCACCACGATGCAGAAGGATTTATCAACCTGTTCGGACTTCCTCTGAAAGTGCGTGCAATGAAAATGCAGGAATTAGAAAAATAGGATAAAATAAAAAGATGGCGAAAGCTCATACACGAACTTTCGCCATCTTTTATTTGAAAACAGCTGTTTATTCTGTCTCTCTGTCATTTGTCAGTTTTAATTGATCCAGTACAAAGAACAGAAGTCCCATCAGCATTCCTGTCACACAGGCAAGTACCATTCCGGAAAGCTGAATCCCACCAAATTCTACGGAAATTCCGGACAATCCTGTCACAAAGATCACGGATGTCATTGCCATATTTCTGGAACGGCCGTAATCCACCTGCTCTTCTACCAGAATACGGATACCGGAAGTTCCGATCATTCCGTAAAGCAGGAACGAAATTCCACCGATAACCGGTCCAGGAATGGAATTAATCAGCATTGTCAGTTTCCCAATAAAGGAACAAATAATAGAAAGAACAGCTGCTCCTCCGATCACATATACACTGTATACCTTTGTCATTGCCATCACTCCGATATTTTCCCCGTAAGTCGTTGTCGGTACAGAACCGATAAATCCGGAGATCATAGTGGAAAAGTTATCTGCAAAAAGAGAACGGTGAAGTCCAGGTTCCTTCAGCAAGTCTCTGCCGATGATCTTACTCGTCACGATCTGATGTCCGATATGCTCGGAAGCGATCACAAGAAGAACCGGCAGCACAATGACGATTGCCTCCCACTTGAATTTCGGTGCAGAAAAATTCGGAATTGCCAGCCAGGACGCCGTACTCACACTTGAGAAATCGACAATTCCACAGATAACAGCGGCCACATATCCGGCAATGATCGCAATCAGAATCGGAATCACCGCAAAAAACTTACGAAATACCACTGATCCAAGCACTGCAACTCCTAAAGTCACAAGAAATACGATCACATTCTTCGGATCGATCACCTCGTCTTTTAATCCTGCATTGGATGCCGCAGTCCCTGCCAACTCCAGACCGATCAGCGCAACAACCGGTCCCATGGCTGCCGGCGGCAGTACCACATGGATCCAGTCAGACCCGAACTTATAGATGACCAGCGCCAGAATGCAGCCTAAAAATCCGACTGCAACGAATCCACCCAGCGCATACTCGTATCCCCATTTGCTGATCACAACTCCTGCCGGAGCAAGAAATGCAAAACTGGAACCTAAATATGCCGGAGCTTTTCCCTTTGTGATCAAGATAAATAGCAGTGTTCCGATTCCGTTCATAAACAGTACAACTGCCGGGTTGATCCCGAACACAAACGGAACAAGCACGGATGCCCCGAACATGGCAAACATGTGCTGAATGCTCAGTGGAAGCAGCATCTTAAAGGGCACTTTTTCTTCCACCTGAATAATTTTCTGATTTTCCATTGAAAAATCCTCCCTATCCTTTTCCTTTGTAGTTTCAATCTTTCCTATTGTACCAGATTCTCCTGCCGATAACCAGACTTTGTTTTGAGAAATATTTAAAGCACTTCCCCAAGCACTCTTTTGACGTTCTGATACGAAAGCTTATCCAGCTGACGTTCCGTCATTCCTGCCTTTTTCAAAGCATCCCATACACACTCAATCTCTTCAATCCCGCGAATCCAGTTCTTCCCTGCCTCAAATCCATCGAAATCTGTTCCCAGTGCCACAGAATCTTCGCCGGCTTTTTGCAGAATATGCATCCCATGCTTTGCAATATCCAAAACCTCCGCTGACCGATCGCTTTGTAAAAACTGCGGATAAAAATTAAGTCCCACAACACCTCCGCATTCCCCGAGTGCACAAAGCATCTCATCCGAAAGATTTCGCGGGTGCGCACAAAGTGCGCGGGCATTAGAATGAGACGCTATGATCGGTTTTTTGCTCAGCCGGATACAATCCCAAAAGCCGCCGTCTGACAAGTGAGAAACATCCACCAGCATTCCTCTTTCGTTCATTTCTTCTACTACCTGTTTTCCAAAGGATTTCAATCCCTTTTGCATCTCCTGTGCATTTCTGCTGTTCGGATATCCGATGCAATTTTCATAGTTCCATGTCAGTGTAATCAGGCGGACGCCTCTCTGATACAGTTCTTCAAGGCGGTTTCTGTTTCCATTTAAAACGCCGCCCTCTTCCACGGTCAGAAGAGCCAGATTGAGTTCCTCCCGTTCTGCATATTCTAAATCTTTTGCTGTTTTTATAAGCTTTAATTTCTTATTTTCTTTTGTCTCACACTCCATACGGGCAACCATCTCCATCACCTTCTGGTATGCTTCTTCCCACTTTCCATCTGGCACGTATACAAAACAGGCAAAAAATTCAGCCAGCATTTTGGTCTGTTCCATTCTCTTTCGATCCACACCAAGACTGTTCTCTTCCAGCGTTTCTGCCGGCAGCAGCTCACTCAATGTATCACAGTGCATATCGATCCATTTTCTCATTTTCCTCTCCTTTTTTGTTCCTGATTTACGTATAAGCTCTTCTTTTTTTACATATGCTAAAACCACCACTATTATATGACAGGAGACGCAAAAATGAAATCTGAATCTGCAAAACCTCTGATCGGCATTGTTGTCTGCGGATTGTCGGACAACCGCCAGTTTGTATCCAATCCTTATATTCAGTCTGTCCGGTATTCCGGCGGCATCCCCATCCTGCTTCCGCTGATCCGCTCAGATTCCATGCTTCAACAATATTTACGGCTGTGCGATGGTTTTCTCTTCTGCGGCGGAAATGATATCACGCCTTTGTTATTTGGTCAAGAACCCAGAGAAGGCATCGGAAACACCAATATCACACTGGATCTATTTCAGATCCGCCTGATGAAGCTGATTCTGTCTTCTACAAAGCCTGTATTTTCCATCTGCCGTGGAATGCAGATTTTCAATACCGCCTGTCAAGGAACCATGTTTCAGGATATCCGATACCAACCAGGAGAATCTCTTGATCATATGCAGCGATCTGACTCCCGCAGTGATGTCAGCCATCCTGTCCGGATTGAAAGGTCTTCCAGACTCTTTTCCTGTCTTGGCCGCTCTGTTTACGTCAACAGCTTCCACCATCAGGCGATCGACAGACCGGGAGTTAATTTGAAAGTCAGCGCTCTTGCCCCGGATCAGACGATAGAAGCCATCGAGCATTCTTCTCATCCTTTTGCCATTGGAGTTCAGTGGCATCCGGAATGTATGTTTCGAAGCAGCGAAAAGATGCGGCGACTTTTCCATTGCTTTATTACAGCCACAAAAAAAGCGGAAGCCTGACTATTTGCTTCCGCTTTTTACATGTTATCTTTTTTACTGAGCTTTGCTTCCCAATGTCACATCAACTGTCTGTTCCTGATATTCTCCACCATCTCCGGGAACCTGAAGCGTCAGTGTTACCTTTTCGCCTTTCTTATAGTACTGGAGCTGCTCCTGCAATGACTCCATACTGTCAATTGTGATTCCGTTGAATCCTACAATGATACTTCCTTTTGTAATTCCTGCATCAGCTGCTCCGCCTCCGCGTGATACTTCGGAAATATAAACACCTGTCGGCATTCCATAACGCTGAGAATCAGAATCTTCTACATCCAGTCCTGTAATTCCGAGATATCCTCTCTCTGCCTCAGATACTTTTGTCTTTGTCTCCTGATTCATCAGGTTTGTAATAATGTCTGTGACATCTGAGATTGGAATTGCATAGCCGATTCCTTCTACATTCTCTCCGATCAGTTTTGCAGAGTTGATTCCAATGACTTCTCCATTTGCATTCACAAGAGCTCCTCCACTGTTTCCAGGATTGATCGCTGCATCTGTCTGAATCAGTTTTACATCAGAAGATCCTGTTGTCTCTCCTGTTGCACTGTCTGTTGTCTGGCTCTCTCTGTCTGTTGCACTGATCACTCCTGTTGTAACGGACTGTCCGTATCCCAGTGCGTTTCCGATTGCAATGGCAGGTTCTCCTACTTTCAATTTTGTAGAATCTCCAAGTGTCGCTACTGAAATTTTGTCCAGTGTATCATCCGAAATCTTATCCAGCTGAACTGCGATCACAGCCAGATCATGTGCGGAATCTGTTCCTTTGATATCTGCTTCCACACTGCTCTGATCGTCAAATGTCACTGTCAGCTGATTGCTGTCTGCAACGACATGATTATTTGTAACGATCAAAAGCTCTGAATCTGTCTTTTCAATGATAATTCCTGTTCCTGCACTGGTCACTTCCTGCTGGGAGGTTCCTCCAAAGAAGCTCTGCACCTGCTGAACACTCATATTTGTGATGGATACAATTGATGGCATCACAGATTCCACAACACTGGAAACATCCGATGTAACTACACTGGACGTCTTCGTCAGTGTCGCTTTATTCTGTGTTGTATTAGATACTTCTTTTGCAGCCTTCTGATCCAGTCCCAGCACTTTGTTTCCGACTACATTTGTTGTTAAAAATGTGGCACTTGAAACCACTCCGAACAGCAACGCGCATCCTGTCACCACAACGGCCTTTGGCATCTTCTTTTTTGGTTTTTCATGATGCTCCGGGTTCGGCTGACTGCTATAAGATGAATCATTCTGCGGTTCCTCAGAATGGTAATAATTGTATTGATTCTCCATATCAATTCCTTCTTTCTCTTGTATTTTATACTGCTATCATACCGTCCTTTTGTGATGAAACTGTGTTCAATCCTTTAACAATTCTTGAAACCAGCTTTATTTATTCTACTGTTACAGATTTTGCCAGGTTTCTCGGTTTATCCACATCGCATCCTCTTCCGACGGAAATGTAATATCCGAACAGCTGAAGCGGAATGATCGCCAGAGAATTTGCAAAATATCGATTGGTCTGCGGAATGTATACAACGTAATCTGCCGCTTTTTCAATCTCATGATTTCCTTCATTTGTAATGGCAAGAACAAATGCTCCTCTGGTCCTTACTTCCACGATATTGCTGATGCTCTTTTTGTACAGCTCTTTCTGTGTAAGAATCGCTGTTACCAGTGTTCCCTCTTCGATCAGAGAAATGGTTCCGTGTTTCAATTCTCCCGCAGCATATGCCTCTGAATGGATATAAGAAATCTCTTTTAATTTCAGAGATCCTTCCATGGAAATCGCATAATCGATTCCTCTTCCGATAAAGAATACTTCTCTCGCTGCCAGATAACGGTTGGCAAACTTCTGGATGCGATTCTTGTTATTTAATAACAGCTCCACCTGCTCCGGAAGTTTCTGAAGATCTTCAATATATCCCCGCATTTCCGAATCTGTGATTTTCCCTCTCACAAATGCAAATTTCATGGCCAGCAGATACAATGCGATCAACTGACTGGAGTATGCTTTTGTTGTCGCAACCGCAATCTCCGGTCCCGCCCATGTATACATGACATTATCTGCCTCTCTTGCGATAGAACTTCCGACAACATTGACAATTCCAAGTACCTTTGCCCCTCTCTGCTTTGCTTCACGCAGTGCCGCCAGAGAATCTGCAGTCTCTCCTGACTGGCTGATGATCACAACCAATGTTCCGTCCCCCATGATCGGATCACGGTATCTGAACTCAGAAGCCAGATCTGTTTCCACCGGAATCCGAGCCATTCCTTCCATCACATATTTTGCAGTAACTCCCGCATGATATGCAGATCCACAGGCCACGATCATGATTTTGCGGATTGCCTTGATTTCCTCATCAGACATCCCAAGCTCTTCGATCACGATATCATTTCCTTTGATGCGCGGTGAAAACGTATCCAGAATTGCTTTTGGCTGCTCATACATCTCTTTCAGCATAAAATGCTCATATCCGCCTTTTTCTGCTGCATTGGCATCCCACTCAATATGCTCAGGAGTTTTCTCGATTTCTTCTTCATCTACATTGAAAAACTGCATCGAATCTTTTTCCATACGTACAATCTCTTCATTTTCAATAAAATATACATCTCTTGTATATTTCAGCACTGCCGGAACATCGGATGCGATCACACATCCGTTTTCTGTCTCTCCCACGATCAACGGACTGTCTTTTCGCACTGCATAAAGTTCATCCGGATGATCCTGGAACATGATCCCAAGTGCATAGGACCCTTCTACTCGATGCATTACCTTTGTAATCGCCTGCAGAGGGTTTCCCTGATAATAGTAATCCAGAAGATGTGCCAGTACTTCGGTATCTGTCTCCGACACAAACTCATACCCTTTTTTCTCCAGCTTCTGTTTGAGTTTCAAATAGTTTTCAATAATTCCATTGTGCACAACAACAATATTTTTATTTTTGTTATAATGTGGATGTGCATTTACATCTGACGGTTCACCATGTGTTGCCCATCTGGTATGACCGATCCCGATTGTTCCCGGCATTGTCTGTCCGTCATGTGTCAGTTCACTGAGCACCTTTAAACGACCTTTTGATTTTTCTGTCTGAATCTCTGCTCCGTCATAGACTGCAATTCCGGCTGAGTCATATCCTCTGTATTCCAGCTTTGATAATCCATCCAGCAAAATCGGCGCTGCCTGCTTTTCTCCTACATATCCTACAATTCCACACATATCTTTCTCCTCCTTATACTCTCCTTAAAGTGACTATTTATAAATAAAATCGGGGCATACCACAGACTCTCCCTGTTGTTTGCCCCAATTTCTTATAAATCTATAAAATCTACATCATAGCTGTCTTTTTCTTCACGAGCAGACGATCTTCGTTTTGGCTGATACTCTGGAACATCATCCTCTTCTTCATCATCATAGTCCTCATACTCATCGTATTCGTCGTCATAATCATCATCTTCATACTCGTCATCGTCGTACTCTTCAAAATCATCCTCATATTCATCCGAATCGTCCTCGTATGTGTCGTAATCATCTTCCCCATATTCGTCATCATCTTCGTACTCTTCGTATTCATCAGGATCTTCGTCCTGATATCCTTTGAACTGTTTACGAGATTTTTTCTCAACAACTGCACGACTTCCTTTTGAATTCCCGATGGATTCATGCTCATCGTAGAATTCATCAAGTTCTTCATTTCTTCTGCGTAATTTCACGCCGACTACAATAATAATGATGATCAAAATTAAAATAACCGCCCAGGCTGCTGCTACAACAATCAGCACCTGATCCTGAAGAAAGTTTTTTACTTTATCTATCAGTGTTGTCGAAGAACTTGTACTCTTTTCTTTTACATCTGTGACTGGATATCTCTGGTACGTTTCATCCTTTGTATCATACTGGTAGAACGATTCCTCTCCTGATTCGTTCATCGCATACATCAGATAAAAGTCCTCACTCTCTGAATTCTGCCATACCGGGAAAGTCAGTGTGCCGACTGTCAGTTTTGTTTTCTTAAACTGAGACGGCAGTCCTTTTCCATCATTTGTTCCCAACAAAAAGATATATCTGGAATCTGTAATCGACACCATCTCTGTAATCGCAAATGAGTTATCTTTTTCATTGTAAAGTGCCATCACTGGGTCTTTGTCTCCCTCAACCAGATACACAAAATACTTTCCGGAAGTTTCCTGCAAAATCGCGTTTACAGTTTCTCCGTTATACTCCATCGTAGTTCTGCTGCATCCGTCCGGAACAAGCGCGTCGGAAAAATCATTGTAAATTGTGTATGTGACTCCGTCGATCTCTACACTTCCCGTTCCTGTGGCCACCGCAGTGGTCCCTGCTGAGCTCTCTGACGATGTTCCGTCCCCTGCCTCCACGGTAACTGTGGAATCACCTGTTGTCAGATTTAAAGTTTCATCAGAATACAGATAAGAGGTATAATCTGACACCTCCAGCTTTGTTGCTCCTTCTTTCAGCGCTTTAAAGACCATGGCATACTCCAGCTCTGAAACAGTTCCATCCCCGGTAGCCTCCAGCTTCACCGTTCCGTCCCCACCGGTTGCATTGGTTCCGCTGACAAACTCCAGTGCTGCTTTGTCATATGTTACTGTGACAAAACCATCCCCGATTGCTTCTCCACCAGTACTGATCTTAGCTTTGACTGTAACATCCTCTCCTACTTTTGCTGTAGGATCCGAAAACTGAAGCGTTCCTTCTGCCGCATGTACAGACACTGAAGGATACAGCATCAGAAAGCACACTGCAAACAAAAGAATCCCTATCTTTTTCAACGACTTCATGTACATCTCCTCTTTCCTGTCTCTCGACTTTTCTTCGTATAAATAAAAACTGTTTTTCCCTTATTCTAAGCTCTCTCCACCGGTATCACCACTGTCGCCGGTTCCGGTATCCGGTATCTGGGAATTACTGTCGCTGCTTCCACTATCTGTACCGCCGCCATCTGACGGAGGTACATAATCACCGCCGGTATCTTCTGTATACCCATTACCAGAGCTGCCATCTCCATAGCCACTGTCCTGATATCCGCCAGTTCCATAACTGTTATCTGTGTAGCCGCTGTCATATCCGGAATAATCCTGAGAATATCCATACTCATCATATTCTGTATCGTAAGATTCTCCCGTATCATACGTGGAGTTGGAAATATCCTCACTGATACTTTGTACCGTAGAAGACGGTGTATAATCGTTCTCTCCAAATAAGAACTGGTGCAGCTTCGTC
>PPYF01370764.1_pt1 | contig 14260 bp, 11 predicted proteins | sample 1559871 | NCBI WGS metagenome assembly PPYF01 (sample SAMN08240021, study PRJNA423297) | Human gut metagenome, whole genome shotgun sequencing project. | reverse complement strand
CTGCAGGGGGCGGAGGCAATTGTCCGCCCCCTGCGCGCTCCTTGCGCCGTTCAGAAAATATTGCGGAGACTGGAAAGGAGCGCAACCGGCTCGAAAGCCGGAAGGCATAAACTGAGGGTACCGCGCAGCGGCGATTCTGCCGCCAGAGCCTGGGGGTGCAGGGGGCGGCGGCGATTGGCCGCCCCCTGCGCGCTCCTTGCGCCGTTCAGAAAATATTGCGGAGACTGGAAAGGAGCGCAACCGGCTCGAAAGCGGAATGGAATACCACTTAACTGGCAGCCCCTGATTACGATGCCTTCTCGTTTTCCTGCTGCTGCTCAGCAGCTTCAACTTCACGATACCAGCGCGGATGGTGTTTCTTCGCCCAGCGGCGGCTGACCTTACCTTCAATCATCCCCTCAATCGACCCTTTCACCCAGAACGCCATATAGATATGAATCAAAATGGCGTGGATCAGCACGATGGCGGCCGTTGCATGAATCAGTAAACTCCAGCGCACCACCACAATCGGGAAATAGTGGGCAAAGTACGGCCGCCAGATGATGACGCCGGTGGCCAGCAGGACGAAGATCAGGCTCATGATGCTCCAGAACATCATTTTCTGACCGGCATTATATTTGCCGACATCCGCCACTTTATGTTCGTTGCCTTTCAGCACTTCAACAATCCCTTTGATCCACGGGAGATCTTGTTTATCGGGAATGTTGTGATGCACAAAACGGGCAAACATAAACATCAGCACGACGAAAATCATCACCCCGAAGAACGGGTGCAAAATCCGCCCCATCTGCGGCGTACCAAAGGTTTCAGTGAGCCATTGCAGCGTCGGGAAGAACAGCGCAATCCCCGAAAGCGACACCAGGAAGAAGCTTATCACCACCGTCCAATGGCAGGCACGGTCGATAAATTTGGTGCGCAGAATCATCTTGCTCTTACTCATGACCGTTCTCCTCTTCGTCTTCATCATCCGTCTCTTTGTTCGGCCCCACGCCCACGTAGTGGTATATCAGCCCGGCAAAGGTGGCGATAAATCCCGCCGCGGAGAGCGGCTTGAGAATGCCCTTCCACAGATTTACCGGCGCGGCGATTTTCGGATCGTCCGGCAAATTGTGGTACAGCGAAGGCTGGTCCGCGTGGTGCAGCACATACATCACATGCGTCCCACCGACCCCTTCAGGGTTGTAAACTCCCGCGTTAGCATAGCCACGTTTTTTCAGCTGCATCACGCGGTTTTCGGCGACGTTGAGCATCTCCTTTTTGGTGCCAAACTGGATGGCCCCGGTCGGGCAGGTTTTCACGCAGGCCGGTTCCTGACCGACGCTAACCCGGTCAACGCACAGCGTGCATTTGTAGACGCGATTGTCTTCAGGATTGAGGCGCGGAATGTTGAATGGGCAGCCGGCAATGCAGTAGCCGCAGCCAATGCAATGTTCGGACTGGAAATCCACAATTCCGTTGGCGTACTGAATAATCGCCCCGGCGGACGGGCAGGCTTTCAGGCATCCCGGGTCCGCGCAGTGCATGCAGCCGTCTTTGCGAATCAGCCATTCCAGCTTGTCATTCTGGGTGGTTTCGCTAAAGCGCATCACCGTCCAGGCTTTGGCACTGAGATCGGTTGGGTTATCGTAAACGCCGTGACAATAGCCCACCTCATCGCGAATATCGTTCCACTCGGAACAGGCCACCTGGCAGCCTTTGCAGCCAATGCAGGTGGTAACGTCGATAAGCTTTGCCACTTCGGCACGGTAGTCGCGCGCATGAGGAGGCGGCGTGATGCCGTTGGTCGCCGAACGTTTGATAATATCTTGTGATTGCATAGCCATGAGTTCTCTCCCTTATGCCCGCTCAACGTTAACCAAAAACGCTTTGTATTCCGGCGTTTGTGAGTTGGCATCACCGACCGACGGCGTCAGCGTGTTGGCAAGAAAACCTTTGCGCGTTGCCCCTTCAAAGCCCCAGTGACAAGGGATGCCGATGGTATCAACCTGCTTACCATCAATCGTCAGCGTTTGTAGGCGTTTGGTGACCACCGCTTTGGCTTTGATAAAGCCGCGCTTCGACATCACTTTCACCGTGTCGCCTGCCGCAATCCCTTTTTTGCTCGCCAGCGCTTCGCCGATTTCGATGAATTGGTCAGGCTGCGCAATCGCATTCAGCAACGCATGCTTGGTCCAGTGGCGGAACAGTTCGGTAATCGAGTAGGTCGTCGCGACGTAGGGGAAAGCATCCGCATTGCCCATGTTGGCGATATCGTCATGATAAATACGAGCAACCGGACTGGAGATAACGTCCGGATGCAGCGGATTGGTGCCGATCGGCGATTCAATCGGTTCGTAATGTTCCGGGAACGGCCCATCGTTCATTTTGTCGAGGGAGAACAGGCGCGCGACGCCTTCCGGGTTCATGATGAACGGCCCGACGTTGCTGCCCGGCGCCGCCTGACCGTAGTCGGCGACGTCCATGCCCGCCCATTTCAGCCCGTTCCAGTGCAGCAGCGCACGCTTTGCATCCCACGGTTTTCCCGCCGGATCGGCGGATGCGCGGTTATAGAGAATGCGGCGGTTTGCCGGCCAGGACCACGCCCAGCCCGGCGTGCAGCCAAGACCGTACGGATCGCTGTTATCGCGATTGGCCATCTGGTTGCCCTGCTCCGTCCAGCTACCGCAGTACACCCAGCAGAAGCTGCTGGTCGAGCCGTCATCGCGAAGCTGAGCAAAGCTGCTAAGCTGCTGGCCTTTTTTGGCAATCAGTTGCCCTTTATCATCATAAACATCCGTAAGCGCCATCCCGTTTGCCTCACGGGCGACTTCTTCCGGATGCGGATCGTACGGGTCTTTATAGTCCCAACGCATATTCAACAGCGGCTCGGGGTTAGCCCCGCCCTCTTGTTGATACAGCTCGCGCAGACGCATATACAGACGACCAAGAATTTTGGCATCGTGCAGCGCTTCTCCCGGCGGTTCAGCGGCCGCCCAGTGCCACTGCAACCAACGCCCGGAGTTAGCGATTGAACCGTCTTCTTCAGCAAAGCAGGATGACGGCAAACGGAAGATTTCAGTCTGGATATCTTCCGGCCTGACGTCGTTCATCTCACCGTGATGCTGCCAGAAGTTTGAGGACTCGGTCGCCAGCGGGTCGATAACCACCATGTACTTGAGTTTTGCCAGCGCGCGCGAGGATTTGTTTTTATCCGGGAACGCCGCCAGCGGATTGAAGCCCTGCACGATGTAGCCGTTAATTTTGCCTTCCAGCATCAGCTCGGCCTGGGTCATCACATCGTACAGACGGTCCCATTTCGGCAGCCAGTCGTAGCCCCAATGATTTTCCGCCGTGGCGCGGTCGCCCCAGAAGCTTTTCATCATGCTGACGAAGAATTTCGGCGTATTTTGCCAGTAGTTCACTTCGTTCACGCCAAGCGATGGCGGGGTGATTTGGGAAATATAGGTCTGATAGTCAGGCTGTTTTTCAGACGGCAGCGGCATATAGCCGGGGAGATTGGTCGATAGCAGGCCGAGATCGGTATAGCCCTGAATATTCGAGTGGCCGCGCAGCGCATTCACGCCGCCGCCCGCCATACCAATATTGCCCAGCAGCAGCTGGAGCATTGCGGCGGCGCGGATAATCTGTGCCCCGGCGGAGTGGTGCGTCCAGCCCAGCGCATAGAGAATGGTCGCGGTGCGGTCCGGCACGCTGGTGCTGGCGAGGATCTCGCAGATGCGTTTGAAGTCCGCCACCGAGGTGCCGCACAGGCGGTTAACCATTTCCGGCGTGTAGCGTTCGACGTGGGCTTTTAACAGATTCCACACGCATCGCGGGTGACTTAGGGTTTCATCACGCAGCGCATTGCCCTGTTCATCCAGCTGATAGAACCAGCTCGATTTATCGTACTGGCGTTTTTTCGCGTCGTAGCCGCTGAACAGGCCATCGTTAAACTGGTAGTCATCGCGAATAATCAGGCTGGCATTGGTGTAGTGGCGCACATATTCATGCTGCACGCGGTCGTTTTCCAGCAGGTAGCGAATCACGCCCAGCAGGAATGCCGTGTCGGAGCCCGCGCGAATAGGTGCGTAGAGATCGGCCACGGCGGCGCTGCGGTTAAAACGCGGGTCAACCACCACCACGGTGGCGTCATTTTTGGTTTGCGCTTCAATCACCCACTTGAAGCCAACCGGGTGCGCTTCCGCCGCGTTGCCCCCCATGATCAGCACCACGTTGGCGTTTTTGATATCCACCCAGTTGTTGGTCATTGCGCCGCGACCGAAGGTTGGCGCCAGCGCCGAAACGGTCGGCCCGTGGCACAGGCGCGCCTGGCAGTCGATGGCGACCATCCCCAGGCTGCGGGTAAATTTACCGTCGAGGATCCCGGTTTCATTACTGGCGGCAGAGGAACAGAGCATGCCGGTCGTGGTCCAGCGATTAACGGTCAACCCGTCGGCGTTCTTCTCAATAAAGTTCGCATCACGGTCGTCTTTCATTAATCGTGCAATCCGATTAATCGCCTCGTCCCAGCTAATACGCTGCCATTTATCCGAACCCGGCGCACGGTATTCGGGATACTGCAGGCGGTTTTCACTGTGAATATAATCCAGCACGCCCGCGCCTTTCGGGCACAGCGAACCACGACTCACCGGATGGTCCGGATCGCCTTCAATATGATAAATACTTTCTTTGACGTTTTTGGCGTTATCGCCAAGGCTGTACATCAGCATTCCGCAGCCTACTGAGCAGTAGGTACAGTTATTACGCGTCTCTTTTGCTTTTAAGAGTTTGTATTGGCGAGTTTCCGCGTGAACGGAAAAAGATGATAAAAATCCGAGAGATGCAACAGTGGTTCCTGCCATACCGCCCGCGCAGATTCGAAAGAACTGCCTCCGGCTGAGCTCCATGTATCCTCCAGCTTAAACTTAAGACATGAAAAGGGATGGAGATTATAAGGTTATTCCAGGCAGGAGACCATTACTCTTATAGGGTTATTGATAGAGCGCAATAATGAGAATATTGCCGATATGCGATAAATTGATCGCCATTGAGACGAGCGATGAAATTAACCATAAAAAGCAATGATTATTAACCGTGATTATTTAATAAAATAATAATATCCCGATTAATTTATCTTCAACAACCCCGTCATCGTTATTCCGCCCACGGTCTGGCAACGTTTAATCGTCGGTACATTGACGGCGTCATGCCCACGCGTTTGATAAAAGCCCGGCGCAGTACATCAGCGCTGGCGTACCCGCACTGGCTGGCAATGGTTTTAAGCGGCAGCGCATCGCTTTCCAGCAGCATTTTCGCACGGTCTATGCGCCCTGCTTCCAGCCACTCCCCCGCCGCCATATCCATTTCCTGACGAAACAGCCTTGCCAGATGGCGGACGCTAAGACCGATGTGCGCCGCCATATCGTTCAGGCTCGCCACGGTGGCAAGGTTGGCGAGCGTCCATCGCTGTAAGTCCTGGAAGGCGTTACGGCCGCTAAGCGAAATGGCGCTGCGGCGGATAAAATGCCCCTGGTTAACCGGACGGCGGAAAAACATCACCAGATTACAAGCTACGTCCTGCGCCACTTCACGCCCGAGATCTTCCTCCACCAGCCGAATAGCCAGATCCATTCCCGAGGTCACGCCCGCCGCCGTTCTCACCGGTCCATCGGCGACATACAGCGCATCGGCATCCACTTCAACCTGTGGATAATCCGCGCTCAGACGCGTGGCGCTGGCCCAATGGGTAGTGATTTTCCGCTGCGTGAGCAGCCCCGTTTGCGCCAATAGGAAAGCGCCGGTACAGACTGAACCATAGCGGTCGCTATTTTCGCACAGTGCGCGGATTTGCCCTTTTTGCGTCTCCGTCAGCGACTGCTGCCAGACGTCCGGCGCACCGGCAAGGAGAAACGTATTCACCTGCAGCGCCTGAGCTTCTTCAAGACGATAGTTCGCCATCAGCCTGACGCCCGATGATGACGCAACTTCCAGCGTCTCCAGCGAAACAACCACCGGTTCATATACTTGTCGCCGGAGCTGACGATTGGCCTCGGCGAAGACGTCCAATGGCCCTGATACGTCGAGTAACTGGACGCCAGGCACCGCAAGTATGGCAATAACGCGTTTCATCATCGCGGGAAGTCCCAATTAGCAGTTATGTCTTAATTCGTCGCAATACGACAATTCATGACTTATAGAATGCCCGGTAAACTTCATTTCAACAACCCATGAGGAGCAAGATATGACATTCACCGTGCAAGGCATCAAAATCCCCGATAGCAAACTGGCTCGTGAGGCCACCGAGTTTGTTCGCGATACCGAAAATGATTTGCTGTTTCATCACTCCAGCCGCGTCTATTACTGGGGGCGCGCTGGCCGGCGCACGCCGCGGCCTGAAGGTCGATCACGAGCTGCTGTACGTTGGCTGCATGTTCCACGATGTCGGTCTGACCCACGAACACTGTAGCTGCGACAAGCGCTTTGAAGTGGACGGTGCCAACGCCGCCCGGGCGTTTCTGGATAGCCATGGCGTCGCACCGGCGGATATCGATAAAGTGTGGACCGCCATTGCGCTGCACACCACGCCGGGGATCCCCGAATTTATGGCGCCGGAAATCGCGCTGTTGACCGCCGGCGTGGAGATGGATGTGCTGGGTATCGACTATGCGTCGGTCAGCGATGCTAGCCGCGAAGCCGTGGTGCAACAGCACCCGCGTCAGCCGCAGTTTAAAGAGCAAATCATCAACGCGTTTTATGATGGGATCAAAGGCAAACCGCAGACCACGTTTGGCAACGTGAAGGCTGATGTGATTGCCGATAAAGAGTCGGCATTTGTACCGGGCAACTTCTGCCGCATCATTCGTGAATCAAGCTGGAAAGAGTAAGTATCAGGCCGGAGCCAGATGTCTGTAAACGATACGCAGACATCCCCGCTCCAGCATGTTTTCAGCGGTGGGAGGACTGCTCAATCTGATGTTTGGCGCTCGCCAATAAAAACGCGGTAACCGACGTGGCATCGCTAATTTTCCCCTCCAGAATCAATGCTCTGAAATCGGCAATTTTCATTTTTTTGACCGTCAGGCCGTACTCTTCTTCATCCAACTGCTGGCCGCTGTGCGTCAGTTCCGTGGCCAGATAAATATGGTAGCCCTGCGCGGAATACCCCTGCGCCAGCTTCTGGTATCCAACATATTCCAGCTTGCCTGCGCGGAGGCCCGTTTCTTCTCTTAGTTCGCCGGCGGCCACTTCTTCAGGCGCGGCGGTGGGCGAGTTTTCCCAACTGCCCTGCGGCAGTTCAATCGTCCTCACCCCCAGCGGATAGCGAAACTGTTCGACGACAAAAATCTCATCATTGTGCAGCGGAATAATGACCACAAAATCCCCTTTCTCAACGACGGAATAAATCCCCTCGCTGCCATCGGCTCTCTGTACGCGGTCTTCTTTGAGCGCCATCCAGCGGTTACGGTAAATCTCTTTGGTGGCCAGCGTTTTTATCTCGGCGCTCATGGGCATTATCCTTATTTGGCTAAAGGGCTGACGTCAAAATCGGCGCTCGCGTCAGATACATTCACCCATATCATTAATGAATAAAGTGAATCATGTCTAGCCAACGGATGTGCCTGAACGAATAAATAAGACAATGAGCAACCGAAATTCGCTTCTGAATATACCGCGAGGTTTACTGTCGCCCGGAAGCGTCGGTAAACCTTGCGGATATACCGGGTTCATATTTACTTCATTAAGACTTCAACAAATTTCGCCAGCCATTGCGGATGCGCAGGCCATGCCGGTGCGGTCACCAAGTTGCCATCGACGTGCGCCTGGTCGATGCCGATATCCGCGTACTGCCCGCCGCTGAGGCGAATTTCAGGCGCACAGGCCGGATAGGCGCTGCAGGTGCGGTTGGCTAAAACCCCGGCCGCCGCCAATAGCTGCGGCCCATGGCAGACGGCGGCGATAGGTTTGCCCGCCGCGTTAAAATCCTGCACCAGCTTAATGACCTCTGCATTGAGCCTTAAATACTCCGGCGCGCGTCCACCGGGGATCAGCAGCGCATCATAGTCCGCCGCCCGCGCCGCGCTAAAATTCGCATTGAGGATAAAACGATGGCCCGGTTTTTCACTGTAGGTCTGCGCGCCATCAAAATCATGAATGGCGGTTTGCACAAAGTCGCCTTCACTTTTATCCGGGCACACGGCATCAACGCGGTGGCCTAACATTTTCAGTGCCTGAAAAGGCACCATCGTTTCATAATCTTCGACATAATCGCCGACCAGCATCAGGATCTTTTTCATTAACCTGCCCCATTTATGGTGATGAAGATGAGATAAAACGGCCCTTTTTACTATAGCCAACCCAGCACCGGCCATTTTTAAAAGCCTCCCAAATTCAACAAAATATTCGGTTAGATCACACTCTGCGCGAGGCGAGTTCACAGCGATACGGGCAGATAAATATAAATTATATATAAATATATAGTTGAGAAGTTCTAATAATCGCCAAAACCCAGCGCAAATAAAATTTCGGCGGTTGCTTCTTATATTCCCCATGTTATATTCCGCCTGAAATTTAACGCACGTTTATTATTAATTACTTAATAAAATAATGCCGTTAAGTATTTATAAACTATAATTAGTGTATTCCCGGTAAACCGGTGAATAAATATAAAGGGTATTCCAATGTTAACAAGACGTACTTTCGTCAGGCATGGCCTGGTGGCATCTGCTGGCATGCTGATCGCAAGCCAGGTGGGCTTTAGCCGATTTGCTGGCGCCGCGGAAAGCGATGGCTGGCGAATGCCGGACGAAGGCGCGCCTCATTCGGCAACCTGGATGGCGTTTGGCGCCAGTGCAGATATCTGGGAGCCGCATCTGCTGCCGGTCGTTCAGGGAAACCTGGCGCTAATCGCCAAATCGATCGCCGCGTTTGAACCGCTCAATATGCTGGTGCGCGAAGAGGATTACGACCTTGCCTCCCGCCTCTGCGGCCCCACGGTCAACCTGCTGGTTCAGCCGATTGACGACCTATGGATACGCGACACCGGGCCAGTCTTTGTCCACAACTCGCGCGGCGAACTCGGCGGTGCGGGTTTTAACTTTAACGGCTGGGGCGATAAGCAAGAACATACGCAGGATGCCGAGGTTGCCGAGTTTGTGTGTGAACATGCGAAGGCTGAATTTATCCGCTCATCGCTGATACTTGAAGGCGGCGGGATTGAAGTCGATGGTGAAGGGACGGCGATAATAACCGAGAGCTGCGTGCTCAATGCCAATCGTAATCCCGGCGTCAGCAAAGCGGAGTGTGAACGCGAGCTAAAACGTCTGCTGGGGGTGGAAAAAATCATCTGGCTGCCGGGCATTGCCGGCAAGGATATTACCGACGGCCATACCGATTTCTATGCCCGCTTCGCCCATCCAGGCACGGTAGTGGCGGGGCTTGAGCTGGACTCATCCTCGTTTGATTACGCCGTAACCCGGCGTCATCTGGAAATATTGCGCGCCGCCACGGACGCAAAAGGCCGGCGTCTGAAAGTCGTGACGCTGGAAGGCCCGTCGACCATTCGGCAAACCTACGCCAGCGATGATTTCGCCGCCGGCTATATTAATTTCTACGTCTGCAACGGTGCGGTCATTGCGCCTGAGTTTGGCGATACGCGCCGCGACCGTAATACTCGCGCCATATTGCAGGAGCTGTTTGCCGACCGTGAAATTGTGCAGCTGAATATCGACGGAATCGCCGCCGGCGGGGGCGGCATTCATTGCGCCACGCAGCAGCAGCCGCGCTAGCCGCATCAGGAGTTATAACGATCGTATCCCGCCCTGTTGACGCAGGGCGAACCACGTCATCACCGCGGCGCTCAAAAGCAGTGCCGCGCTCAGCGCAAACCCGCTTTGCCATCCCTGATTATCAAACACAAAACCGCCAACCGTTGAGCCAACGGCGATAGCCAGCTGGATAATCGCCACCATCAGCCCACCGCCCGCTTCGGCGTTATCGGGAAGCGTTCGCGCCAGCCACGTCCACCATCCGGTTGGCGCGGCGGTGGCTAACATCCCCCAAAGGCCAAGAAGCAGCGTCACTACCCACACGCGATGCCCGGTGATGATGAGCCCCAGCGCGATGACCGCCATCAGCAGAGGAATCGCCATCAACGTTAGGTTAAATCGTGCGCCGAGCAACGTGGAGACCAGCAGCGTTCCGATAAAGCCGGCGACACCGATGGTGAGCAAAACCAAAGATAGGCCGGATGCATTGACCCGGGTGACGCTTTCCAGAAACGGCCGCACATAGGTGAATAAGGCGAATTGCCCCATAAAGAACAGCCCGCAGGCCAGCATTCCGCTTCGCACGCTGGGCAATCGGAGCAGCCGGAACACCGCCTGCCCCCTATCCAGGCTGTGGCTTCTCATCGACGGCAGGCTGAAGCATTGCCAGATAAATGCCATCAGCGCCAGGGGCACGAGGCAAAGGAATGCCCCACGCCAGCCCACCGTGGCCCCAAGATAACTTCCCAGCGGAGCCGCCACGACGGTTGCCAGCGCATTGCCACCGTTAAAAATCGCCAGCGCGCGGGGTACCTGCTGCTGTGGTACCAGTCGAATCGCGGTTGCCGCCGACATTGACCAAAACCCGCCAATGGCAACGCCAATCAGCGCCCGGCCGACCATATAGACGAAATAGCTGGGTGCGAGAGCGATAATCAGCCCTGACAGGCCCATCAGGAACGTCAGAGCGAGTAGAAGATGTTTGCGATTCAACCTGCCGGTTATACCAGAAATGGTCAGGCTGGTGAGCACCGCCAGCGCGCCGGAAATGGCAATCCCCTGACCGGCACGCCCTTGCGTCACGTGCAAATCACCGGCAATCGGGGTCAGCAGGCTCACCGGCATAAACTCAGAAGCAATCAGCACAAACACGCAGAGCGTCATCGCAAATACGCCGCCCCAGTGAGCGCCAGCGCTACGCGGTGAGTCGAGATTTAATGCAGACATGGTCTATATCTCTTAAATATTGCCCTCAGCGACAGACGCCATGGCAGCCTCTGCGCGCGAAAAATGGGCGATGATGAAGGGAACGTGGTACGACAAAGAATGCCGTGTCTTACGGATGAGGGGCGCAATGCAGGCCACCCATCAAATACGGGTGGCCTTTTCATCACTCAATCTTGCGGCTTACTGCAGGCTGGTTTTAAAGAACTGTTCAAACCGCTCAAACGGTATCTTGCCCGCCGCGTTGTCGTACAGGTCCACGTGGTTTGCCCCAGGCACAATCACCAGCGTTTTCTCTTTGCTACCGACGGCTTTATAGGCATCTTCGGCAAAGTAGCGCGAGTGCGCATTTTCCCCGGTGACAATCAGCGTGGGGATGGTAATTTCGTGGGCGTAGCTCAGCAGCGGCATATTCATAAACGACAGCGGCATCGTCGCCGTCCACGCGCCGGTGGAGTTCACGGAGCGCGCGTGGAAACCGCGCGGCATCCGATAGTAATCAAAAAACTCTTTCAGCACCGGATGCGGATTTGCGGGCAGCGTTTGCGGCAAAATACGATCGGCGGCGCTGACGTTGCCGTTGTGATCCACAGAGAGATCGTGGCCGCCATGGGCAAACGTTCCACTTTCCGCATCCTTCCAGCGCTGCGCATTGAGATATTGCAGCACGGCATGGCGATCGGCGGCAGAATAACGATCCTGACCGTCACCTACGCCATGACCCATTGCCCGACTCATGTCATACATCACGCTAGTCGCCACCGCTTTAATACGGGTATCCATTGATGCGGCGTTCAACGCCATTCCTCCCCAGCCGCAGATGCCGAGGATACCAATGCGGTTGCGATCGACCTCATTTTGCACGCCGAGGAAATCAACGGCGGCGCTGAAGTCTTCCGTATTGATATCCGGAGAGGCGACGTTACGGGGATAGCCGCCGGACTCACCGGTGTAGGAAGGGTCGAAGGCCAGCGTGACAAACCCTTGTTCAGCCATCGTTTGAGCATACAGGCCGCTGGACTGTTCTTTCACCGCCCCAAAGGGGCCGCTTACCGCAATGGCCGCCAGCTTTTGTTCGCCACGGTTTTTAGGCAGATAGAGATCGCCCACCAGCGTGATCCCATAGCGGTTTTGGAAACTCACTTTTCGGTGGTCGACGCGGGTGCTTTGCGCAAAGGTTTTGTCCCAGTTTTCGATCATCGACACGGGGGCATTTGGATTCGTTGTTTCGGCATAGCTCATACTGGTAACTCCACTTAATGATGCGCATAGCAGCATGGCAGGTATAGCGGCCGTCAGTTTCCTGGTGAAAACGTTCATTTATTTCCCCTAAAAACAGGTGGTTGGAACAGGTTGCAGACGAGCAACGCTGCTGTGCTTTGTTGCAATACGGTCATTATAATGAGCAGAAATAGTGCTGATTAGAGGGGGGATAATGCTAAGATTGATATCATATTGTTATGAATTGCGATGTCACGACGGCAATATCTTGAGGAAGGGTTGATGGCAAAACGGGAAAACTACAACGACCTCTATCTGTTTATGACGGTAGTGCAAGAAGGGAGCTTTACCGCCGCCGCGCAGCGCCTTGGGCTGGCGCAATCCGGCATCAGCCGCTCCATCCGCGAACTTGAACAGCGGCTCGGTTTACAGCTTCTGGTGCGTACCACGCGCAAATTATCGTTGACCCAGGCCGGCGAGCAGCTTTATCAAACGGTGCGGCCCGGGTTTGAAGCCTTAGATGGTGGCCTTGCTACCCTCGCCCACTATCGTAATACCCCATCCGGTACGGTACGAATCAACGCCAGTCAGCACGCGATTGATAAGGTCCTGCTGCCTAAGCTGGCGATGTTTAAACAGCGCTATCCGGATATCAGACTTGAGCTCATCAGCGAGAGCCGGTTTGTGGATATTATTGCCGAACGATTTGATGCCGGTGTGCGGCTGGGGCCAGAAGTCGGCAGCGGTATGGTCGCGGTACGTATCACCCCCGACATGGAGATGGCCGTGGTTGGCACGCCTGACCATTTTCGCCGTTACGGTTTTCCGCAAACGCCGGCCGATTTGGTCACTCATCCCTGTATTGCTTACCAACTGGGTGATGGAAGCGTCTATGCCTGGGAGCTCCATCAGGACGGAAAAAGTATCACCCACCAACCCCAAGGGCAGTGGGCTTTTGCGGACAGCTATATGGAGGCTAAAGCTGCCACGCTCGGTTTGGGGCTGGCATATGTTCCAAAGGAATTGGTCAGCGATGATTTGGAACGGGGGTCACTTATCAGAGTCCTGCAGCGTTACAGCCGACAGTTGGATGGGTCATTTATTTATTACCCGCATCGTAACGTATCGCCTGCCCTACGCGCGGTTATCGATACCTTAAAAATTTGAGGGATTGTCTTCGCAGTTCAACGCGCAATCTACGCCCGTTTTTTTCAAATCAATACGGGCCTGACATGCTCCGCTCCTCTTTGCCTCTGTCCAGAGGACTCAGCGGTTCGCAAATCAATTCGATTAATGAATCAATTTAATAAAGGCTAGCGAATTACCCCACCTAATCGAATAAATCTCTTTGCGTTATGCTTCTTCTACACAACAGCGGAAGGATAGTCTCATGCAAACCATCACACTGAACAACGGTATTGAAATGCCCCTGTTGGGCTTTGGCGTCTTTCAGATGACGGATGCAGCCGAATGCGAGAGAGCGGTCATTGACGCTATCGAAACAGGGTATCGCCTGATCGACACTGCCGCCTCCTATCAGAATGAAACCCAGGTCGGCAATGCGCTGAGAAACAGCGGCATCGCACGCCAGGAACTGTTCATTACGACCAAACTCTGGTTGCAGGATACTCATTACGAGGGTGCTAAAGCGCAGTTCGAACGCTCGTTAAACCGGCTGCAACTTGACTATGTCGACCTGTATCTGATTCACCAACCCTACGGCGATGTCCACGGGGCCTGGCGAGCAATGGAGGAATTGCAGCAGGCGGGAAAAATTCGCGCCATTGGCGTGAGCAATTTCCATCCGGACCGCCTTGCCGACCTGACCGCGTTTAACAAGATTGTTCCTGCGGTCAATCAGATTGAAGTGAACCCTTTCAACCAGCAGCTACACGCCGTGCCGTGGATGCAGAGCCACGGCATTCAGCCGGAAGCCTGGGCTCCATTTGCCGAGGGTAAAAATGGCCTGTTCCAACACCCGGTATTAACGGCAATTGGCGAGAAGTATGGCAAAAGCGTGGGACAGGTTGTTCTGCGCTGGATCTTCCAGCGCAGAACAACCTGTCCCACGC
>PPYF01196501.1_pt1 | contig 14267 bp, 13 predicted proteins | sample 1559871 | NCBI WGS metagenome assembly PPYF01 (sample SAMN08240021, study PRJNA423297) | Human gut metagenome, whole genome shotgun sequencing project. | reverse complement strand
GTTCCTGAACCTTCGCCAGTTCGTTGAGATTTTTCTCGCTCGGGTCGTTCATCACCAGGCGCGAAATATCGTGATAGCGTTTCAGATATTCCGCTTGTTCTTCAATGCCTTCGGCAACGAAATCATAAACGCTACCCTCAACGTTACGCGGCGGATCCTGTTGCAGACGCGCTACAATCAAATCTTGCTCGTAAATAATGCGACCGTCATCCAGCCCTTGTTCACGGTTGAGGATTTTCATTAACGTCGATTTGCCTGCGCCGTTGCGGCCCACCAGACAAACACGTTCGTTATCTTCGATATGCAGTTCTGCGTTATCGAGAAGCGGCGCGTCGCTGAACGACAGCCATGCGCCATGCATACTGATTAATGACATTACTATTCCTTTCAGGCTGCGGTAATCAGCCAGCAGTTGTGGATCTGGCGGTTACGGGCGAAATCCTGGGAGAGCGTTTTTTGCGTAATTTCTTGTGCTTTCAGTCCCAGTTTTGCCAGGCCGTCGAGATCCATACGGAAGCCACGTTTGTTGTTCGAGAACATGATCGTCCCACCTGCACGCAGCAGACGTTTCAAATCTTTCATCAGCGCCAGATGATCGCGCTGAACATCAAACGCATCTTCCATTCGTTTTGAGTTAGAGAAGGTTGGCGGATCGATAAAGATCAGATCGAACTGTTCATTTGCCTCACGCAGCCACGCCAGGCAATCGGCCTGAATCAGGCGATGCGCACGCCCGGTCAGGCCATTCAGACGCAGGTTGCGTTCTGCCCATTCCAGATAAGTACGCGACATATCCACGGTGGTGGTGCTGCGTGCACCGCCTAATCCCGCATGCACGGTGGCGCTGCCGGTATAAGAGAACAGGTTGAGGAAATCTTTGCCTTTGCTCATCTGACCGAGCATACGACGGGCGATGCGGTGATCGAGGAACAGACCAGTATCGAGATAATCCGTCAGGTTCACCCACAAGTGAGCGTTATATTCGGTAACTTCAAGAAACTCGCCCTTCTCGCCCAGTTTCTGGTATTGGTTTTTGCCCTTCTGGTGTTCACGGGTTTTCAGCACCAGTTTGTTTGGCGCAATCCCCAGTACCGAAATGGTTGCAGCGATAATATCGAACAGACGCTGACGCGCTTTGTGAGCATCAATAGTTTTTGGCGGCGCATACTCCTGCACCACCACCCAGTCGGCATAACGGTCAACGGCAACGTTATATTCTGGCAGATCGGCGTCATACAGGCGGTAACATTCAATCCCTTCCTGGCGAGCCCACTTCTCGAATTTTTTGAGGTTCTTACGCAGGCGGTTGGTGTAGTCTTCCGCTACCATCGCCGGTTTGCTGTCTGGAGTGCTTTCGGCAACGTGGTAATTTTTCTGTACGCAGTCCAGCGGGCCGTTTTTCGCCTTGTACTGTTTGTCTGCACGCAGCTGCAAGCAGCTTAGCAGATCCGGCGAGGCACTAAACAAAGAGAGATTCCAGCCACCAAACTGGTTTTTCATGATCCGACCCAGCAGGCTATGCAGCGCAATCAGCGCCGGTTCGCTGTCCAGACGTTCCCCGTATGGCGGGTTGCTCAACACTGTGCCGTACGGCCCTTTCGGCAGCGGATTGGTCAGTTGCGCGACATCTTTCACCTCAAAGGTGATCAGTTCACCAATCCCCGCAAGACGGGCGTTAGTGCGTGCACGTTGAATCACCCGTGCGTCGCTGTCCGAACCGTAAAAATGAGAGCTATACTCAGCCAGGCCTTTACGGGCGCGAGTTTGCGCTTCCGCTTTCACTTCCTGCCAGATAGCTTCATCATGCTGCGCCCAGCCGCTAAAGCCCCAACGCCCACGGTGCAAGCCTGGTGCGCGATCGGTCGCCAGCATCGCTGCTTCAATCAGCAACGTACCGGAACCACACATCGGATCGAGCAGCGGTGTTCCTGGCTGCCAGCCGGATCGCATCACAATAGCGGCTGCCAGGGTTTCTTTGATCGGCGCAATACCAGCACGATCGCGATAGCCACGCAGATGTAAACCATCACCACTCAGATCAAGAGCGATACTGGCGGTTTCTTTATGCAGCCAGACGTTAACGCGGATATCCGGCGCATCGCGATCAACATTTGGACGCGGCAGATTTTTCCGCGTGAAAGCATCGACGATCGCGTCTTTCACTTTCATCGCGCCGTACTGACTGTTGCGGATGGTGTCATTCAAACCACTGAAGTGGACAGCGAAGGTCGCGCCAGGATTAAACATCTCTGTCCAGTTGATCGCCTGAACACCGAGATAGAGGTCTAAATCGCTGTAAACCTTACACTCGCCCAGCGGCAACATAATACGCGAGGCCAGGCGGCTCCACATCAGGCTCTGGTAAACAAGCCGTGTGTCGCCCTTGAAATGGACCCCACCCTGAACCACCTGGCATTCAACGGCCCCCAGGTTTTCCAGTTCAGTTTTTAACAGCTCTTCCAGCCCACGGGCCGTACTGGCAAACAGAGAATTCATATCGTCACTTTTACTCTAAGAGCCTACCGCAGTAGGCGTAATTGTTGCAGTCAGTCTGGACATGGACAGCGCGGAGAAACCGGAGCGTACACAAGTACGTGAGGATTTCGAGCATAACCCAGGGCCAAACTGACAAATAAAATAGCCTAATGGGACAGGCGCTAAGAAAATTGTTGCGCATTATAGCTAATAAGCGCGTCATGTCATAAAGTTGAGGGCTTATTTTCATTTGAGGACCGCACCGTGGCGACATTAATCCGGCTTTTTATTCATCCTGTTAAATCGATGCGCGGCATTGGTCTTACACATGCTCTGGCAGATGTCAGTGGTCTGGCCTTCGATCGCATCTTTATGATCACGGAACCTGACGGTACGTTTATTACCGCTCGCCAGTTTCCCCAGATGGTACGGTTTACTCCTTCACCTGTGCATGATGGCTTGCATCTCACCGCACCAGATGGCAGTAGCGCATATGTTCGTTTTGCTGATTTCGCCACACAAGACGCACCAACCGAAGTTTGGGGCACACATTTTACCGCGCGAATTGCGCCAGACGCGATCAACAAATGGCTAAGTGAATTTTTCTCCCGCGAAGTGCAATTACGCTGGGTGGGGCCACAAATGACCCGGCGCGTGAAACGCCACAACACTGTACCTCTGTCATTTGCTGATGGCTATCCTTACCTTCTTGCTAACGAAGCCTCGTTACGTGATCTCCAACAACGTTGTCCGGCCAGTGTAAAAATGGAGCAATTCCGCCCCAATCTGGTGGTTTCCGGCGCGTCAGCCTGGGAAGAAGATCGCTGGAAAGTGATTCGCATTGGTGATGTGGTGTTTGATGTGGTTAAACCTTGTAGCCGCTGTATTTTCACCACCGTCAGCCCAGAAAAAGGGCAAAAACATCCGGCAGGCGAACCATTAAAAACATTGCAATCTTTCCGCACTGCCCAGGATAACGGCGATGTCGATTTTGGTCAGAATTTAATTGCCCGTAATAGCGGCGTGATTCGCGTTGGCGATGAGGTGGAAATTCTGGCAACGGCTCCGGCAAAAATTTACGGCGCAGCTGCCGCTGATGATACCGCCAACATCACGCAACAACCGGACGCAAATGTAGATATTGACTGGCAGGGACAGGCATTTCGTGGAAATAACCAACAGGTGTTGCTGGAGCAATTAGAAAATCAGGGAATTCGTATCCCTTATTCTTGCCGCGCGGGCATTTGTGGAAGTTGCCGTGTTCAGCTTTTAGAAGGCGAAGTCACGCCGCTGAAAAAATCAGCAATGGGCGATGATGGCACCATTCTTTGCTGTAGCTGTGTACCGAAGACTGCACTTAAGTTGGCGCGTTAGACTGCCTGTTCGAGGCTGAAGCTGTCAACATTAACCTGCGGTTTCAGCCTGTCGTTCATGATTTTAATGGCGTCGCCCAACTGCATCGCGCGACCCGCAATAACAACGCAGGGTTGTGCCAGCAGGCATAGTGCGGCATTTTCGCCAGATTCAACGACCAGCAAATTGACCTGCTCGTGAGTATCGCTCAACCAAACGCAGGCCGCATCGCCCGGCATGGGCACCCACATTTCACCATGGGAAACAAAATGCCAGCTTTTCGGCATTTGCGTTGCGCGCAAAACGTGAGCGAAATAGCATACCATTGGCTAAATCGAGCATCATTCGATCGTGCTCTTCATCGTAATACCAACGCCAGTTATCGTCTGGTTTAATTCGCATCTGCCTCTCCCCTACCCTATAAAACCGCAGCAACACAATCCATTGTCGCTTCGCTTAATAACCTCAACAATAAAAGTACAAAATGTCTAAATAAGCAACAGCGATGAATATAAAACAACCAGGGCTGAAAATAAAGCCCTGATTATCTTATAAAGAGGAATTCGAAGAAATAATTAGATATGGGTAACGATTTCTTTAATCAGCGGCGGACCTTTAAAAATAAAACCAGAATAAATTTGCACCAGTGAGGCACCCGCAGCAATCTTTTCACGCGCAGCGATAACCGAGTCGATGCCGCCAACACCGATGATCGGTAAGCGACCGTTTAATTCCAGTGACAAGCGGCGAATAATTTCGGTGCTTTTTAACTGAAGCGGACGACCACTTAAGCCACCGGTTTGATCGCAATTTTTCATTCCCTGAACAAGAGAACGATCGAGTGTGGTATTGGTTGCAATAACGCCATCAATATTATGGCGAACTAAACTATCGGCAACCTGGATCAATTCTTCTTCAGAAAGATCCGGCGCGATCTTCACTGCGATCGGCACATATTTATGGTGCATCGCTTGCAAATCATTTTGCTTATTTTTAATCGCGGTTAAGAGATCATCCAGCGCTTCACCATATTGCAGCGTGCGTAATCCTGGGGTATTCGGCGATGAAATATTGATGGCGATATATCCCGCATAGGCATAGATTTTTTCCATACAAATCAGATAGTCATCTTTGCCCTGCTCCACTGGCGTATCTTTATTTTTGCCGATGTTAATACCCAGGACGCCGTCATAATGGGCCTTTTTTACGTTCTCTACGAGGTTATCAACGCCAAGATTATTAAAGCCCATACGGTTGATCAAACCTTCGGCATCTACCAGACGAAAGAGACGCGGCTTGTCATTACCTGGCTGTGGACGTGGCGTGACGGTACCGATCTCGATCGATCCAAATCCCATCGCGCCTAACGCGTCAATGCACTCCCCGTCTTTATCAAGACCGGCTGCCAGACCAAGCGGATTTTTAAACGTCAGGCCCATGCAGTTAACAGGTTTCGCAGGCACTTTCTGCCGCACCAGTGCTTCAAACGGCGTTCCTGTAATACGGCGTAATTGCTGAAAAGTAAACTCATGAGCGCGCTCTGGATCGAGCTGGAAAAGGGCTTTACGAACGAAGGGGTAGTACATGAACTCTCCTGGATTCCCGGTGTGCAAACCGGGGGCGTATTATGTGCGAGTTCGGACCAAAAGGGAATTGACCTGCGGCAAAAAAAACGCAAACGTTTTCCGAACCTGTTTCAGGGCAGATTTTGCTCCTTCTTTGCACTCAACCCGCCGTAATCATTTATCGCCCGCCAGGCGACATGACACGGTGCGATTGCCTGACACCAGCTTGTCTGACGCTGGCTTTTAGGCGGCACAACTCCCACATTACTTAACGCTTTACCATTTACACTCACCTGAATCAGGTTAATGTAATAAGGCGTTGGGTTAGTGAGTTGTACACCCTGCGAATTCCGTGTCCAGCGTAATTGTTGATAAGCTTCCAGCGGGTCGCCCGGCAAACCTTCGGGTCGCCAGAACAGTTTAAATACCGAGCGCATCGCCACTTTTACGCTCTGATTTTCAACTTTGCCGGATGGCACGCTGGCAATGCTTAACTCAAATAGCGTTTCGCGATCCACAGGCAAGATGTCGCTTTCCGTTCTCAGCAAGCGCAACGTGCCTGTCGTACCGGGCTTCAGGAGAATAAGTGGCGGAGCGGCCAGTAATGGTGCTGGCACTGTCGACGCTTCCCCCCCGGCCCAACGCGTTGGGCGGTTGATTTTACTGTTAATAAGCCAGGATTCCTGACTGGTATTAGTCAGTAAAATAGATATCGATTCTCTGTCTGCCGGAAAGATAAATCGCGTTCCGCCGACCACCACTCCTGCCTGCAATTCACCCGCCACCAGCAGCGATAAAACGGCGAAAATCAAGAGCGCCAATCTGTTCCACGTATTAGTCATAATGAAGTACAAATGTCGCGCTGGCATTCACTTTACCCGACTGCACATCGCTATTGACAGGTCGCAATTGCGCATAAAAAGTTAATGGCACCTTACCGCTATGTAGGCTGTAGTCTTTACTCGCCTGGTTAAGCGGAATCAATATCTTCGCATCATCCAGAATCGCAATTGCCAGCCCGCTGGCTGCATCCGTACCACTTTCAATGGACAACATTTCGCTCTGCACTCCGTCGGGGGTTCCTGAAAAGGTGACGTCAACCGTGCTGACATCTGTTCCGCAATCCTGCAAATTAATGATGAAAGATTTCTCCGGGCCATAATTCCCATGAGAAAAACGTGTCAGCGAGACATCGCCTAACTGCACATTGATTTGCTTGCTATCCTGTGCCAGCACGCATGTATTACGGCGAAACGATCCGCTAATGTTGACCGTGCCATCATGGGCAAATAGCTCACAGCCCCACGTTAATCCCAATAAGAACAGAATCCAGATTATCCGTTTCAACATCACTCCTTCACTGGTAAACCAGATCAAAATAGAGAACCGCCGTCGCATTACCGCCCGTTGCTCCCGCCTTTGTGGACTTATAACGAAGTTGATATTTGAGTGTGTTATCCCCGGCTTTTAAGGGCGTAAGAGGCTGGACCTGATTGAGCGGGATTTCTTGCTGACTTTGCGCATCAAGAATTTGCACGGCAATCCCCGTTGCCATACCACCGCTTCCGCCTGTGTCAGTTAGTTTGAGCAGTGTCGGCGCAAGGGTGTCAGCCTCGCCGCTAAAAAGGACGTCCGCGCCAGTAATACCAGCGGCACAACCGGTGATATCGATATTCAAATCAGCAGCAGTGCTTACGGTATTCGCGGCCTGAAAATCACTGATATTAAAATCACCAATATGAATATTTTGTAATGCACTTTTGGTGGCGACATCACAGCCCTGATCGACCACATTCCCATAAATATGCATACTAACTTGTTCAGGCCCAGCCATCCCGACATGGATGTTAAGAATGCTAAAGAACAAGATAACGCACTGAAATATCGTTTTTTTCTTCATACGTTCACGCGTTAATCAAAATTTATTCTCACCGTTGCCGTGGCTTCAAATCGCCCGGTTTCTGGTGGTACACCTGTCGTGCTGACTGGATAGACATTCATTCGCGCGATACTGTCTGCATCATCAGGAATAGAGAGCGGTAATGTTCCACCAGCAGGGGAAATAATGTTGTTCTGGCTATCGGTCACCACCACGCCCACGCCAGGACGTGACGTCTTAATCGCCTGGGGATAGCTGGGGTCTGTGGTTGCCGTCAGACTCAGGTTGACATTAACTAATCCCGCGTTTCCCGTGTTACACCTGACTGGAATTGCAAGTTCTGCCGTTCTGGCCCCAAGAGGTTTATGCCCTACAACACGGAAATTGGCAGCGAAGACATCACCTAAATCAACTTCAATTGTCTCTCCGGCATTGACGGAACATGAGCCAAGTGAATTGATCGTACCAGACAGGTAATACACTAAAACCGGTGTACCTGTAGTCGTGCAGGAATCACCTGCGGGTATGTTGTAGCATTCATATAATCGCGCCAGCGCCATAGGAGGAATGACGACCGAGCCAACGAACGGCTGCAATATTTTCAGGGAAAAGCTACCGCTATTACCGCTTGCCCCCTGCCCACCTAAACGTTGACCGCCAGGGTCGCAAATATGCCATCGGGTATCCCCCCCTGTGCCCACGTTTTCGAAAGGAACCGCAGTAGGAGAACTGCCTTTAACCTGCAATAAAACTTTGGCGGCAAGATAGTCATTAATTTTGTACCAGTTGTCGCCTAAATAGACTAACGGTGAATCCGCGGCGAATGCCCATCGGCCACTTCTGACATTGTCTTTATCGCAATCACAGGAAACATAATAATCATTCGATTCGTTCCACTGATAAAATTTGTCTTTAACTACCCCTGCCGTATTTGCTTCTTCCTCCAGGGTTTTAACGCCAAAATTGACGCCAATATACGGATTCCCCTGAGTAGTATGACACTGCCCGCTATAAGCAGCGGTTTGAGCGCACCATAGCATTAAGACGGCGGCAAAAAATAGTCGTAGTAATGACACGCATTTTTCTCCAAAGATTATCTGCATATGGCATCCATTCGCGTAATCGCAGAGTTAATTTGTTGTTCGGTAAGCTCGTAATTGATATGACAAATTTGATCGGGAGCTTCGCCCCAGCGCACGCTTATTGTTCCCTTCGCCGGTAAACCCGCCATATAGAGCGAGCCATCATCATCAATTATGCCGCTATTAGCCTGTACGCCGTCCAGCGTCGCTATCGCGCCAAAACGCAGCGGTATACCCTGCTTTGATGTTTTCATTAATACCCTTGCACCCGCATGGGCATTGAACTCCGCCAGAACCAACGCCCCTTTGGTGGGAACCACGTTGACTACTGCATTTTCAAGATCCACGTTACGTTTTAACGACGCCGCATCAAGTGCGATTCGATTTTCCCGATAAGAAGTGGCATAAGGAACAACGGTATATCCGCGCCAGTCAGTTTTCAGCCCGGTGCTGTTCGCCACACGAGTATTCTCTGCGCCTGGTGCTGCAATCAGAACGTTAGTTTCCCCCAGCGATTGCCCCAGGGTAATGCCCTGTGAATGGGCAACTAAACTGCCTGAAAGAGCGTAGTTCAGTTGTTGTTGACTGCCGTTATCGCTGTAGTTGTAGCCCACTCGGGCATCCGCAAACGCCCCTTTGTAATCCATGCTGGCGCTACCATTAGCCGTTTTCCCCTCGCTGTTATATCCCTGTTGCACGCTGTAGCTCAGGTTACCGTCATCGAGTAATGTCTCCGTTAAACCCAGGTTTTGTGTAGTGTGCCCTTCGTTATCGATACTGGTGTTAGAGGTCATCCAGGCGTAATTTTTTTTCCTGGTATAGCTATCATTACTTCTGGGGAGCAACAGATTGAGCGGCAGGGAAAAATTTAGAGCAAACACCTGATCAGCATCAGGTTGACCACGGGACTTACTGTAGTTCCAGGAAATCCCCAGCGAAAGATCTTTAATTTGCGTGTTGTAGCCAAACTGTAATAGCCGATCCTGTTGATCCGTATGCCAGTAAGTTTGCTGGCTACCACTTAAATAAAACGAACCGTACTCGCCTAATTGCTGGGAGATATTGACCTGCAGTTTGCCACGTTTGGTGTAAAACAAATTGTAATAACGCGACCACATCGGCGTATCTTCATCATCACCGTCATTAAATTCGTAGCCATCCATATGTTTATACATGGTGTCGGAAAGGGTGTAGAAACCCGACGTCGAATAGCGATAGCCCATCAATTGAAAGTTAGTGCCCAAGTGGTTGAGCGTTTTGGCATACAGAAAACGATATGACTGACCTTTATGTTCGCTTTGATCTGCTAGCGTACTCTTCGCCTGGGTCGCATCGAACGAAATTGCTCCGAAATCGCCGAGGTTAAATCCCAGACCAAACATGGCGGCACGGTAATATTCAGCATATTGTCCACCACCATACCAGGTCGTTCCCCACGGTCCGCCCCACTGCAACGTGGCCTGGGCAAATTTGCTCTCCTGCTGTTCATTACTATTGGTTCTGTATTTCGCCAGTGTCACCGCGTATTTGATTCGCCCCTGACGCTGGAGTAATGGCACACTGGAGAACGGTACGCTGTAGCTATTGACGCTGCCGTCCGCTTCTTTGATTTCAACTAACAAATCACCGCTCGACGACGTGGAATAGAGATCACTAATTTCAAAAGCACCAGGCGATACATAAGTTTGGTAAATGGTGTAACCATTTTGCTTAATCGTTATCTGGGCATTGCTTTTGGCGATACCACGCACCACAGGCGCAAACCCTTTCAGGCTGTCTGGCAGCATGTTGTCATCTGACGCCAGCTGCACACCACGAAAGCTGACACTATCGAAAAAATCGCCTGCAGTATAATCATCACCTACGGTCAGTTCGCCTTTCAGAGGAATAACCGCCCGTTGCAAATAGCTGCTGAGATTCTTCCATTCTGCGGTTTGGCCACTACTACGACTCCATGTTGAATTGTTGCGCAATCTCCATGGGCCTAAATTAACGCCACTGTTTAAATTCAGAAAATAGCTGTCGCCAGAATCACTGTCTGCGCTGCTATGAATACTGTTAGCCCCGCTAAACGAATATCCCAGTAATAGCGCGTTGATCCCTTCATCCCAACGTTCAGGGGGGACATAACCACGGGCATTACTTTTGATGGCGATTTGCGGTACTGAAATTTCCAGACGGAGTTTATTCACATTAAACGTTACGCTGGCATCCGGAATAATCTCCGCCAATGGCACACACGCTTGTTTGTCCAGTTGTTTAAAAGCCGGAAACGCATCAGTATTAACACCCATTGCATCCAGGCTTTCAGTCGTCAAACAGGCGGCAATCCCCTTCTCTGGCGTTATCTCAACAAAATTGACGTTGCGCGTATCTACAATTGTCTGATTCAGAACAATATCGACACGATAAACCCCTGGCGTTATTTTTTGTCCTTTTTCGAAACGAGACAAATCGGCCACCATTGAGGGATCATCTTTGAAAAAAGCAGGATCGAACCAGGTTTCAGCTTGTGCATTGAACGCTGCCGACACAAACACCACCAGCCCACCAATAAACGATGGCACTCCACCAGAGCTTAACAGGCTGTGTTGTCGATGAGTTCTATACATCTCGCTCTCTTAACTGAAGACGGCTTACGATTTACAGTTGAGTTGCGGCGTTTCCGCCCCGTAGTCATTGATGGTTCGATACGTTACGCTGCTATTTTTGGCCCCCTTTGGCAGAGAAAATTGGTATTTATCAAAGGGGGAAATCATTTGATTTTTAACTACTTTTCCACCTATTTTCAGGTCTGTCAGGGTAATGAAATAAGGTGTTGGGTTACTGACCGTAACCATGTCAGCTGACGAAGTGCAACGCAGTTTCGCCGGAGCCTCGCCTAAGGGATACGCTAAACCTTTTGGTCGCCAGAAAAGTTTGATGACGCTTTGTGTGGCAATCTTCAGGGTATTTCCCTCTTTCCGCTTCGTTGTTGAAGGGACTGCCCGTACGCTAGTGAAGAAAAGGGTTTCTCTGTCTGTCGCCAACGGCGCTCCAATGTACATAATGCGTAACAGATTCTCATTTGCCGGATTCAGCACAAATAGCGGTGGTGTAATAATAAAGTCTGCTGATTTTTTATTATCTGGGGTCATCACCCATGACTGAATAAGATAAGGAACATCCGGACTGGTGTTACGTACACCCAGTGAAATTTGCTCTTCACCTTCTGAATAAACAAGACGTGTTGCTGCAAGTCCAATCCCGCCTTTACCTGCCGCCCATGCGGATGAGCAGCTGAGTAATATTGCCGTTAAACTTACGGTCACAATTCCCTTTGTTATGCAAGTTTTCATAAATAGTCACTCTTAAAAAATATGAATATCCCCTCCAGAACACTGGAGGGGTACTAATTAATAAAACAATTAATGAGTTCTATTAATAATAGTTAATATGGAAATTTGTTACCGCATTCACATTACCTGAAGTCGCTTTCCCCGTAGCGATATAATCAACTTTAAAAGTCAACGTCTGATCTCCATCCTGCAACAAAATGTTCCCGGTTTCTGTGTCTGGCGTGATGGCCGTTGTACCATCATTCATATACATTTGCAGGGCCACGTTTGTAGCAGCATCAGATGAGGCCTGGTTAGCAAACGCTGTAATCTGAGTAGTATCCGCAGTGCCATTAAAGGTGAACGTTGCATTTTTTGTTACGGTAGTATCACAATCTTTTAATTCAATTGGCACATCAATTTGCACGCCAGAAACCTGACCATTGGTTTGCAACTTCGTGGCACTAACATCTGGCAAAGTCACCACGGAATCTTTCGTCGCAGCTACCAGGGTACAAGCTGGAGCAATAACTTTACCATTAAATGTTACTGAGCCATCCGTGATAGCATTATCATCAGCAGCCATAACGCTGGACGTTGCACATACCACAGTTATAAACGCCGTCAATACACTTTTTTTCATCGTTATCATCCTGATCTCTTCGTAAATATGATAATGCCTTTAAATGACATTAGACTTAATAATAACAATAATTGTCCGCCATTTAAATCAAGCATACTAAATCCAATAAGTGACAAATCTTTAATTTATAGATTTCATGAATATTTAAATATTAACTGAACGAGTAATTCATTGATTCAACATCTAATGACTATCCAATAAATAAATATGCGTGATATATAAAGCCCTTTCTTTAGTTTATTTTCAGAAAAAGATACACAAAATTTATATTTGGAATTTTCTTGTCTCTCCGACAGACTGACCGAATTGTTATCAATGTTAACAAAAAAAGAACAATTGGTTATAAGGAGAGAGTATGCGTGTCATCACCCTGGCGGGTAGTCCTCGCTTTCCTTCTCGCTCCAGCTCCTTGCTGGAATATGCGCGGGAAAAACTAAATGGCCTGGATGTAGAGGTTTATCACTGGAATCTGCAAAACTTCGCCCCGGAAGATCTACTTTATGCTCGTTTCGATAGTCCGGCACTCAAGACCTTCACCGAACAGCTGCAACAGGCCGATGGGCTGATTGTCGCCACGCCTGTGTATAAAGCCGCCTATTCCGGTGCGTTGAAAACCCTGCTCGACCTGCTGCCAGAACGCGCTTTGCAAGGCAAAGTGGTGCTACCGCTGGCGACGGGCGGTACCGTGGCCCATCTGCTGGCGGTCGATTATGCCCTTAAACCAGTTTTAAGCGCACTGAAAGCTCAGGAGATCCTGCACGGCGTGTTTGCCGATGACTCACAAGTAATTGATTACCATCACAGACCCCAGTTCACGCCAAATCTGCAAACCCGTCTTGATACCGCGCTAGAAACTTTCTGGCAGGCATTGCACCGCCGCGATGTTCAGGTTCCTGACCTTCTGTCTCTGCGAGGTAATGCCCATGCGTAACATCATTAAACTGGCGCTGGCGGGATTGCTTAGCGTCTCTACTTTTGCGGTTGCTGCAGAATCCTCGCCTGAAGCGTTACGTATAGGCTATCAGAAAGGCAGTATTGGTATGGTGCTGGCAAAAAGCCACCAGTTACTGGAAAAACGCTATCCGGAATCAAAAATCTCCTGGGTGGAGTTCCCCGCGGGTCCGCAAATGTTGGAAGCGTTAAACGTTGGCAGTATTGATCTCGGCAGTACCGGGGATATTCCGCCAATCTTTGCCCAGGCTGCCGGGGCTGATTTGGTGTACGTGGGCGTCGAGCCACCGAAGCCCAAAGCCGAAGTGATTCTGGTGGCAGAAAACAGCCCGATCAAAACCGTAGCCGATCTTAAAGGTCACAAAGTTGCCTTTCAGAAAGGTTCCAGTTCACACAACCTTTTACTGCGTGCACTGCGTCAGGCCGGACTTAAGTTTACCGATATCCAACCCACTTACCTGACGCCCGCTGATGCCCGCGCCGCGTTCCAGCAAGGTAACGTTGACGCCTGGGCTATCTGGGATCCCTACTACTCTGCTGCATTATTACAGGGCGGCGTGCGGGTGCTGAAAGACGGCACCGATCTCAATCAAACTGGATCGTTTTATCTGGCAGCTCGTCCCTATGCAGAAAAAAACGGCGCTTTTATTCAGGGCGTACTGGCAACCTTTAGTGAGGCCGATGCGTTAACCCGCAGCCAGCGCGAGCAAAGCATCGCTTTACTGGCAAAAACGATGGGCTTACCGGCACCGGTGATTGCCTCTTACTTAGATCATCGCCCTCCTACCACCATCAAACCGGTTAACGCCGAGGTTGCCGCCTTACAGCAGCAAACGGCAGATCTGTTTTATGAAAATCGTCTGGTGCCGAAAAAAGTCGATATTCGCCAGCGCATCTGGCAGCCCACTCAACTGGAAGGAAAACAATTATGAGTCTGAATATGTTCTGGTTTTTACCGACCCACGGTGACGGGCATTATCTGGGAACGGAAGAAGGTTCACG
>PPYF01494593.1_pt1 | contig 14268 bp, 9 predicted proteins | sample 1559871 | NCBI WGS metagenome assembly PPYF01 (sample SAMN08240021, study PRJNA423297) | Human gut metagenome, whole genome shotgun sequencing project. | reverse complement strand
AGGGAGGCGCGGGGCTCGGGGTGCCGTTCGGAAGACTATCCGTCCGGACTGCTGCGCTCTGGAGGCCATCTCGGGTGTTAGGGGTCTGGGGGCTGGGCTTCTGGGTCTTGCGGGGCTTGTTCATGGTTCCACAATGTCAGGTGCGCCGCCTTGGCATCCGTTAAAGAAAAAATCTGTGGATATCTCCTCTGTAAAGAGAAGAAAATCCACAGATTCATTCGTTTTATTCGGTTTTTCGGGTACTGCACCGCGGCGGTTCCGTCACATTCGGTCACGAATGCCCCGCTGTACGGTCGATTGGAGAGCCGCAGATGCAGGTGAGTCTCCCCTCCTCCCGGCGCCGCGCCTCGACGAATCGGTTAGCGTCTGCCTAGCGTTCCTCTAGTGCTCGTCCAGGAAGCGTTCGAAGAGGGCACCAATCTCGTCGCGGCTCGGAATGTTGTTGGCGTCCCGTCGCGAAAGCGGAATGGCGATATCCGAGGTACGGTAGTTCTCGTCGTAGTTCTCTTCCATGGTCGTAATCATGCGCCCAATTTCGGGGTTCTGCTTGACCTGGTCGTTAATCTGCCCGTGCACGTGGCGGGCAGCCTCGCGCAAATCGTCGGTGGGTAGCGAGAGATGCGCGGCCATGCCCACGTGCTCGAGGGCGATGAGGGTGCCCTGCGGCAGGTCGGCCTCGGAGATGTACTGCGGAATATTCACGCCGAATCCCACGGTGTCGTAGCCGTTGTCGGTAAAGAGCACCTCGAGCAGGTTGGTGATGGTCGCGTGCATATCCGCGGTAGGCTTCCACGGCGAGATGCCGCGAATCAGGTCCTTGCGGGAACCGTGCGCGGTGACGGGGAAGGGCCGGGTGTGCGGTACGGGCATGGGGTAGGCCGAAACCAGCACGATGAGCGAAGGCTGCAGGCGTCGCACAATGCCGAGCAGAGCCTTCTGAAAACGCTGCCACTGCAGATCCGGTTCGGCGCCGGTGAGCAGCAGGAAGGGCTGATCGAGGCTATCCTCGACGGCGTAGAGCTTGAGCTGCGGGTACTGCGGGTTCTCGAAGTGGTCCTTCTCGTAGTGCACGAAGGGGCGGCGGGCGCGGTAGTTGTGCAGCTGGTCGCTGTCGAACTCGACGATTTCAATGTTCTTCAGCTCGCTGAGGAGCACCTGCCCGAGCTGTCCGGCGGTGGATCCGGCGTCCTGCGGGCTGGAGAGGGCGATGACGAGGGTCAGCCCGTGCATCCGCGGATCGTCGAGGATTTTGGTGTTCGCTAAGTAGAGATCTTCGGGATTGAGCATGACAGCCTCCTCACTATGAATCCGTTCGGCCCGCCACACCGTGTTTCGTCACGGGGCTGGCCGACGCGCCTTTCTGTCAACAGACGCTTTCCGTAGTCTTTCATTCTAAGCCAAGAAGATTGTGTTGGCTTCTATCTCGGCGTTTTCTCGCGGCGGGTGAACGGTCTGCCCTGCATGAGCCGAAATGCTGGGGACCCCCGCGGACGGCTTGCGAGCGTACGCGCCGCTCCCCCGCCCCATCCGGTAGAGTAGAAACGGGTAGTCCGCGTACTTTTGCGCGGCGCATCCCGCCTCTACGGGCACCGTTTCGCACGGTTCGCCAGCTTCGGGTGGGATGGTTTCAAGAAGACATACGCAAAGGAGTAACGATGTCTCTTTCCCTGTCGATTCACAGCACCGACCTTGAGGCACTGGAGGCCGACGTTCTGGTCCTGGGTGTTCTGAAGGGTTCCGAGGGCCCGTACCTGGCCCCGAACTCGCTGTCTGAGGATTCCGCCGAGGGTATCAACGAGCTGCTGGAGGCGCTGGGTGCCTCGGGCGCCCCCGATCAGCTGCTGCGTCTGCCGGGTCTTGAGGATTCGGGTGCCGGCATTGTGGCTCTGGCTGGTCTGGGTTCCGATCAGGCTACCGGTCAGGAGCGTCTGGATGCCCTGCGCTATGCCGCTGGTTCGGCAAGCCGTCAGCTGGCCGGTTCCGCCGAGGAGATTGCCTTCGATTTCGGCCTGTCCTCCGTGGATGAGATTGAGGCCGTCGCGCACGGCGCCGTGCTGGGTAACTTCATCGAGGAGGGTATGCGCGGCAAGACCCAGGATTCGATTAAGGAAGAGATTGAGTCCGTCCTGATTATTTCCTCGATTGATCCCGACGAGGCGGAGCCCGCACTGGTGCAGGCCCTGGTCCTGGGTGAGACCACCAAGGACGCACGCCGTCTGGTGAACCTGCCCCCGTCGCACCTGTACCCCGAGACCTTCGGTGAGTTTGCGGCTGAGTTGGCCGAGGATTACGCAAACGTTGAGATTGAGCTCTTCCACTACGACCGCCTGGTCGAGGAGGGCTTCGGCGGTATTGCCGGCGTTGGCCAGGGTTCTCCCCGCAAGCCTGTTCTTGCCGTGGTGAAGTACGTCCCCGAGAACCCGAAGGCTCACGTGGCTCTGGTGGGTAAGGGTATCACCTTTGACTCCGGCGGTAACTCGCTGAAGCCCGCCGCTTCGATGATGACCATGAAGTGCGATATGGCCGGTGCCGCAGCCGTGCTGAACGCCGTGGTGGCCTCCGCTGAGCTGGAGGTTCCGGTGGCCGTGACCGGTTACCTGTGCCTGGCCGAGAACATGCCCGGCGGCCACGCCCTGCGCCCCGAGGATGTCATCACCATGCGCGACGGCCACACCGTTGAGGTGCTGAACACCGATGCCGAGGGTCGCCTGGTTATGGCGGACGGTATCGCGCTGGCTTCCGAGGCTAAGCCGGACGTCATTCTGGACATCGCCACCCTGACCGGTGCCGCTATGGCCGCCCTGGGCCTGCGCACCGCGGCTCTGCTGGGTGACGAGGAGATTCGCGAGCGCGTGCAGGCTGCCGGCGCATCCGCCGGTGAAGCTTACTGGCCGATGCCGCTGGAGTCTTACCTGCGCAAGAGCCTGGACTCGCAGGTCGCCGATATTAAGAACATCGGTTCGCGTTTCGGCGGTGCCCTGACCGCGGGCCTGTTCCTGAAGGAGTTCGTGGGCGAAGGTATTCCGTGGGCACACCTGGACATCGCGGGCCCCGCGTTCAACGAGGAGGCACCCTACGGTTACACCCCGAAGGAGGGTACCGGCTTCGGTACCGCAACCCTGGTGAACTTCATCCAGTCCTACGCCAAGTAGAGGGTTCGGCGGCGCCGGGACTCTTGCGGAGGGCTTCCTTTCTGCAGGGTTTCCGCTGATTGCTGAACGGTTATATAGGGATGCGCGAGGCGCTTCGGCCGAACAGGCCGGGGCGCCTCGCGCGTTGCGTTGAGGTCATTGCCGCCTTTTCTCGGTTCGTTGGGGAGGGAGCTTTTCTTCTCCCGTCCGGGCCTTTTAGCATCCCCGTGCGAGAACGACCGGACGGGGTGTCCAGCATGCTATACGCCTCGAATTTTTTGGCCTCTTTGCGGGATTATTTGGCTAAAAACCACTCTGAGTGAACTTAAAGGGGCGGTATCGGGGGTATTGTTGTATTAAGTGTTTTTCTGCGTACGCGGATGGGCGCGCGTCTTTTTGATACGGGCCTGCTGTGTGTGCCGGGGAACCTACCAATAAGGTAAGAACTCATTGCACGGGGTCGTACCCCACCAACTATGCAAGGGAGCAATATCGTGGCTCAAGAATTCGATATCCTCATCCTCGGCGGCGGTTCCGCTGGTTACTCTGCAGCTATTCGCGCACGCCAGCTGGGCTTCACCGTCGGTCTGATTGAGAAGGAAAAGGTCGGCGGCACCTGCCTGCACACCGGCTGCATCCCCACCAAGGCCTACCTGCACGCAGCTGAGCTGGCCGAGGACGCACGCGAGGCATCCAAGGTCGGTGTCAACGCTGTTCTGCAGTCCATCGAGATGGGCAAGGTGCGCGACTACAAGGACGGCATCGTTTCCGGTAAGTTCAAGGGTCTCGCTGGCCTGCTGAAGATGAAGGGCATCGAGATCATTGCCGGCGAGGGCAAGCTCACCGCTCAGGACACCATCACCGTTAACGGTGTGGAGTACAAGGGTAAGAACATCATCCTGGCTTCCGGTTCGATCTCCAAGACCTTCGGTCTGCCCATTGAGGGCCGCATCCTGACCTCCACCGAGGCTCTGGAGATGGACTACCTGCCCAAGAGCGCTATCGTGCTCGGCGGCGGCGTGATTGGTTGCGAGTTCGCATCCATGTGGAACGCTATGGGCGTGGACGTCACCATCATTGAGGGTCTGCCCCACCTGGTCCCGAACGAGGACCCCGCAATCATCAAGGTCCTGGAGCGTGCCTTCAAGAAGCGCGGCATCAAGTTCAACACCGGCACCTTCTTCGAGAAGGTCGAGCAGGATACTAACGGCGCTAAGGTCACCCTGGCAGACGGCAAGGTCTTCGAGGCTGACATCGTTCTGGTCGCTGTTGGTCGTGGCCCGAACACCGCAAACATGGGCTACGAGGAGCAGGGCATCCCCATGGATCGCGGCTTCGTCCTGGCTAACGAGCGCCTGCACACCGGCGTGGGCAACATCTACGCAGTGGGCGACATCGTCCCCGGTGTTCAGCTGGCTCACCGCGGTTACCAGCAGGGCATCTTCGTTGCCGAGGAAATCGCTGGCCTGAACCCCACCGTTGTTGAAGACATCAACATCCCCAAGGTCACCTTCTGCGATCCCGAGATTGCATCCGTCGGTTACTCCGAGCCCAAGGCTAAGGAGAAGTTCGGCGCTGACAACGTTGAGACCGCTGAGTACAACCTGGCCGGTAACGGTAAGTCCGCTATCCTGGGCGCCACCGGTATCGTCAAGGTTGTTCGCCAGAAGGACGGCCCCATCGTTGGTGTTCACGCCATCGGTAAGCGCATGGGTGAGCAGATTGGTGAGGCTCAGATGTGGGTTGCTTGGGAAGCATTCCCCGAGGACGTCGCCAAGTTCATCCACGCACACCCGACTCAGAACGAGTCCCTGGGTGAGGCAGCAATGCTCCTGAACGGCACCCCGCTGCACAGCGCATAATCCAGGCGCACATATTTTTACTGGCTGATGTTTTTCGCGTCGGCTTAGTTACGACCTTTCAGGTCAAGGCGGTGACGGGCGTATCCGCTGAACAACGCCCCGCACCCGGATGCGTGCTCCCCGGTTCTGAACCGGGGGCGCGCGTCCGGGTTGCCGCCCCACATTTTTCTAGTTCAAGCATTCACCAAGGAGAACGGGAAAGATTATGTCCCACACCGTAGTACTGCCCGCACTGGGCGAGTCCGTGACCGAGGGTACCGTCACCCGCTGGCTCGTAGAGGTCGGCGACACCATTGAGGTTGACGCTCCCCTGGTTGAGGTTTCCACCGACAAGGTTGACACCGAGGTTCCCTCCCCCGTAGCAGGCGTCGTCGAGCAGATTCTCGTCCCCGAGGACGAGGACGTCGAGGTCGGCGCTGCTCTGGCTATCATTGGCGACGGTTCCGGCGCTGCTGCTCCGGCTGCTCCCGCCGCTGCCGCTGCACCCGCAGCTCCCGCTCCGGCTGCTGAGGCTCCCGCAGCACCCGCTCCGGCTGCTCCCGCCGCTGGCTCCGCTTCCGGCACCGAGGTCCTGCTGCCCGCACTGGGCGAGTCCGTGACCGAGGGCACCGTGACCCGCTGGCTGAAGGAAGTTGGCGAGCAGGTTGAGGTTGACGAGCCCCTGGTTGAGGTTTCCACCGACAAGGTTGACACCGAGGTTCCCTCCCCCGTTGCAGGTACCCTGCTCGAGATCCGCATCCCCGAGGATGAGGACGCAGAGGTTGGCCAGGTTCTGGCTATCATCGGTGACGCTTCCGCTGCTGCTGCTCCCGCCGCTCCGGCTCCCGCAGCTGCTCCGGCCGCTCCCGCCGCACCTGCCGCACCGGCTGCTGCTCCCGCCGCTCCGGCTCCCGCAGCTCCCGCCGCTCCGGCTCCCGCAGCTCCCGCAGCTCCCGCCGCACCTGCCGCTCCGGCAGCTGCTGAGGGTGAGGCATACGTGACCCCGCTGGTCCGTAAGCTCGCTAAGGACAACGGCATCGACCTGTCCACCGTGAAGGGCACCGGTGTTGGTGGCCGCATCCGCAAGCAGGATGTTCAGGCTGCTATCGCCGCTAAGGGTTCCGCTGCTCCCGCCGCTGCTGCTCCCGCTGCAGCTGCCGCTCCGGCTGCTGGTTCCGCAAAGGCACCGCACACCTTCGAGGTTTCCCCCAAGCGTGGCACCGTCGAGAAGACCGCACGCATCCGCCAGGTCATCGCAAAGCGTATGCGCGAGTCTCTGGACATCTCCACCCAGCTGACCCAGGTCACCGAGGTTGACGTGACCCGCGTTGTCCAGCTGCGTGCAAAGGCTAAGGACGGCTTCGTTGCTCGCGAGGGCGCAAAGCTGACCTTCCTGCCCTTCTTCGTCCAGGCAACCGCTGAGGCTCTGCAGCAGCACCCCGCTCTGAACGCTTCCATGACCGAGGACTACAAGCAGATTACCTACCACGGCTCCGAGAACATCGCTATTGCTGTGGACACCCCCAAGGGTCTGCTGGTTCCCGTCATCAAGAACGCTTCCGACCTGGGCATTGCTGGCCTGGCAAAGGCTATCGCCGACCTGGGTGGCCGCGCACGTACCGGCGACATCTCCCCCGAGGAGCTGTCGGGTTCGACCTTCACCATCACCAACATTGGTTCCTTCGGTGCACTGTTCGACACCCCGATCATCAACCAGCCGAACGTTGCAATCCTCGGTACCGGTTCGATCGTGAAGCGCCCCATGGTTATCCAGGATGCAGACGGTAACGACGTTATCGCTATCCGCTCCATGTGCTACCTGTCCCTCACCTACGACCACCGCGTGGTCGACGGTGCAGACGCAGGTCGCTTCCTGCGCACCGTCAAGACCCGCCTGGAGGAGGCAAACTTCGAGTCCGAGCTGGGTCTCTAAGACCTGCACAGGCTCAAGGAAGTTTCCTTGTGGCGATACCCTGACGGGTAACCGAGCGTAGCTCCGCCGGTTTTTCCGGCGGCACGTAAAAGCGGCGGCCCCATCCACTTCGGTGGGTGGGACCGCCGCTTTTGTGTTCCCGCAAAGCCGCGGTTATACGGGTTCGGCGCGGACGATTTCCCAGCCTTGCTCTCCACGGTGCAGTTCGAAAATAACTTTTTGGCGGGTGATCCCATTTTCTTCGCTGAGTTTGCGGGCCTGCTTCTCCTCAGCGCTGGGCCGGTAGCCCGATGCCGAAACCACCGCGACGATGCGCAGGTCTTCCCCGCCTCCGGCGGAATCTTCGATGCTTTCGAGAGTGAGCTCGGCGCCGCCTCGGGCGCGGCGTTCGCGGTTGCGCTGGTCGAGAAGAGCCCTCAGCACCGCCTCTGGGTTTTCGCGTTCCCCCGCCGCCGATACGTCGGGAGCATCGCGTGCCGTGGGGGATTCACCGGAGGCGGCGTGCACCTGAGCCGAGGCTTCTACCTCTCCCCCGTTGAAAGTCAGCATACCGGCAGAGGTCGCGAGCGCGGCCAGGGTCAGCGCGGTGGCCCCGAGCCGCATCGGGGTGTTAAGCCGCAAGCCTTTGGCGATTTTCTTGTCAGCTCCCGTGTCGGCGTTTACGAGCCGTCGGGCGAGGTGGGTAGCGGGTGGGCGGGCTCTCCCGGGGGTGTGCCTCCCCGACTTTCCGCGTTGTGTCACCATCCCGCGGGTTTCTAAGAACTTGCGGACCTTTTCTCGGGTCTTCTCGAGCGGAGTGTCCCGCACGCTATTCTCTCGTTCCGGAGCGGCGGGAATCAGCATCCGGGCCCGGTCGGAGCAGCTGAGGTACACGTTAATGGGCCTGGAGTCGAGGTCAAGATCAAGCACGGGGTTCAGACCGATGCGGGCCAGCCGGGCGGCGGGGGCATCCAGCAGGTACTCGAGGGCACGGCCGAGGTTTCGGGCCCGGTCGGTGCTCCAATCGGCGCCCCGGTCGGCTTCGGTTTTTGTTCCGGGGCCGAGGCGCAGGCTGAGGGGCACGCGGGCCTCGGCCGGTTCGGGGTCGTGCCCGCAGGCGGCGCGCCATAGCAGGGCTGCGGCGGAGCGCACGTACTCGCCCGCCCACGCGTAGCTTGTGGGTTCTGCGTTCTTTTGGGGAGCGGGTTCCGCAGCAATATAGGAGCTCTCCGGGAGCAGCAGTCGGGGCTTGCCTCCGGCCGTGAGTCCCACGTACTCGGCGGAGATTACTCCGTACCGCTCCCCCGCTTCGCGCAGGGTCTCGATGGCCTCGTGCAGGGAGCGGGCCAGGGTCACGAGCTCTTCGATTTCTAGCGGGCGCAGGGCCAGCAGCCGGTCCAGGGTTCCCGCATCAAGCGGTTCGTAGTAGAGGCTCACCGTGTTGTTCTCTCCCGAGGGGCCGCTCATCCCGTAGAGCCGCGCGAGTCCTGGACCGTTTGCGGGCCTCGGGGTTATCGATTTCCCCGGGATCTTGAAGATGCGCCGGGTGTAGCGCCCCGGGCGCAGAGCCGGTTCGACGCGCATCTCTAAGGGGCAATCGACAATGTTCAGGGTGCCCACGGCGGGGTTTCCGATGGTTTCGAGCGGGAATACTTCATCGTTATTCATGGCTTAATACTATCAAATTACACTAAATAATTTCATTAAATACTCAAAGATAAAATTAAACCTCTAAGCCCTAGTCTTCAGCACCGCTCACCTACCAGTACACAAGGTATTGTGTCGTCCCGTGTTCGCTCATCATATGATTCAGGGCGACCTAATTTTCATCAGCTCATCCGCGGGTCTAAGGTAGAGGTATGTCTGTGACTATTGAACGAGTGGGCTTCGCCCCGAACTATGTGAACTATGTCGAGTGCCTCGAGGACCAGTACCGCATCCATGATGAGGTGGCCAACCGCACCCGACAGAACACCATTCTTCTACTGGAGCACGAGCCCGTCATCACGGCCGGAAAGCGCACCGAAGACCACGAGTACCCCGCAGACAAATCCACCCCGGTCGTCAAGATTGACCGCGGCGGCAAGCTCACCTGGCACGGTCCGGGCCAGCTGACCGCCTACCCCATCCTTCGCCTACCCGAACCCATCGACGTGGTGGCCTACGTGCGCATTGTCGAGGAGATTATCATCAACGTCCTGGCGGGCCTGGGTATCAAGGGTGAGCGCGTCGAGGGCCGCAGCGGTGTGTGGATTCTGGGCGATGGCAAGACCCAGGATAAGAAGATCGCCGCCCTGGGCATGCGCGTTTCGCGTAACACCACCATGCACGGCTTCGCCATCAACTGCTGCAACGATCTTGAGCCCTTCGCTCAGTTCATCCCCTGCGGCATTAGCGATGCGGGCGTCACCTCGATTTCTGAGCAGCTGGGTCGCACCGTTACCCCCGCCGAAATCCTGGAGCCGCTGGAGGCCGAGCTGGTGAAGTACCAGGACCGCCTGGCCGAATCCTTCGAGCCGGTCAGCGCCTAAGCGGCCGGTTCGTCACCTATACGTCATATATTAAACTCGCTTACACTTACGCCGCACCGGGCGTAGAATAGGACGTGGCCCGATTGAGCAGAGGGCACGTCGAACCCAAGGAGAAGACCTTTGAGCACCAAGCCTGACGGACGCAAGCTGCTGCGCGTGGAGGCTCGCAACGCCGAGACTCCCATCGAGAAGAAGCCTCACTGGATTAAGACCAAGGCCATTGTCGGCCCCGAGTACAACGAGATGCGCGAGCTGGCTCGTGGCCAGGGTCTGCACACCGTGTGTGAAGAGGCCGGCTGCCCCAACATCTACGAGTGCTGGGAGGACCGTGAGGCAACCTACCTGATTGGTGGCTCCGAGTGCACCCGTCGTTGCGACTTCTGCAACATTGCGACCGGTAAGCCCGTCGCTGTGGACTACGCTGAGCCTTTCAAGGTGGCAAAGAACGTGAAGGTCATGGGTCTGCGCTACGCTACCGTGACCGGCGTGGCCCGTGACGATCTGGAAGACGGCGGTGCGTGGCTGTACGCAGAGACCACCCGCCAGATTCACAAGATGTGCCCGAACACCGGCGTCGAGATGCTCGTCCCCGACTTCAAGGGTGTTCCCGAGCACGTCCAGAAGGTGATTGACGCGAAGCCCGAGGTGTTCGCCCACAACCTGGAGACCGTTCCCCGTATCTTCCGCCAGATTCGCCCGGCGTTCCGTTACGAGCGTTCCCTGGATGTCATCACCCAGGCTAAGGAAGGCGGCATGGTCACCAAGTCCAACCTGATTCTGGGCATGGGCGAGACCGACGACGAGATTTACGAGGCGCTGTGCGACCTGCACGATGCCGGCTGTGACATCATTACCCTCACCCAGTACCTGCGCCCCGGCCCGCTCTTCCACCCCATCGAGCGTTGGGTGAAGCCGCAGCAGTTCGTGGACTTCGCAAACATGGCTGAGGAGATTGGCTTCGCCGGCGTTATGGCCGGCCCGATGGTTCGTTCTTCCTACCGCGCGGGTCGCCTGTGGGCTCGCGCGATGCGCAAGAACGGCTACCCCATCCCCGAGAACCTGGCTCACATCGAGAGTGAGGGCGCTGCTCTGCAGGAAGCCTCCTCTCTGGTGGCTGCGGGCTACTAAGCCGTTTCGGATTCCGTCTGAAGCGTGGAGGCTCCCCAAACCGGTATTCAGCTGGTGTTCGGGGAGCTTTCCCTTATGCCCCGGCCATTGTGCGGGTAGGGTAAACTAGATAAATTGCAGGCACACTGCATCGTTACGTCACTATGGTTCCGTGAGCGTTTGAGGCGCCTCGGGACCGCGGAAGAACCACTGAGGAAGAATCGTGGCAGATAAGCGCGAAGAGAAGAAAAAGAAGAAGGAACGCACTCCGGGCACCTTCGCCCAGATGAAGCAGGTCTACCAGATGACCAAGAAGTCCGACCCGAATATCGGTTGGATTCTGAGCCTGGCCGCCCTGGGCGCTCTCCTGGTCTTTATCCTCATCGGCGTTGCCCTGGGTAACTGGATTACCTTCCTTATTCTGGGTCTGGGTGCCGCCGCCGTTGTGGCCATGCTGATCCTGAGCCGTCGCGCGGAGGCCGCCGCCTTCTCGCAGATTGAGGGTCAGCCCGGCCGAAGCGGTGCAGCCATGAACTCGGTGCGTCGCGGCTGGCAGGTTGAGGAGCAGCCGGTGGCCGCTAACCGCAACCAGGATATGGTGTTCCGTGCGCTGGGCCGCCCCGGCATCGTGCTGGTGACCGAAGGTCCCCACAGCCGCGTGAATGTCCTGGTGAACACCGAGAAGAAGCACCTGAACCGTGTGGCTCCCGGCGTGCCCGTGCACGTGATTGAGACCGGCCACGATGAGGGCCAGGTGGAGCTCAAGGATGTCGTGAAGACCATGAACAAGCTGCCCAAGGCTCTGACCCAGCAGGAAGTGCAGGCGGTGGGTGGTCGTCTGAAGACCCTGAACCACATGCGCAACCCGATGAACGGTCTGCCCAAGGGTGTCGACCCGATGCGTGCACGCCCCGATCGTCGCGCGATGCGCGGCCGTTAGGCAATGCTAGGCCCCGACCTCTCCCCCCGCGGAGGGTCGGGGCCTTCGTCGTACCCGGGGTCGTTATTGCCGGTAGCGTTCCGCTGCCACCGGGCGCGAAAGATGAGACACAGAAAAAACAGAGATGTTACCTGTTTCCCAAATTTGTAACATTGACGAAACACGTTAGTCATGCACCCGAAAAAAATACCTACTATGCTGGATATGTCCGGGTGATTCGTGATTCGCCCGAAACCGACACTAGACAAACAGGTTGAGGTGTCGCGGCGGGTTACTATTCCTCCTCCGCACTCAATCAAACAAGGAGCAGTCCTCATGTTTACCAGCCCCCAGGAAGTCCTCGATTTCATTAAGAACGAAGACGTCGTCTTCGTCGACATTCGATTTACCGACATGCCCGGCGTGCAGCAGCACTTCAACCTGCCCGCCAAGGCGATTGATGACGATTTCTTCGTCAACGGCCAGCTTTTTGATGGTTCCTCCATTCGCGGCTTCCAGGGTATTGCTGAGTCTGACATGCAGCTGATCCCCGATGTTCAGTCCGCATACGTTGACCCCTTCCGCATTGAGAAGACCCTGGTCATCATCTGCTCTATCGTGAACCCCCGTACCGGCGAGCCCTACCACCGCGATCCCCGCGGCGTTGCTGAGCGCGCCGAGGCATACCTGCAGTCCACCGGCATTGCGGACACCGCGTTCTTCGCCTCCGAGGCTGAGTTCTTCGTCTTCGAGGATGTGCGCTACCAGGTCGAGCCGAACTCCGTGTTCTACAAGATTGACTCTGACGAGGCTCCCTGGAACACCGGCCGTAAGGAAGAGGGCGGCAACCTGGGCAACAAGACCCCCGTCAAGGGCGGTTACTTCCCCGTCTCCCCCGTCGACAAGCAGGCTGACCTGCGTGACGCAATGTGCGTGGCTCTGGACGAGGTTGGCCTCGAGGTCGAGCGTAGCCACCACGAGGTGGGTGCAGCCGGCCAGGCAGAGATCAACTACAAGTTCGACACCCTGACCAAGGCCGCTGACGATCTGCTGAAGTTCAAGTACGTTATCAAGGGCACCGCGGATGCCTGGGGCAAGTCCGTGACCTTCATGCCGAAGCCCGTGTTCGGTGATAACGGTTCGGGTATGCACTGCCACCAGTCGCTGTGGCAGAACGGTGAGCCCCTCTTCTACGACGAGCGCGGCTACGCCAACCTCTCCGACATCGCTCGCTGGTACATCGGCGGTCTGATTGAGCACTCCTCCGCTGTTCTGGCCTTCACCAACCCGACCGTGAACTCCTACAAGCGTCTGGTTCCCGGCTACGAGGCTCCCGTGAACATGGTGTACTCGCAGGGTAACCGTTCCGCTGGTATCCGTATCCCGATTACCGGTACCAACCCGAAGGCTAAGCGCCTCGAGTTCCGTGCACCCGACCCCTCGGCTAACCCCTACTTCGCGTTTGCCGCTCAGCTGATGGCTGGTCTGGACGGTATCCGCAACCGCATCGAGCCGCCCGCCCCGATTGACAAGGACCTGTACGAGCTGCCCGCCGAGGAAGCCAAGGACATCAAGAAGGCTCCCGCTAACCTGGAGGCCGCTCTGGAAGCTCTCGAGGCTGACCACGACTTCCTGCTCGAGGGTGGCGTGTTCACCGAGGATCTGATTCAGGCTTGGATTGATTACAAGCGTAAGAACGAGCTGGAGCCCCTCTCGCTGATTCCGCACCCGCTCGAGTACCAGCTGTACTACGGCGTCTAAGAGCTACCCTATTTCAGTAGCTAGCCTGTAGCTGTTCCCCGCTCACCCGTGAGGTGCGCGGGGAACAGTCGTTTATCCCGCCCCTCTACCGGCCCTGATGCGATTCGCGTGCGCCGCGGCATCTGTCGCCCGTTCAGGTTATAAGGTTTTGGGAATTCGCGAGGCCCCGCGTGCTGAATCGTTATCCCTGGTTCAAGCCTGTGACTTGCGCTTAGAGCGACTCTAAGGATTAACCTAAAGGTGCTGGCGCTCCTCCTACTTACGTCGTGCAACCGGGAGGGGCGCCAGCATTTTCTATGCTCACTTCTGTCCACTCGGGCACGAACGATGTATGTTAGAGCTCCCTTCCTGAACGCAAAAAGCGAAGAGGAGTAAAATAGAAAGTGCGCGCGCCCGGCCTGCGTCACCTACGAATTTCTCGAGAAACGACACCATACGCCGTGTTCTCAGCGCCGCCCTCCCGAAGCACTCTCACGCATCCCTGGGCGAGCATCGCCGATGACCGACCGATTCGTCTGACGCCGCGTATCAACTGTCAACGAGGAGAAATACCATGGCATATCAGCCGACCATCCTAAACGGTGAAACCGTTTTTCGTAACGAAGTTTTTCAGACCGGCCTCATGTCCCAGCTGCTGGACGGTATCTACGATGGCGAAATGACCATCGGTGAGCTCCTGAGCCACGGCAACTTTGGCGTGGGTACCTTCAACGGCCTCGACGGCGAAATGGTTGTCCTCGACGGCGTCTGCTATCAGGTGCGTCACGACGGCTCCGTATCCCTGCCCGATCTGCGCCAGCAGACCCCCTACGCCGTGGTCACCAACTTCGTGCCCATGATCAAGCGCGAACTACCGCAGAACCTGCTGCGTAAGTCTGCCTCGCAGATTCTGGATGACTTCACCGTCTCCAAGAACTACATGTACGCCATCAAGATTTACGGCGAGTTCGAGTGGGTCCGCACCCGAACCGTCATCAAGCAGGAGAAGCCCTACCCGAAGATGGTTGCGGCCACCGAGAATGAGGACATTGTCCAGTTCGATAACGTGACCGGCACGATTGTTGGC
>PPYF01268458.1_pt1 | contig 14280 bp, 6 predicted proteins | sample 1559871 | NCBI WGS metagenome assembly PPYF01 (sample SAMN08240021, study PRJNA423297) | Human gut metagenome, whole genome shotgun sequencing project. | reverse complement strand
GTGCGGCTTCCAGCCGTTCCCGTTCCGCGTCGAGGCGGCGGGTTTCGTTCCCGAGCGTCTGGAGCTTTTGGGCGTTTTCGGCCTCGTGCCGGGCCAGCGTTTCCCGCCGTTGGGCAAGTTCGCGGAGCGCCTCCCGCGAGGCCGCCGCTTCCCGGAGCGCCTCTTCGGCCCTGTCCAGCAGGCCGCCGCGCGTGGTCGCCTCCATGCGCCGGGCGTGCCACGCCGAGACGTCCTGTCCGTCCAGCAGCGTTTCCAGCGTTTGCCGGTGTCGGTCGGCGGCCTGTTCGAGGCGGGCGAGGTCCTGCCGCCGCTGCTCCCGCGTGGCGAGCAGGGCGGCGTGGGCTTTGTCCGCCTTCCGTCGGCGTTCCGCGGCCTCGGCGGCGAGCCGTTCCTTTTCGTTTCGGGCCTGCTCCTGTTTGTGCAGCAGGCCGAACCGGGTCTGGAGCGCCGACAGGTTCTCGACGAGTCCCCGATCCGCATCGGTGCGGCGCAGTTCGTCGAGCACGTCCGCCAGCGCGGCCCGTGCTGCCGCGTACTGGCGGTTCAGTTCGTCGAGACGGGAACGCGCGTCTGCGGAGGCCGCGTCCCGATCCGCGAGCTCGCGGTTGAGGGCCGCCAGCGCCGCGTCCTTTTCCTGCCGTTTGATGTCGATGTCGCGCACGGCGCGCGTGAGTTGCAGACCCTGCTCCCGAAGCGCTCTGCACCGCTCGCGGTCGGCGGATGCGGCGTTGAAGGCGTTTTCGGCCTGTTGCAGAGCGGTTTCGCAGGCGGGCAGGGTGCTGCGGCAGGCTTCCCGCCGCCGGGCGTCCTCCGCGTGCGCCTTGCGGAGCGAGACGATGCCCGCGAATTCTCCGGCGAGTTCCAGCGCCTTGTTGGCTCGCTTCAGCTTGTGGTGATCCGGGCGGAAGGCGTCGATCCGGCCAAGGACGGACTGCCGCTGTTCCTCCAGTGCCGCCAGTTCCGTCTGGAGCCTGCGGATGCCGTCCAGCCAGATCAGGGCCTGCTGCGTCCGTTCGGTTTGGCCCGCGAGCTCGGAGGCCTTGGCGATGTGCGCGGTCAGGTCCGCGTTGAGGCGGCGCTCCTCCTCTTCGTCGAGCAGGTGGATGCCCGCGAGTTCCGCTTCCAGCGTTTCGAGGCGCTTGCGTTCCTCCACGACGCGCTCATGCACGCGCATGGACAGGGCGGAATAGATTTCCGTGCCGGTGAGCTGTTCCAGAATGGGCGCGCGCTGGTCGGGCGCGGCTTGCAGGAAGGCCGCGAAGCCGCCCTGCGCGAGGAGCATGGAGCGGGTGAAGCGGTCGAAATCCATGCCGGTGGCGGCTTCCACCTGCCCGGCGACGCCCCGGATGTTGCTTTCCAGCACGCGCCCGGAAACGGCGTCCGAAATCTCGTGGCGTGGGGGCTGCAAGTCGCCGTTGGGCTTTTTCCGGGCCCGCCACTGGCTCCAGTGACAGCGGAACCGGCCCGCGTCCGTTTCGAAGGTGACTTCGGCGAAGCACTCCCCGGTCTGGCGGGACATGATTTCGTTTTCGCTCTTGGTCACGCGGATCAGGCGGGGGGTACGCCCATAGAGCGCGAGGCAGATCGCGTCGAGGACGGTGGTCTTGCCCGCGCCCGTGGGGCCGGTGATGGCGAAGATGCCGTCGGAGAGAAAGGCCGGGTGCGTGAGGTCGATGTCCCATTCCCCGACGAGGGAATTCAGGTTTTTGAAGCGGATATGGAGGATGCGCATGGCGTGTCCGTTAGTCGTCGGCGTTGGCCTCGAACAGCGAGGCGACGGTTTCCCGGTAGGCGAGCCGGAGGGCTTCCCGTTGCTCTTCGGGAACTTCATGGGCGGCGAGGCAGCGTTCGAACACCTCGTGGACGTCCAGCGTGTCGAGGGTGTCGGCGTCCTCGCGTTCGAGGGCGCGTTCCATCAGCCGGGCGTTCTTGACGCGCAGGACGGCCATGCCCGTGCCGTCCGTGAGCGCGTCGAGGCGTTCCCGCAGGTCGCTGATGAGCGCGTCGCCCGTGTAGACGATTTCGAGCCACGCGCGGCTCCCGGCGACGGTGAGGGCGCGCAGGCGGGATTCGATGCGGTCCCACGGGCCTTCGATCTGCTCCAGCTCCTGAAAGACCGGGACGGCGAGCGGGGTCACGGCGGCGCGTCGTCCGGCGAAGTCCACGACGCACACCTGTTTGACGCCGGTTTCCCCGAAGCCCATGGGGATGGGAGAACCGCTGTAGCGGCGGGTTTCGGAGCCGCCGACCTTCTGGGGAAGATGCAGGTGCCCGAGGGCGAGGTAGTCGATGGTTTCCGGGAAACAGTCGGCGGTCACGCGGGCCAGCGACCCCACGTAAAGCTGGCGTACGCCGTCGCCTTCGGCGGTCTTGCCGCCCGCCGCGAACAGGTGCCCGGTGGCGAGCACCGGAAGGTCGGGCCGGGAACGCCGCGCCTCGGCCAGCGCGGCCACGGCCTCGTAATGCCGCCGGACGCCCTCGACCAGCTTGCGCTCCTTGTCTTCGACGCTTTCGCCGGGCTCCACCAGCCGGATGTCCCGATCCCGCAGGTAGGGGACCGCGCAGACGATGAGCTCGGGTTCGCCGTCCGCATCGCGCAGGGTGAGGATTTCATCCTCGGGGGTGTCCGTGGCGGCCCCGACGACGTGTACGTCGAGCGCGCGCAGGAGCTCGCCGGGCGCGCTCAGAAACGAGGGCGAGTCATGGTTGCCCGCCACCACGACGATGTGGCGGCAGGTATCCATGACCCGGCGGAGGAAACGGTAGTAGAGTTCCTGCGACCGGTTGCTCGGCGCGCTGGTGTCGAAGACGTCCCCGGCGACGACCAGAACGTCGATGCGCTGTTGCCGGATGGTGTCGGCGAGCCAGTCCAGAAAGGCCGCGAAGGTTTCGTGGCGCTTGCGGCCGTACAGCGTGCGGCCGAGATGCCAGTCCGAGGTATGCAGAACCCGAAGGGTGTGTTCCATGTGCGCTCCGTGATCCGCCCGCAGGGGGCGTGCCGTTACAGATAGCCTGTGAACGCGGAGCGGGCAAGGCCTCAGGGCGCGGCGGGCTTTTCCGGCTGGGGCGCGGCGACGGTGTGCGCGGCCTCTTCAACGTGACGCTTTTGGTACTCCTTCCAGCCCCAGTAGCCGCCTCCCGCGAGCAGAGCGGCGAGGCAGACGGCGAGCAGCGCCGTTCCCCAGACGGCCCAGCGGCTCCGTTTGCGGAAGGGATCGTTGTAGGAGCGGCTGGCGTTGGGCGGCAGGACTGCGGCGTCGGTCAGGCAGGAGCCGAGCAGGAAATTGATGGGTATTTGGCTGTTGACCGCCCATCCCGAAGCGTCGAGCACCGGGCCGAGCGTCCGGCGGCGGAGCTTGAGCCACGCGAGGAACATCGACGGCCCGGAGATGCACAGGAAGATGCCCACGAACAGGAGCGGGAACTGCCACCAAGTCAGGGAGAACAGCGCGGCGGCGATGCTGGCGAGCGCGGTCCCGAGCGCGCCGAGGGCGAGGCCGATGGCCGCGAAGATGCCCATGCTCCGGCCGATGTCGAAGGGCTTTTCGTCTTTCTTCACGTCCGTGCTCAACTTTTCGATGGACTTGGAGGCGTCCGACATGAGCGTGGCGTCCTTGGACGCCGCCAGCTTTTCGAGCTGGTCCGTGATCATGCGCCCGACCCGTTTGTAGGGCGCGAAGACGGCGGTGCGGATGCTGATGGGGTTGTCCACCAGCTTGACCAGCGTGGCTTCCCAACTGTCGCCCTGCGTGTCCACGAAGACGCCGTGCCGCCCCGGAAACAGCAGGTTGGCGTCTCCCGCGGTGATCGCGGCGACGATGTTCATCTTTTGCCCGGTGCTGTTCCGCACGCATTCGCAGTAGGCGAGACACAGGTGGCTCGGCTGGGCCTGTGCGGCGTGGGCGTTGATGTCGTCCACGCGGAGGCAGAGGTTGCAGCTCCGTCCGTCGATGAACAGCGTTCCGATCTGGAAGGTCGTGGGCCGTGAGAGCGCGTAAAAGTCGCAGAAGGACACGAAGTTCATCAGCAGCCGGTGCAGGTGACTGTTGTAGAGGACGAGGCGTTCCGCGTCTTCGGTCGCCTTGACGGCTTCGGTCGCCTCGGCGTCCCGCCGCACGAGGGCCTCGAAGCGGGAAAGCACGTCGCCGGAGAGCAGTTCGTCCAGCCGTTCCGCACCGAGCCGTCCCGCTCCGGCGGCGGGTTCGCGGGCCACGATGTCCGCATACGGCGCGAAGCGCGCGAGCACCGTTTGCCAGTCGTCGAAACGGAGGGCTTCGCGTTCGCCGAGCAGCGGGACGATGACCGTATCCCGCAGGGCGTGTACCCGATCGATCCACGCGGGGTTCAGGCCCTGTCCCAGCGGGAGCGGCTGATCCGCCTCGATGTGCGCGAGGGGCAGGTCGCGCAGGGCCGCGTCGTCGGCGTTGAGATCGTGATCGGCGAGTTGGGCGAAGACCGTTTCCGGCGCGTTGAGCGCGAAGACCGCGCGGGCGTCGAACCCGGCGAGGCGGCAGCGGGTGAAATAGTCGTCGACCTTGTTCCTGAGGTCCTGTACGAGCCTGAAGCCCGCGTCCGTCGCGTCGCCGAGCGGGAAGGTGCGGGCGAAGGCCGCGAGTTCGTCGGACCATGCCTTGTTGTCCCGCACGTCCTGCATGAAGGCTTGCCCCTGTTCCAGCGTGGCGCCCTGTTTGCCTCCGGCGTCCGCCGTGCCGCCCGTGACGGTGACGACGTCCTCAATGAACCGGTTGACGTCGGGATCGAAGGACGGATGCGGCACCATGACGCCGTCGCCGTTGAAGGCGTCCTGCGCGGCGGCTTCGGTCGCCGCGGCCACGTCTTCCGGCGTCAGCGACGGCGCGTCCGCCTTGCCGAGCTGGTCCAGCATGCGTTTGGCGGCGGCGAGGGTATGGCGGCCTTCCTCCGTATCCTGCCGGATGTCGGCGAGAGGAAGCTCGGGCCGGCTTTCCGCCAGCAGGGCCGGGTTTTCAAGGCGTGCCGAGGTCCAGCGGACGGCGTCGAGCACTTCCTGAACCCGGATGCGCCCGTCCTTGTCCGTGTCGAGCAGTTCGAGCGTGCGGGCGTCGAACTGGAGTTTGTTGATGGGGCAGCTCAGGGCGACCCAGAGTTTGGGATCGAGTTCGTCGAGGTGCAGCAGTTCCTCGGGGGTCCGCAGGGTCACCTGATCGAGGCCGCCGATCCGGTGAAAGGTCCAGTTGAACGCGGCGTGCGTGGGCATGGGAAATCCTCCGGTCAAGACTGTTCCCGTCCGCTGTACGCCGGATCGGGCCCTTTTCAAATGAAAATGTGCCGGAGGGCGAGAGCGGGGGCCGTAGCCTTTTTCGTCGAGAAGACGTACAAGACGGCATCACGGACGGGGGAGGCTTCCCCCGAAGAAGAGCAACTCGAAACCCGAAGGAAAAACGATGCCGAAACTGCAAGCTGCGCGGATTACGCAATGCGGACTGGATTTCGCGGTGGTGCTGGTGGACCCCAAGCTGTTCATGAACCCCAAGGACGTGGAAGCCTTTTCGGAAGAGGCGCAGAAGCTGTTCCCCGACGTGCCGGTGGCGCTGCTCAGCCATGACGATCTCAAGGTGACGCGCTATCACGGCCCCGACGATGTGGTGGCCTTCCTCAAGCAGGTGCGGGTGATCAGCCTGCCGTGGGTGGAGTACACCATCGGCGAATAGCCGTGCGAAAAACGTTTTCGGAAAGGGGCGAGGCCGGTTGGCCGCGCCCTTTTCGTTATGGGGCGAGGAAACGCAGGGGCGCGGACACTACGCCGTCCAGAATGGTCAGGAAGCCGCTGCCGATGCTGTTGAGGGCGTTGGCGAGGATGCCGGTGGCGTTGAAGCTCCGTTGCGGCGCGTTGAGGCTGCCGTAATAGCGCACCGGAATGTTGGGGATGCCGGGGCCCGTCACGTTCAGCGCGTAGTCCAGCGTCCAGTTCAGCAGGTTGATGCTGCCGTAGCCCCGGACGGACAGCGCGCCGGAAAGGTTCAGGTCCCGCGTGGTGAGGACGCCCCCGGACAGGTTGCCCGAGGCGCTCAGCGAACTGAACCGGTTCAGCCCTCCCGGACGCCGGGCGTCGAGCTCACCGTTGCGGATGATGAAGCTCAGCGTACCGTTCAGGGCCGCCGGAATGTCCGCGCCCGAACGGAGGAGGCCCTTGACGTCCGCGTCGAGGTCGCCCTTGCCGGACAGGAGCTGTTCCTGCCCGCGCTCCCGGCACAGGGTGAGCACGTTGACCGACTTCAGGGTGTAGCGCAGCCGGGCGAGCAGGCCGCCGGAAGCGGTTTCGGCCCGGAATCCCGCTCCGGCGGTGCCGCCCGCCACGCGGGCCTTGATGGGATCGGCGGTGAGCACGCCGTCCCTGATGGTGATCGGCGCGCTCAGGTTCTCGTGCGGGATGCGGGCGACGGTCAGGCGTTCGGCCTTGAGTTGTCCCTCAAGGTCCAGCGACTTGAGCCGGTTTACGTTCCACGGCCCACCGGATGACGTGTTGCCCTTGGAAGAGGGAAGATAGTCCGAGAGATTCAGCGCGCCCAGCCGGAGGTCGGCGTTCCAGCGCGGCGGCGTGCCCTTGAGGCGTTCGATCCGGCCCGAGAACCGGGTGGCGTCGACGGAGCCTTCCAGTTCGCTGATCGTCACGGCGTTGTCGTCCAGCCGGACTTTGGCTTCGGCACGGGCCTGTCCGGGCATCCGCGGGGAAAGGCCGGAGGGGAGCAGGTCCCAGTGCGCCAGCAGGGCGCGGAGATTGTCGGTCGAACACGAGAGCGCCGCCTCCCAGACGGGCGACTTGTCCAGTTGGGAACCGCGTGCCGAACCGCTGAAACGGCCCGTCGCCCCCTTCATGTCGAATTGTCCCTTGGCGTTGTCGACGTTCAGCGCGCCGCGCCGGGTGTCGAAGGACAGCGTGCCGGTCGCCTGCGCGTTGACGCCCTTCATCGAGCCGTTGCCGGACGCGGGAACGCCTTCCGCGCGCAGGCCGAAGGGGCCGGAGGCGGGGAACAGGAGCGGCCCCGTCAGGGAGAGCGCGCCCTGCCAGTCGGCGGTGGTCAGGTTCGCCCGCCACTGCCCGGAATAGCCGTATTGCGGCTGCGCGCCCTGCGTCCGGCTTCCCGCGCCCTGAAAGGAGAGGCCGCCCTGCGAGAAGGCGAGCGGTCTGCCCGTGCGCGTAGGCGTGAGGGTACCCTTTTCGAGGCGTATCTCGGCGGAACCCTTGACGCTGGATAAAAACGCGGCGAGCGACGAGGGGCGGGCCGTGAGCTTTGCGGAGCCCGACAGCGTGCCCTTGACGAAGGCGTGGCCCGCGAGCGGGGTAACCAGTTTTTCCGCGTTCACGCCGTTGGCGGCGAGGGACAGGGACAGCATGTCGCCGGGAACGAGTTCGGCCTGCGCGCTGCCGCCGTACAGCGATCCGCAGCGGATGCCGATGCGGCTCTGGTCCGTATTGCCCGGATCGGGAACGATGCGGACGGAGGCGTCGTTTCCGGTCCACTTCCAGAAGGCGACCCGGCGAGCCGACAGCCGGATGTCGTAGTCCGGCCCCTCCGTGTCGGAAGGCTCGTCCCCGCCGACGAGCGGCGGAACCTCGTACTGCGGTGCGGAAATCCTGCGGTTTTCCAGTTCGGGGAAAATCCGGTTGATGGGCGCGTCCTGCGTCGTCATGTCCAGTTCGACCACGGGTTTGGCGAAATCGCTCACGCCCCCGGCGCCCTTGAACACGGTATCCAGCGCGGTGGCCTTGGCGTTGGTGACGCTGAGCCGTTTCGGGGTCAGCTCGAAGGGAAGCGTGCCGGTCAGGTCGTCCAGCGCGGCCTGTACGCCCGGCGGAAGGTCCCGCGCAAAGCCGAACCAGCGGGGCAGGCTCAGGCGGACGACCTCCAGCGTTCCCCGGAGCGTGGGGACGAGGCCGTCTTGCTCGTTCTTGGCAAGCAGGAACTGCCCGTCGAGGCTCGCGGCGTCGCCGTCGATTTTCAGCTCGGCTCCTTTGATGTCGAGCGCGGGGAGGTCTGTTTCGCCGAGGCGTTCGGGAAGAGAGGCTTCGGCGGAGAACGGAACGAGCGCGTGGACGGGAACGGTCTGCCGTTTCAGGAAAAAGGCGCCGTCGAGGGACGCCGCGCCCTTGACGGTCAGGGTGTCCTCCCGCGCTTCGGCGGACAGAGTCAGCGCGAACCGGGGGGCGCCTTCGAAAGGCAGGGGAAACGCTGCGTCGGCGTTCAGGCGGAACGCGCGTTCCGACTCCAGCGTCACGTTGGTGAGCCGGAACCGGGCGTCCCGTACCGTGCGGGCCGGTTCTTCCGCCGTCCCGTACCATTCGGCGCGCTGGGCGGCGAGCGTCAGTTCGCCCGGCTCGTCGGCTTCGGGAAGGGTGCATGAGCCGGACAGCCCGGACAGCGACCACTCGGGGCGCAGGCCTCCTGTGGCCTTGGGCGTCAGCGCGGCGACGGTTCCGTTTTCCAGCGAAACCTCCATCCCCGCCAGTTGTGGGGGCAGGGCGACGGCGGACGGTTCGGGCGGGTTGTCCGGCGTGCCCGTCGCGGGCGGGGCGGAGCGCCGCAACAGCAGCGTGGGGCCGTCGAGGCTGAGGCCGGTGACGCGCAGTCGTCCGTGAAGCAGTTCCCACCAGTCCGGGGACAGGGTGCATGCGTCGACGAACAGGGCCATATCGGGGGTGCGGAGCACCAGTTGTTCGACCTTGGCCGAAGGCAACGGAAACAGGGAGAGCCGCGCCTGCTGCGCCGACAGCGTCAGCCCGGCTTCGGGATGGGAAACGCGGGCGGAAAGCGCGCGGGCAAGCCCCGCCGGGTCCTGATTGAAGGTATAGACGAGCAGACCGGTCGCGAGGATCAGCGCCCAGACGAGGGGGAGCAGGCAGAACAGAACGAGGGAACGCTTCATGGCCGTAGCTGTTTGATGTCGAGCCGCTTGAGATCGAGGTAGACCAGCGCGCCGCGGACGGGCAGGGCCGACGCCTTGGCGATGAGGCTCATATAGCGTTGGAGCTGGGCCTCGTGCGCGGGCGTCGGCGCGCCGGTCTTGTATTCGACGACGGTGATCGCCTTTCCGTCGTTCACCACAAGGTCGGAGCGGAACAGATTGCCGGATTCGTCGATGAGTTCCTGTTCGGGCGTTCCGTATTGCAGCCAGACCGGCGCTTCCGGCAGGGACGCGTACCACGCGAGCATGTCCACGACTTCCAGTTCCACGGCCTGCGGGTCGCGGATCGGGAGGGGAAAGGTCCGCAAGCCCTGCTGAAACGCCCGGCGGGCGTCGTCTTCGGGATGTCCGGTAAGCTGTCCGGCGGTTTGCAGGCATTCCAGACAATGGTGTACGAAAATGCCGCGCCGCTTTTGGGTGAAGGAAAATTCTTCCAGCGGGTTACGGAAAATACGCAGCCGGGGCAGCCAGTGCATGGGCCGCCAGCGTCCGTCTTCCCGTACCGGCGGGACGACCGTGGCTTCGGACACGTCGGGCGTATCCGGGGTCGGCGGCATTGCGTCCGCGTCCCGTTCCGCTGGGGCCGCCGGATTCGGATGCCCGACGCCGGGCGTCCCGGTCTCGAAGACGTCCCCGGTCATGGGGAGCGCGCCGAGGAGCACGTCCAGCCCGTTGCCGAGTCCCGCGCCGTTGCGGCTGGAGGCCGTTTCGGTCAGGAAGGCGTACAGTTCCTCTTCCGCCCGTGTCCATGCGACGTAGAGCAGGTGCAGGGCTTCGCGGGCGTTGTCCGCCAGCGCCTTGTAGTGCTCGTAACCGGAAGCCGGGCCGCGCGGCGCGAGGACCGTCAGGCCGTCCACATGCGTCTCCACGGCGGGGCTGTCCGCGCGCGATGCGAAATGGTGCCACGGCACGATGACCACCGGGAACTGCAACCCTTTCGATTTGTGCATGGTCATCACGCGGACCGCGTCGAGGGTTTCGGGCATGGGGGCCTTTTCCTGTTGCCCGTGTTTGTTCCAGTATTCGAGGAACGAGGACAACGAACCGTACCCCTGTCCCTCCGCGACGTGAATGATTTCCAGAAAGCGGCGGACGAACGCGGCCTCGTCGGGATAGCGTTGCCGGATGGCGAGGCGTTCCAGCACCTCGCGGGTGACGTCGTAGGGCGTGAGCAGGCCCGCGTCGGCATGGAACGGCGCGATCCACGCTTTCCATATGTCGGGGAAATCCTCGCGGAAGGCCATGAACAGCGGCATGTTGCGGCGTTCGGTCGTTCTGCGGGAGGCGGCCCAGTCTTCGAGCGCCTGCGCGTCGATTCCGATGAGCGGAAGGAGCATTTGCCGTCCTGACAGGAACGCCCAGAAGGCCAGATCGTTGCGCGGGGAATCCAGAAAGGTCAGGAGCGCGGCAAGCTGCTCCACCAGCGGATGCTCCGCCAGCAGGAAGCTGTTGTCCGTGACCACGGGAACGCCTTCCTCCATCAGCCATCCGGCGACCTGCGCGGCCCGGCCGTTGGAGCGGACCAGCACGGTGACGTCGCCCCACGGGCGGCGTTCCCCGATCTCCCGGACGCACTCCAGCAGCCGGGCGTGGACTTCTTCGTCAAGGTCCTCGTTCTTGTCCCCGTAGACGCGCCGGAGCCGCAGGTAGCCTTCGGCCTTGCCGGGTGCGACCTGCTGTTCGGCGCTGTCGAAGCCTTCCCGGAGCAGCCTGCCTCCTTCTTCGAGAAGCGTTTCCAGCAGCGCGGACGGCGTATCCTTGGGAAGCATGGCGGAGAGCACCGCGCGAGCCGTGCCGGTTTCGGCCAGTTTGCCGAACAGGGTGTTGTTGGTTTCGACGATGGCCCGGCAGCTCCGCCAGTTGGTGGGCAGGGTGTCGATGTGCGGGGCCGGGGCCACGGCGCAAAGTTCCGCGTCGGAGCGGACCTCGTCGAACAGGGTGGCGTCTCCGCCGCGCCAGCCGTAGATGGCCTGCTTGACGTCGCCCACCCACGTCAGCGAGCCGCCGCGCGAAAGCGCTTCGAGGACGAGGGGGTGGATGGCGTCCCACTGTTCGCGGCTGGTGTCCTGGAATTCGTCCACAAGGATGTGGGTCAGGCTCGTCCCCAGACGGCAGAAGGCCTCGGGCACGCCGTAGTCGCCCGAAAGCACCCGACGCGCCAGCCGGGGAATGAAGGTCGCCGGAATGGCCCCTTCGCGCTTGAGGAAGTCGGGGAGCTGATCGGCCAGCTCCCGCGCCAGCTCCACGAACGGCATGACCCGAAGCGCCCGGCGCAGGAGTTCCCCGTCGTTCTTCAGTTTGCGCACGGCCTCCTGAAGTTCGGCAAAAGCGGATACGGCTTCATCGGACGCCTTGCCTTTGGACGCCTTGTTGAGGCATTCGTCCAGACAGCTCTTGTCCCACATGGCGGACTTGGGCGGCAGGGCGTTGGGCGCGTTTTTCCGGCAGGCGTCCAGCGCCTTGAGCAGGTGCGCGGACACGGCGAGTTTTTCCCCGGCCAGCAGGACCGCCAGGCGTTCCGTCGCGTCACGTAGATTACGGATCAGGGCTTCAAGCCGATCCGCGATGTCGGCGGGATGCGCCAGCGCCGTCCCCCCGCTTTCCATGACCGGAAGAAGCACTTCCATAACCTGTTTTCGTAAGGTTTTTCCGGCGAGGAACGGCTGATGGGGAAAATGAAAGAAGACGTCTCTGCACGCGTCCGACAGCAGGGCATGCAGGCGCTCGTCCCGCCGCGACCGTTCGAGCAGGGTGTCCAGCAGGGGCGCGACGGCTTCGTCCGTGGAGAAGACGGGCTCGAAGTCCGGCGGCAGGTCCAGTTCCAGCGCGGTGAGCCGGACGATGAGGTGCAGCAGGCTGTCGATGGTGCGGACGTTGAGCGAGCCGTACCGGCGCAGGATGATGCCCACCCAGCGCCGGGCCTGCTCGCGGGTCCAGCCGGGGGCGGGCTGGCCCGTGCCCAGCGCGGTGTCCTTGAGACGGCCGATGATGCGGTCCTGCATTTCGGCGGCGGCGCGGTTGGTGAAGGTGACGGCCAGAATTTCCGGCCACCCGTGCGGCCCGGACCGTACGGCGCGGCAGCCGGAGAACGGGTCGCCGCCCGTCTCCGCCGCGTCCGCGAGATGGTTCAGGAAACTCGTGGTCAGTTCATAGGTCTTGCCCGAACCCGCCGAGGCGCGGATTTGCCTGAGCTGGGGCGCTTGCTGGGACATGTCGGCCACGGGAGACTACGCTTTTTCGCCTTCGGGCAGCATGCCGGTCAATTCGCCCTGTCCGGTCGATTCGAGCACGGCGCGCCACAGACCGGAGCGGATGTTGAGCTTGCGGCGTTTCTTGGTGACGAGTTCCAGCGGGATATGGACATAGTGGTCCATGATCTTGGCGACGACCATTTCGGTCCGGCCCGCCATCGCCGCGTGGACGGCGTGCTGGCCCAGAAAGCCGCAGTACACCCGGTCGTTGGCGTTGGCCGGAACGGAGCGGATGATGTAGCTCGGATCGATGTATTTGATGCTGAACGGCATCTTGTCGCGCAGGTATTCGGAAATGGCGTTTTTGAGCAGGCTGCCCACGTCGGCCAGCACCGGGTTGCCGGAGGCGTCGCGGGCTTCGTTGCGCTGGAGGAGGTGCTGTCCCGCGCCCTCGGCGGCGATGATTACGGCGTGGCCGCGCAGCCGCAGCCGGGCTTCCAGCGCGGGCAGAAGCCCGGCTTCCCCGTAAAGCTGGAACGGCGCTTCGGGGATGAGGACGAAGTTGGCTTCGCGCAGGGCGAGGGCCGCCTGCGCCGCGATGAAGCCGGACTCGCGGCCCATGAGCTTGACGATGCCGATGCCGTTGGGCGTGCCCACCGCTTCCACATGGGCGCAGCCGATGGCCTCCGTGGCCTTGTCCACGGCGGTGTCGAAGCCGAAGGACTGGGGCACGAAATTGATGTCGTTGTCGATGGTCTTGGGGATGCCGATGACGGAGATGCGGATGTTGCGCCGCCGCACTTCCTTCGCGATGGCGGAGGCCGCCTTCATGGAGCCGTCGCCGCCGATGACGAAGAGCACGCTCACGTTGAGGCGTTCGAGGGCGTCCACGATTTCCGCCGGGTCCTGCGGGCCGCGCGAGGAGCCGAGGAGCGTGCCGCCGAATTGGTAGATATGCTCGACGCTGGCCGGGGTCAGCTCCATCACGTTGTGGTTGCAGGAAGGAATGAACCCTTCGAGGCCGTAGCGGATGCCGAGGACCGAGGGCGTCTTGTAGGCGTGGTACGCCTCAAGGACGATGGCCCGGATGACGTCGTTCAGGCCGGGGCAGAGCCCGCCGCAGGTGACGATGGCGCACTTGGTCTTGCCGGGATCGAAATACAGGTCCCGACGCGGCCCGGCTTCTTCGAGTTGCAGGGTCTGCGGTTCGCCGAGGTCTTCGTCGTACTCGTTGTTCACGCTCAGCAGGACGTTCCCGGTGTCCAGCATGCCGCCGTAGGGCAGGGGGGACGGGATTTTGGCCGGGCCGAGCGTGGCGATGGGGATTTCGCGGACGGGGATGCTGCATTCGCACATCATGACGTTGCTCCGGGATGTTTTTCAAGATGCCGGCGGGCGAAACAGCCCGTCAGGATGCCGCCCGCCTGCGCCACGTTGAGCGAATCGAACTCCCGCAGCATGGGGATGTGCAGAAGGTGGTGGCAGCGTTTGGCGACCTGCGGGCGAATGCCGTGTTCCTCGTTGCCGAGGACGAGCAGGGCGGGGGTGTGCAGAGGGGCGGTGAAGGCGTCGAGGCTTCCCTCGCCGAACGCGGCCCCGTAGATCAGGAACCCGGCGTCGCGGGCCTCGTCCAGCGCGCGGGAGAGATTCATGACCTTGGCGACCGGCAGCCGTTCGAGCGCCCCGGCGGCGGCGCGGCGTGCGCCCGCGCCCAGAAAGGCCCCGTTGTGGCGGGGGATGACCAGTCCGGCCCCGCCCAGCGCGTAGAGCGTGCGGGCGAGCGTGCCCGCGTTGCCGGGGTCCTGCACCTGATCGAGTACGAGAATGAGCGGCAGCGGGGCGTCGGCCGCCGCCGTCAGCAGATCGGAAAATTCGGTGAATCCGGCCTCGAAAAGCCGGGCGACGACGCCCTGATGGCCCGTCGGGCACAGGCGGTCGAGGCTCTGGGCGTCCGTCAGCGTGAACCGGACCTTGGCGGCGCGGCACAAATCAAGGATGCGGTCGGTGTCCTGCGAGCGGCGGCCCTTGCGGATCAGGACGGCGTCGATGCGTTCGGGTTCGCGCTCCAGAAGCTCGATGACCGGCTTGACGCCGGAAAGCACGGCCTGTTCCCCGTCCTGCGAGGCGGGCGGCGTGATTTTTTCCG
>PPYF01000373.1_pt1 | contig 14284 bp, 10 predicted proteins | sample 1559871 | NCBI WGS metagenome assembly PPYF01 (sample SAMN08240021, study PRJNA423297) | Human gut metagenome, whole genome shotgun sequencing project. | reverse complement strand
AAATGCCGAACAGGCATTTTCTACGCAGTGATATCTTTACATTTGCAATGGTCTATTCTTTTTATTTTCGTCTGTTTTCCTCTAATGAATTAAATAGTAAAAAGATTTTTTGCATTCTGAGAAAGAATCTGTTCGAGTTCTTTTTTTGTAAAAGCCATATGGGAGATTCTTTTTACATAGTCTTTCTGGTCTTCCCAGGGAGAATCTGTTCCGAAAAGAACTTTATCCGTACCATGCTTTCTAGCGAGGCGGACAAAGTCATCCGGATGTAGATTATAGGAAAGATAAGGACTTTTTGAACATTCGGGAAGAGGAGTTATTGGACCATAAGAGAAAGCAGTGTCGAAATAAACTGGTGCACCAGCAAGGTCACTTTCTACCGCCTTCCAGCAGCCCCAGTTTCCCATATGTGCAAGAACCAGCTTTTCTGGAGCAACTTCTTTTAATAATTTTAAAATATGAGCAACAGAAGAATAATTGTGGTCATAAATACCAATATCAATGCCAGCATGTACTAATGTAATAAGCCCCTGTGAAGAAGCCTCGTCAATGATACGCATCATACGAATATCATCAAGATCTACATTTTGATATGCAGGGTGTAATTTGATACCGGGAATGCCAGCCTGCTTCAATCGCAGGAGTTCTTCTTTATAGTTTACATAATCAGGATGCATTCCTCCAAAAGTAATGATCTTCATATCAAGAAGATATTTTTTTTGCATGATTAATGAGGAATTAACCTTCTCTACCTGTCCGGGTTTTGTCATGACAGGCAGATTTACAGAATAGTCAATATCGGCCTCTTTCATGGAAGAAAAGAGGCCGATAACGGAGCCGTCTGTATGTGGAGGGATGCATCCAGTATGTGCAAGGTGATTCACAATCTTTTCGGAAGATTTATCCGGAAAAGTGTGGGTGTGAAAATCGATAATCATAATCTGCCTCCAACAGTACACATCTATTTATATGATTTGGCAAGTTTTTCGAATGCAGCGAGAGAGCGTTCAACCTGCTCGGTAGGGACACAGTAAGAGATTCTTGCGTGTCCAGGACATCCGAAGCCGGTTCCTGGTACGATTAAAAGATTATGCTCTAATTTTGCTTTTTCGCAAAAGGCAATATCGTCATCAATTAACGTACGAGGGAACATATAGAAGGTTCCGCCTGGTTCTACAACGTGATATCCCATGTCACGAAGTCCTTTTGTGAGAATATTTTTATTTGTCTCGTAGACGGAGATGTCAGAAGTTTCATTTGCACAAAGGGCACAGACTCTCTGGAATAATCCAGGAGCATTTACATAGCCAAGAGAACGGCCGGCACCTGCAATCGCAGCATAAACCAGTTCGTGATCGTCCATTTCATCTGGCACAACAACATATCCCATACGTTCTCCAGGAAGAGATAAAGATTTTGACCAGGAATAACATACTAAAGTATTATTATAGTACTTTGGAAGATAAGGAACAAAGGTACCTTCAAATGCAATCTCACGATACGGTTCATCAGCGATTAAATAAATTGGATGATGATACTCTGCTGACTTTGCCTCAAGGATTTCAGCAAGTTTCTTGATTGTTTCCTCAGAGTAGACTGCTCCGGAAGGATTATTAGGAGAGTTTACAAGAACCCCTTTTGTATGTTCATTGATCGCTTCTTCAAACGCTTTAAAATCAATCTGGAAGGCTTCAATATCTGCAGGGATTAACTTCATAGATGCACCAGTCGCTTCAATGAATACTTTGTATTCAGGGAAGTATGGAGCAAATACGATAAATTCATCTCCAGGGCAGGCAAGACCGTTTAAGCAGCAGCATAAAGCAGCAGCAGCACCAACAGTCATGTAAAGATTATCCGCAGTAAAGGATGTCTGGAAGCGGGAGTTAAGGGAGTCTGCAATCATCTTACGAACACCGGCATCACCTTGTGCACTTGTATATCCATGAAGAATAACGGAATCCATCTCTTTCAGCAGTTTTATTGCAGTTTCATTTACACAGTCAGGAGCAGGAACACTAGGATTTCCAATGGAAAAATCAAAGACATTCTCTGCGCCTACTTCGGCAGCACGCTGTTTGCCATACTCGAATAATTCACGAATAACAGAACGCTGGGTGCCGAGAGCAACCATTTTTTCATTTAACATAATTTTATCCTCGTTTCTGTTTATTTTTACCATATAATGATAGTGCAAAAAAGGAAATCTGTCAACGAAGCATCGTAAATCAACTGGATGATTTATAGAAAAACTTGTATACACGCCACATATAAAATATTTTTTTGAACTGGTAAAAAAAGAGCTGGAATGGCGAGATAGCGTTGACTTTTTTCACAAAATATGATACTTTATCATAGTGCAACACTTTAATAAATAAAAGTGAAAAAGAATTAGGAAAATTAAGAGATACAGACGCAGAGAAAGGGATGTCTGTATTTTAAATATTTAAATTTTTTAAGAAAAGGATGGTAGCGTTATGCCAGTTACAGATTTACTTGAGAGAAATCATAAGCTTTACGGAGATGAGGTTGCTTTAGTAGAGTTGAATCCTACGATGAAGGATACAAGAAAGACAACATGGAAGGAATATGACCTTGTACAGCAGACCTCCTCTGTTCCATATCGTCGCGAGATTACATGGAGTGTTTTTGATGAAAAGGCGAATCGTGTGGCGAATATGTTATTAAGCCGAGGCGTTCAGAAAGGGGATCGCGTAGCAATCTTAATGTTTAACTGCCTGGAATGGCTGCCAATTTATTTTGGTATATTAAAAACAGGAGCGATTGCCGTACCGTTTAATTTCCGTTTTGCCTCTGATGAGATTAAGTACTGTGCAGATTTGGCAGAAGTCCATGTGCTTTTCTTTGGACCGGAGTTTATTGGTCGAATTGAAGCAATTGAGGAAGAACTTAGCAAAGGGCGTCTTTTGATTTATGTAGGAGATGGCTGTCCGACATTCGCAGAAAGTTATCGAGAACTTGTAGCAGATTGTTCAAGTCAGGCTCCGTTGGTTCTTTTAGAGGATGAAGATGATGCAGCGATTTATTTTTCATCAGGAACAACAGGATTTCCTAAGGCAATTCTTCATAATCATGAAAGTCTTCTGCAGGCTGCCCAGATGGAGCAGAAGCATCATTTGACGAACAGAGACGATGTGTTTTTGTGCATTCCTCCGTTATATCATACCGGAGCAAAGTTCCACTGGATGGGCAGTCTTTGTGCAGGAAGTAAGGCGGTATTATTAAAGGGTACAACACCGGAGATCATTCTTGATGCAGTGTCAAAAGAACATTGTACGATCGTATGGCTTTTAGTTCCTTGGGCACAGGATATTTTAGACAGTCTTGACAGAGGAGATCTGAAGCTGGAGAATTATGAACTTTCTCAGTGGCGCTTAATGCATATCGGTGCACAGCCGGTACCGCCGTCATTAATTAAACACTGGAAAGAATATTTCCCAAATCATTTGTATGATACAAACTATGGACTCTCCGAATCTACCGGTCCGGGATGTGTACATCTTGGAATAGAGAACATTAATAAAGTTGGAGCAATCGGAATTCCGGGATATCGCTGGTCTTGTAAGATTGTAGATGAGAATGGGAATGCACTTCCACAAGGAGAGGTTGGAGAGCTTTGCGTACAGGGACCGGGAATGATGACCTGTTATTACAACGATCCAAAGGCAACTGCGGAGACACTCAAAGACGGATGGCTTTTTACCGGAGATATGGCGATGCAGGATGAAGATGGATTCTATTTTCTTGTAGACCGTAAGAAGGACGTTATCGTAAGTGGTGGAGAAAATATCTATCCAGTACAGATCGAGAACTTCTTAAGTGCTTATGATAAGGTAAAGGATGTAGCCGTAATCGGACTTCCGGATAAGCGTTTAGGAGAGATTACCGGAGCGATCATCTCTGTAAAAGATGGTATGGAATGTACGGAAGAGGAGATTGAAGAATACTGCATGAAGCTTCCTCGTTACAAACGTCCGAAGAAGATCATATTTGCAGATGTACCTAGAAATGCAACCGGAAAGATTGAGAAACCTGCACTCCGTAAGAAATATGGAGCAGAATATCTCGTAGCACAACAGAATAGAGCTTAGTTACTATTTCATTTATTTAGAGGAAACAGACGAAAAAAAGAAACAATGTCATATCCCATCTGCTCTGTAGTCGCTGTGTTTAAGATGCTCATCTGCATCTTAAACACGCTCCGAAGCCGCATCTGGGATATGACATTGTTTCTTTTTTTCTGTGTTTTGGCTCCACGTGGAATGAATGAAATAGTCTTTGGGGAGAGAAAGGGGGAGAGGTCAGAAGGTCGTGGCTTATTATGATACTGTCTCCGCGATGCTGTCAAGATGCCATCGCCAGCGATCATTGTATACGATAAATATAAAGGCGAGTTCTTTAATTTTTGGGAAAATGACAATCCTTTAAAGAAGGTAGAGAAAATGTTGGAAGACGATTATGGAATGATTGACGGTAACATCAACAATGTTGATTGCCGTAAGGATGATGACGAGAAGAAACACTCAGTGATGGATAAGATCCAGAAGAAAAAGAAAGAGGCTGCGGTGGCAGAGAACAATGCTCCAAAGCCAAAAGAAGTAGCTAAGAAACGAGAAGCTGAATTAAGTTAAGAGAACCCGGCTCGAGATGCCAGTATCGATGGTGGTGTTGGTGTCTCGGGTTGGGATTTTTTTGCTTAAAGGTGTCGCGTAGAGACGACAATACTATGATTCTCTCATTGCTATTGTTATGATTGCGGTTTATAATAAAAATAAGATATTGACGTACTGAGCTAATAGTGACGTCCAGAAGCAGGGTTATAAAAGACATCATGGAGTTCTTGGTTCTGGTGTCTTTTTGTTATTTTGAGAATTTGCTTTTCAAAGGAGTTGAAATATATATGGTAAATGCGGAATTGCAGCATAATCCTTATCTGTTAGAGACAGAAGTGAAGTTTAATGGTCAGGAGCCAAAGATTAATAGCCAGATAGAGAAATTCGAAAATAAATTGTTGGCTGACTGGGTAAGAGATGTTCCTAGAATGTTTTACGATGAAATGAACGGATACGATTTTGATCTGTTCTTTTCAGGAACAGAATATGATTTTCAAAAGCTTCAACAGACTTTTATTTCTCTTGGAGTCACACCTGATCAAGTAAGGCTAATTATGCGTAATGAGTTGGAAGACGCAGAAATAAAGAGTAATGAAATCAGGGATTTGATTGAATGGTTAAGAAAGAACAGGAACAGACAGTTTGATTTTGATGACTTTTGTGATGCAAACAGGAGTCTGCTCGAAGAAACATTTTCATGCATCGTTATTAGAGGAAAAGATGAAGTGCCGGAAGATTTGACATTTACCCTTGAGAATGTGAAGAGCGTAGATGAAATAGCAGGCACAAATCTTACTTACGTTCCGGTTGTGTTTGTAATAGAAGCAGAAACAATTCAGCTTTTTAGAAATGATCTGCTTGCATTACTGGGAAGAAAAGATGTTGAGCAAAACCAATTGTTTTTCTGTATTTCCCCGGCAATGGATAAAGAATATGTAGTTCGCTTTATAAGTGATCTTGGAATAGAGGAACCACAGATTATTTCCCAAATAGACGATGGAAATGTGGCTACATATATTAAAAATTATCCCATGGTGGCTTATGTTGGCGAAGTTATTCGTGTGTTCGAGGACGAAGTAAATACATTGGATGATCATTTGAAAGCAAAAAATGAGCAGAGTGCTATCGAAAATGCGGAAGTATACGAGCAGATTTCTGAATTAGAACATGTAATTGAAAAGGTTAAGGTATCAGATATGCGTTTTGTAGATCTTGATAATTATTCGGGAGGAAATCGCTTCAATGATCTAAAGACTGAGCTGGAAGAAATGATTAGGAAATGGAAAAGCCGTAAGACAAAGGTTGTTGGGGACGTTGAGATAGATCGTAATTCAACAGAGTATGAGCAGGAACTAGCTAGATATCTTGGTGAATTCTACAGAAAAGCAATCGAACATTTTGGATTTGAAAAGGAAAGAATTGAAAGAGAATTTAGTGAGATATATCTGAGACAACCACTGGATTCAGAGTACAAGCCAGAAGGGCTCGAGGTAACTATTCCAGATAATGTAGAAGTGAATGGAATTAAGTCAGTATTACTGGAGTTGCAGGAAGAACGCTATGAAGAGAAGACAGACTTCTTAGATTTCTTCAAGGCAAAATCTTCAACTGAACCAAAAGAGCTTGTAAGGGTCGTGACCTGCTATTTGGAAAAATGGAGAGAAAAGGCTATTGAATTAGTGATTCCTGTTGTAGAACAGTACATTTCTGAAAGCCAGGAAAATCTTAAAGGATACTATGATGAACTTGCCAGAAAATACCATGCAAAGTTGTCTGAATTACATGAGCTAAAGGTGAATGAAAAAAACGGAATTGCATCTCAATTGTCAGAGGATGAAAGGATGCTGCAAGCAGATAATGATTGGTTAGTTGTGATTAAAGATCAGTTGGCAAGAATTGAAAGGGGTTAGTTTTATATGACAACAGATCTGATAAAGTCGGGACAAACTATGATAGCAGAACCTGTTATCGCACTAGAAGACCGATTAGAAATTATAGATGAATATGTAAGAAAGAAATACCTTACACGTCTTTCTGACATGCAGATTATGCCATTGGGAGAAATCACTCCATTGGAAGAAGACTTAATCAATAATGTCAGACTGTATCGAATTACAGAGATGGTCTATCAGAAAGACGAATCTGTGATGGACAAGTTCACTACAGTGTTTAATACACTGTCAACTTATAATGCATCTGTGTTCTTCCTGATTGATTCAGATGGAAAGCAGGTAAATTACTATCTTGGAGTAAGAAACAATGAAGCAAATGATTCTCCGAGAAAAAGATCAACAGTAACACTGGGGGATACTTTGAAACAGACTTTGATAGGTCATTTCCCTGGGGTAAAGATTGAAAATGAAGATCGAAAGAAAATTGCGGAACTTTCGGAAAAAATAAAGTCCTTAAACAATGTTGCATCTGTTAGCGTAGTAGGAAGTGGCAGACGAGATAAGGATCAGCAACAGAATGAATTTGCGCAGGGCATGGAAAAACTATGTTTGGCAATGAGCGGACGTCCTTATACAGCTGTAATCATTGCTGATAATAAGAACGCCTGGGATGTGCAGCAAATGAGAAAACAGTATCAATCATTGTACACTGCTTTATCTCCATTACAGAAAGTGCAGTTTTCTGATTCCACCAGTGAAACTGAGTCGAGAAGTCAATCGTTTTCTGAGATGGATGGAAAGCAGAAGGCGGCTATGATTACAAATGCAGTTATTTCTATCGCGGGAACGGCTGCAGGTGTTGCTTTAGGTACACAGGTAGGCGGTGCAATGGCAGGAACAGCTGCTATGTTGGGTGGACAGATAGGTGGTCAGGCAGGAGGCCAGATCAGCAGTTTTATTTCGTCCCTTGCTCCGGCAAAACAGATCAGTAAATCAACAACAACCAGCGTTACAACGACAGAGGAAAATAAGGCTGTAATAGATATGCTGGTTATGTTGGATGAAGCTTTGAAAAAGATGAACGAGTATGATAGCTACGGATTGTGGAATGTTGCAGGATATTTCTTATCTGACGATATGTCTGCTTCTGAAATCGCAGCCAGCAATTATCGTTCTCTGATGAATGGTGACAATTATGGACGAGAAGTATCTGCAATCAATTCGTGGAGAAGTAAGGATCAGGGTATAGTTGGAGAATATAGAGACCTGACAACTTACTTATCCAGATTTGTTCATCCGGTGTTTAATTATGGCGGTAATCTTATCGTTACTCCATCTACAAATATAAGCGGTAAAGAGTTAGGACTTCATTTGGGACTGCCACGTTCAACGGTTCCAGGGCTTCCTGTAATTGAGCATGCAGAGTTTGGTAAGGAAGTAAATACTTATCAGTTGTTTGAAAAAGAAACAAGCAATCGTCCGGAGGATAGAATTACATTAGGACGAGTATTTGATATGGGCTTAATCACAGATAAAATTGTAGAACTGAACAATAAGAGCCTCAATATGCATACTTTTATTACGGGTTCTACAGGATCAGGAAAAAGTAATACGGTGTATCAAATACTGATGGAATTAAGACAGGACCGAGTGCCATTTCTTGTAATTGAGCCGGCCAAGGGAGAGTACAAGGATGTGTTTGGTCATTTGCCTGATGTAAATGTGTTTTCTACCAATCCGGGAATTGCGCAGCTGATTAATATCAATCCGTTCAAATTTCCACGCTCCATTCATGTGTTAGAACACATTGATGGTTTAGTAGAAATCTTCAGTGTATGTTGGCCTATGTATGATGCAATGCCAGCGTTTTTCAAAGATGCGATTCTGAAATCCTACGAAGCTGTAGGATGGGATTTGGGATCATCAACCTTTGAAGGTGAAGATGTGGCATATCCTGACTTTGAAGTGCTTGCCGAGCAGTTAGATAAGTTGATTACAAATTCTGATTATGCGGCAGAAATCAAGTCAAATTACAGAGGAGCCTTGCTTACCAGAGTAAAATCTTTAGCAGTAGGATTGAATAAATACATTTTCACAGAAGAACAGACTCCTTATGAGAAACTGTTTGATGAAAACTGTATTTTAGATATCAGTAGAGTTAAATCATCAGAAACTAAGGCGCTTCTCATGGGATTGATGGTGTACATCCTCAATGAATATCGAGTGGATCGAAAAACAGAAAATAACAATGATTTACGTCATGTAACTGTTTTGGAAGAAGCACATAACTTATTGAAGAATACATCAGGCGGAGAGTCTGAGTTAATCGGAAAATCTGTTGAGATGATTACGAATGCAATTGCTGAAATCCGTACATATGGTGAGGGATTCGTTATTGTTGATCAGTCCCCGTCTTCTGTTGATATTGCAGCTATTAAGAATACGAACACAAAGATCGTCCTCAGAACATCGGAATCCAATGATCGTGAGGCGGTTGGTAGATCAATGGGACTTTCAACTGCACAGGTAAATGAAATAGCGAAGTTACCAAGTGGCGTAGCAGTTGTTTATCAGAATAACTGGATCAGCCCGGTGCTTACATTGGTGGATAAGGCAAAAGTAAAAGAAGTAGCATATCAGTACGATAATCCTGTAGTAATAAAAACTGCAAGAGAAGCAAGAACAGAATTGCTTTGTATGCTGTTACAGCCTTGGATTAATAGAGAGCAATATCGAGGAAAAGCGTTAAGAAACGATTTGAAAGCTCTAGACCTTTCAAAGAAAATTAAAGATCGTATTTCAACATGTATTGATCAATACTTGTTCTTCCAGGGAAATATGATATGGAAAACAGAAGAGATTGCCTTTCTGCAGGAGTTGGTTAAAGAGTTGCTTGGTATCTCAGACGTTGAGTTTGAGAATATTGTTATTACCGGAAATCCGGATGAACTCAGGGCATCAATCAATCAAAAAACAGCAGGGTTAAGTTATCAGGAAACAGAAGAAGTATGCTGTGTTCTTACAATGGAAACAGGAAAGGATGGTGAATAGACATGGATGTGTTGGAACAAAATGCGTTTATGACAGAAGGTGTCAACATCAGTGAAAAACTTTCTGGTTTTCGTAAGAATTTTACAAGTGCAGTAGCACCAGAAAATGGTAGTTATGGTATTACAAGAATAGATAAAGGGAACGGGTTAGAGGCATTTAGAGGAAAGACGCCATCTGGACATCCGTTTATGGAATACTATCAAGACGGAAAGCTTACAATGAGAAGAGAAAGTCTTGGTAATCATCAACTGATGAAAACAAGTTATGATGACAAGGGTACTGCATATCTGAGAACAATAACTGAAGCAGGGAAGAGTGTAAATTATGAATTAACTTCAAATGCGACAATCACAAAAGGAAATTTTGTGGCGACAACTGATGTATATGGAAGAACAATATCAACAAAGGTAACGGATATTACTTTGAAGGATGGAAGATATCATCCTGTTTCTAAATTAAGAGACAGATTTTACTTAAAGGGTGATGAGGTTGGTCATGGTGTTCCTGATCAGTTTGGAGGTCCTGCAAGTAAAGAGAATACATTTGCACAGGTGATGGAGGTAAACCGAGGAACTGGTAGTAAAGTTCGTCAGGTTGAAAATATTGCGGCTCAGCTGAAACAGGAAGGCCATACTGTAGATTATGAAATGAGAGCAAACTACAGTGGGACAAAGAATGGTAGACCAACATCTTTTGAGCCGCATATCACAGTTGATGGAGAGGAATATGCTCTACCAGAGAATTTGAAGAAAATATATAATATCGCTGAAGAAACTACTGTACAGAAAGTGGTATTAGAAGCCAAGGAAAGATTTGGTACTGCAAACGAAGTAGGATTAAAATCGGGAGCTATAGCGGCTGGTATTACATGTGCAATCTCAAGTGTAGATAATATTTCTGCTTGCATGAATGGTGAAATCTCTGGAGAAGAAGCTGCAGTAGAAATTGTAAAAGACACTGCAATGGCAGGTGGTGCTGCATATGGAACTGTATTTGTTAGCACAGCAGTAGCAGAAACAATGAAGGGATCTTCAAAGGTGTTATTGCAACGAGTTGGTAATAGTTGTTTACCAGCTGCGGCAGTCGTGTTTGCAGTGGATTCTGCTGATGCTGTAATTGATTTTGCAACAGGTGAAATTGATGGTGGTGAACTGGCTTATGAATTTGGAGACAGTGCTGCTTCTGTTGCTGGAGGTTTTGCAGGAGGTGCTACAGGAGCAAAGGTTGGTGCTGCGATAGGTACGGTAGTTGCTCCTGGAGTCGGAACTGCAGTTGGTGCAGTTGCAGGTGGTGTTGTTGGAGGAGTTGTAGGAACCGTTGTTGCTTCTGAAGCTTATGCGACAGCAGTCGAACTAGGAACTGAAGGAGCAGAGTGCCTGGCAGAAAAAGCAGAAACACTGGCAAAGGATACAGTTGAACTCGTGAAAGAAAACATTCCAGAGAAGGTTGATGAGGTTAGAGATGCATTCAATGATTTTGCAAAGAACTGCAATCTGCCTTTTAGTGAGTAGGCGATTGATGTCTTTCTGGAAAAATGAATAAATACAGAAATAATACAGAGGCTCTGACACATGAAGTCAGGACCTCATGTGTTTGTGATGCTTGGATTATATGCAGGGCTTAGACGAGAAGAAATCCTGGGACTTAAATGGGATTGTTTAACTGAATGCTTAAGAGAAGCAAAGGAGCATTTGAATAGAGACAACTCGAGTTATTAAAGACGGAATAGGTCCCTGGTTTTGGGGTGAATCAAGGGGTGAAGAAATTAGCGAAATCGCTAAAAACCCCGAAAAATAGAGAAAGGGAACGTGAGGTCAGACAAAACCAAGACTCTCATCCTCAGGCCTCTCAAAAACTATTGAATACATTCACGTGGAGCCAACAAACAGAAAATAAAAAGAATAGCCCATTGCAACTGTAATGTGAGAGCAAGTAAAAATGCCGGACAGGCATTTTCTACGCAGTGATATCTTTACAGTTGCAATGGGCTATTCTTTTTATTTTCGTCTGTTCTCCTCCCAATGAATCAAATAGCAAATGGAATTGAAGGATATGTTAACCAATATCTTTCTTTTATGATTATTTCATAAACAGCTTTTTTCTCTTCTTCTGTTACAGTATCCTGAACAGAGTCAGATTTTTTTGAAAGAAAGAAGGAGAACAGAGGTTTTTCTTTACTTAATTCCTTAAAGATTTCTCCAGATTTAAAGTTCTCTATATCAGATGCAGAATAATAATAATGTACGGCATAGGGGAGTTTTCGGATTCTAAGCTGCTTAAATACATCGGTGGAAGGTGCCGGGTGTTTATGATTATTTTTATTATAAGCAACAGAAATAAAAAGATTTTTTGTCAGCTTTGCGGCATCGAGGAATTTTTCTGTTAAGCAGGAAGCGGGGCAAAACAAGAAGAATGCACAGTCTTTTTCTTTTTTTATGAATGGAAGTAGTTTCCATGCATTTTTTTCGATAAAAAGTATAAAACAGTGGGTTCCGTTCTTTTTTGCGCTGGTAATCTGTGCTTTATATTGTGCTACATTTTTTTCGTAATTGATTCCATCAATTGACAACTTAAAAGCCCAGAGAGCATTAAAAATGCTCTCTGGGGAGTGTAGCTGTATATTTTTTGAGGCGGTAAAAAGACCATTATATCCAATATTCATTGCGAAAGTAACCAGATGTTCCGTATTTATTTTGGGAAGGATATCATGGAAAAGCTGGTAATATCCGCTTTGTGTATCCTGAAGTTTTTCAGGCGTGATATGTAGAAGATACTTTTCCAAAGGACTGTCTGGTTTTTCTAAAAGCTGTTTTGTTAAAGTATGGATGGTCTGTGCCGGATCTTGTTTTAATGCTTTTATCTGTTTGCGGATATAAGACTCCGCTAAAGTTTTAGATACAATATTTATGTTTTTACCTGCCATAAGATTCTATCCTCCCGTATGGTTATTTTCCAAGTGCGGTTTTTTGTGTTACTGTATTGGTCTTGTCGTAGCAGGCAAAGGTATTTTCAATTAGTGCAGTGTCTGGTTTCTTTGTAAAAAGACTGACAACTGGTACAATGATTAATCCAGCGAGCATTGCAAATGCACCACAGTTAATCGGGGACTGCAATAATGCTGGGAAATGAGATCCTGCAACGAGATTCAGAACCATGATTATACACCCGAATATGAAAGATGTCCAGCAAGCTGCCTTTGTTGTTTTCTTCCAGTAGAGGGAGTAGAGGAACGGTGCAAGGAAAGAGCCTGCAAGTGCACCCCAGGAGATTCCCATTAACTGTGCGATAAATGTAACGGCGCTCTTGTACTGGATGATCGCGATGATTGCAGAAATTGCAATAAAGATGACAATAAGTACGCGGATACAAAATACCTGTTTTTTATCACTCATTTCTTTTACGATATTATCTTTGATCAGGTCGATTGTCAGTGTGGAACTTGAGGCAATGACCAAAGAAGATAAGGTAGACATTGAGGCGGACAATACAAGAATAACAACAAGAGCAATCAATAAGGGATGTAAATTTTCAAGCATTGTCGGAATGATAGAGTCATATCCGTTAGCAGCAATATCGATTTTATCAGAGAAAAGACGGCCAAAGCCACCTAAAAAGTAACAACCTCCGGAAACAACTAATGCAAAAATGGTAGAGATGATGGTTCCTTTTTTGATGGAATCTTCATTATCAATTGCATAAAATTTCTGAACCATCTGTGGAAGTCCCCATGTACCAAGAGAAGTGAGGATTACAACAGAAAGCAGACTAAGTGGATCAGGTCCGAAGAAAGATCCAAAAATTCCAGGAGTGGAGGATACAGCCGGATCACTTATATGTCCAAGACCATCTAAAGCTGCCATAAATCCACCTTTGCTGTTAAGTACAGCAATGATAATAGCTGCAATTCCGGCAAGCATGATAATTCCCTGAATAAAGTCGTTGATTGCTGTTGCCATATATCCACCTGCGATAACATAAATCGCAGTAAGAATTGCCATGAGGACAATACATACAGAATAATCAATATGAAATGCCATTCCAAATAAACGGGAAAGACCGTTATAAAGGGAAGCGGTATACGGAATCAGGAAAATAAAAATGATGATTGATGCGGCTATTTTCAGAGAATTACTTTGGAAACGTTCTCCAAAGAACTGCGGCATTGTTGCGGAGTCAAGATGCTGTGTCATGATTCGGGTACGTCGTCCGAGAATCACCCATGCAAGGAGGGAGCCTATAAGAGCATTACCGATACCGGCCCATGTTGCTGCGATTCCGAAACGCCAGCCAAACTGTCCGGCATAACCGACAAAAACAACAGCAGAAAAATAAGAAGTTCCGTAAGCAAAGGCAGTAAGCCATGGTCCAACAGAACGTCCTCCAAGAACAAAGCCATTTACATCGGTTGCCTTCTGCCGACAGACAAAACCGATTGTAATAAGTACAATAAAATAAGCGATTAAGATTAGTAACTTCATACATTTTTCCTCTCTTTGTAATATGTACGCTCGGAGTCTTTATGGTATCAGTACTTTTATGAGTGATTTTTCATTAACAGTACAAGAAGATTCTAAGAGTACATGAATAATAGATCTACTTTTACACTTTAACTGTGTAAATTACAAAAACTTTAACACATAAAATTTAAAAAGTCAATAAAAATTAACAATCGAATCTTTGCGTTTCGTTGATTCGTCTGTAAACTCC
>PPYF01386021.1_pt1 | contig 14285 bp, 10 predicted proteins | sample 1559871 | NCBI WGS metagenome assembly PPYF01 (sample SAMN08240021, study PRJNA423297) | Human gut metagenome, whole genome shotgun sequencing project. | reverse complement strand
CGGAGATTGTACTCCCACTGAGAAAGACTTGTTATTACTCACCACTTGCAGAAGTGGGAGTCTTCTCGACTGAGATAAAAAACTTTTGACTTCAATGGATGCCTGCGAATTGCTCCATTACAAAGTAACTCTCACAATCCTGTAAATTTTTCCTGTTTTTCAGAAAAAAACTAGCCGTTTGGATAGTGTACAAAATACAGAAAAATTGCTATACTTTTTCTTGGGAAGAGGAACTTATAAACATAAAATGCAGGAAAACAGCAGAGAAAGCAGGGTGTTGCATTGGCAGAAAACAGCATGTGGGAAGAGATGATGCAAGGGGAGAAAATCTGCTATGTAAAACCCCGCCGTGCAATCAGGCGGCTGAAAGCGGCAGATGAAGAGAATATAACAGCGTATATTTATGGGGTCAGCGGTTGCGGCAAAACGGAACTGGTCATGCGATATCTGAAGAACCGGAAATATACGCTGTTTAACGCTGGTTTGGTAACAGTGGAGGAGCTGCGTGAGATCAAGGTTTCCAAGCAGCGGAAAACCGTGGTGATCAACAGTCTGCACGATATGGCGATGCAGAATGATACTGAGGAGATCCGGGAAGCGATCATCGAACTTGTGGAGCGTGAGGATGTGTGGCTGATTTTGAGCGGACGCTGTGCGGTACCGCCGTGGCTGACTGCTGTGCGGTATCGTGAAGTCTTCTATGTGATCGGTGAGCAGGAGCTGCTGTTTGATGAAGATCAGGCAGATCAGTATATTGCCATGACCGGGATGATCTTCAGTGAAGAACAGCTGGCAAAAGAAAAAGCATACTGCGTTGGTATGCCGATCGGCTGGAGCATCACAAATAGTGTCTATTGGCAGATGCGTATGGGGCAGGATGAAAAGGATGTCACGAAACCGTTTTCAGATGAAGAATACCGGACGATGGTGGGAGAGGCACTGAGCCAGATGTGGGATTATCTGGAATATCATGTCTATGACCGCTGGGAAATATCAATACAGGAATTTCTGATGGAAGTTGCAATTGTGGAAGATTTTACCGTATATATGGCGGAGATGATCACCGGACGCAATGATGTAGAATCGCTTCTTGGAAGGATTCAGTGGATCGGTAATTTCATGGATATTGTCCGAAACGGAAGTGAAACGGTCTACAAACTCAGAAATCAAATGCGGATCAGCATGATCCGGAGGCTGAGGCGAAAATACACAAAAGAGCAGATCCGTAAGCTTTACGAAAATGCAGGACTTTATTACCAGATCAGTAAGCAGCCGTTAAAGGCTCTTTCCATGTATCAACAGGTGAATAACACGGAAAGAATCGCCTCGGTGCTGATCGATAATGTTCGGATAGCACCAAACAATGCTTATTATTATGAACTGAAACCGTATTATCTTAAACTGCCGGAAGAAAAAATATGCAAAAGCCCGGAACTGATGTGTGGCATGAGTATGCTGCAGTCGTTGCTTTTAAATACCGAAGAGAGCGAACGCTGGTACCGGGAGCTTCAAAAATATGCAAAAGAACATACCGGAAGTGAACGGCGTTCGGCGAAAGGAAAGATCCTGTATCTGGATATCGGACTTCCGCATCGTGGCAGTGACCATATGGTAGAAATCCTGAAAAATGCATATTTGCTTCTTTTGGATAAAGAAGTAAAAATACAAGAGTTTTCCGTTACCAGCAACCAGGCATCTCAGATGAACGGCGGCAAGGATTTCTGTGAGTGGAGCAAGCGTGACCGGGAGCTTGCAGGAAGCATTGGCAAGATTGTGGAATTTGTACTTGGAAAATATGGTAAGGGGCTTGTAAATCTGGCACTTGCAGAAAGCTTTTTTGAAAAGGGCGGAGATAATTATGAAGTTGCGATGCTTGCAAATAAGGGAAGAATGCAGGCGGAGGCAGGAGGCAAGATCGAGCAGTGTTTTGTCGGAGACGGCATGCTTGCCTGGCTTCATATTATTACCGGAAAAGTAAAAGAAGCGGAGGAGCTTCTGACCAGATTCAAGGGTAAAGCACAGCAGGAAAATGCAGAAAGAATTCTGCCGAATATCGATACCTTTCTCGTTCGCTGTGCATTATATGATGCGGACAAAGCAGCGATTGCAAAATGGCTTGCCTAGGCACCGGATGAAGAACTGATATTCTCTATTTATGATCGTTTTCATTATATTACGAAAGTGCGTGTGTATCTGCAGAATGGCAGAAACGAGCAGGCTTATCATCTGCTTTTGAAATGTGCCTATTATGCAAAAGTGATGCAGCGTACCTACATTGATATAGAAGTGAAACTGCTTCTTGCGATCACGCAGTACCGCATGGGTGAGAAAAAATGGGATGAAACACTTGGCGAGGCACTGACAAAAGCAGAAGAATATCATTTTGTACGGATCATCACAAGAGAAGGTGCGGCTATCCGGCCTCTGCTTCAGGCAACATCCTGGAAGCCGTCGGAAGTAGAAAAAGATCTGGCACAAACCAGAAAGAACAAACAGTTCTGGGCAAAGGTTCAGGATGAGACAGAAAAAATGGCACGATTCTATCCGGCGTATTTAAAAGTGGGTGTGGAAGAAGTCACATTGAGTGATACAATGCTTCGAATCCTGAAACTGCAGGCAGATGGAATGTCAAAAGAAAAAATTGCGGCAGAGCTGAATATGACAACCGCTAATGTAAAATATCATACACAGCAGATCTACAAAAGACTCGGTGTTTCCAATAAGGCAGGAGCCGTGATGGAAGCGGGCAAACGAGGACTGATCTGAAAATGCAAAGAAAAGAAACCACAGCATTTACTGACTGAATCGGTCGGTGGTGCGTGGTTTTTTTATCTCAGTCGGAGAAGACTCCCACTTCTATAAATGGCGAGCAACAAATTTGACCCTGACATCATGGCAAATTTTGAATGCAAATTGAACGAGTGTGAATGAAAATGAACGTTTGTGAAAACTATACAAAAACAGAAAGGGAAATTTGTGAATTAGTATGATTGAAATTGAACGAATATGATTGTATAATACAATCATGAAACAAAGAGGCACACCAAAGTGCAAAAGAAAGAGGTAAGGCATATGATTTATACGGTAACATTTAATCCTTGTCTGGATTATATCGTAGGTGTGGAAGATTTTCAACTGGGAATGACAAACCGCACCTGTTCAGAGCAGATGTTTGCCGGTGGAAAGGGGATCAACGTCTCTATCGTTCTGAAAAATCTCGGCATTGAGAGTACGGCACTTGGATTTATCGCCGGTTTCACCGGAGAGGAGATCCGCAGAAAAGTCGAGAAGATGGGCATTACATCCGAATTTATCCAGCTTGAGAATGGATTTTCTAGGATCAACATCAAACTCAAATCCATCGATGGAACGGAGATCAACGGCACAGGACCTTCGATCGGAAGTGAAGAACTTGAAAGATTGCTTAAGAAACTGGATACACTGAAAAAGGGAGATGTGCTGATCCTTGCAGGCAGCATCCCGGCAAGTCTTCCGGATTCTATTTACAGTGACATTATGGAACGTCTGGAAGAAAAAGAGGTCATGATCGTGGTGGATGCGACAAAAGACCTTCTGGTCAATGTACTGAAATACCATCCGTTCCTCATTAAACCAAACAATCATGAACTGGGCGATATCTTTGGAGTGGAGATCAGAGAGCGTGACCAGGTAGCACCATATGCGAAGAAGTTACAGGAGATGGGAGCAAGAAATGTTCTGGTTTCCATGGCAGGCAAAGGTGCAGTGCTTCTTGCTGAGGATGGCAGCGTATATGAAAGCCCGGCACCGAAAGGTAAACTGATCAATGCGGTTGGAGCCGGAGATTCCATGGTGGCTGGTTTTACTGCAGGTTATATGCAGAAAGGCAGCTATGAACATGCATTCAAAATGGGCGTTTCCACCGGAAGTGCCAGTGCATTTTCTGAGAATTTTGCCACAAAAGAAGAAGTAGAAGCGATTTATAAAACATTGTAAAGATGCCAGGGTCAAAAGCCTGAAACTACGATGTCGAAGTGAGGAACAATTCGTATGGCGTTTTTAAATTAGCTTCTTGTAGAAAATCTATCACAAAAAAGAAATGTAAGAAAGGAGAACTTATGAGGATCACAGAACTGCTGGATAAGCGAAGCATCAGGATCGACGGTGCTCCAAAATCCAAGAACGAAGCTCTCGACCAGATGGTCGAACTGATGGCAAAGAGTGGAAAAATCAATGACCTGGAAGCTTATCGCCAGGAAGTATACCGCCGTGAAGAGGAAGGAACGACAGGTGTCGGAGAGGGGATTGCGATCCCTCACGGAAAAGGTGCATTTGTAGATAAGCCGGGACTGGCAGCGATGGTTGTAAAGGACGGTGTAGATTACGATTCTCTTGATGGAGAGCCGGTACATCTGATCTTTCTGATTGCAGCACCGAATACCAAAGACAACGTACATCTGGACGTACTGAGCAAACTTTCTGTACTTCTGATGGATGAGGATTTTTCCAGAGCACTGCAGAATGCAAAGAGCCCGGAAGAATTTATGAAGATCGTCGATGAAGCAGATCAGGAAGCACCGGATCTGGATGAAAAACTGAAAGCAGATGAAGCGACCTCGGAAGATCAGTTCCGTATTCTGGCTGTCACAGCATGCCCGACCGGTATCGCACATACTTACATGGCAGCGGAAGGTCTGGAAAAGGCTGCAAAAGCGAAAGGATGTTTCATTAAAGTAGAGACAAGAGGTTCTGGCGGAGCGAAAAATGTGCTGACTGCGGAAGAGATCAAAAATGCAGACTGCATCATCGTGGCAGCAGACACAAAAGTTCCGATGGATCGATTCAATGGTAAAAAGCTGATCGAAGTTCAGGTTTCTGACGGTATCAGCAAAGCGGATAAACTGATAGAGCAGGCAATGTCCGGAAATGTACCGGTTTATACTGCATCGGAAAATGCAGAAGTTTCCGAGAAAAAAGCAGGAGGCTCCAAAGGCCATCAGATTTATATGCAGTTGATGAATGGTGTTTCACACATGCTGCCATTCGTCGTAGGCGGCGGTATTTTGATCGCTCTTGCATTCCTGATCGATGGACTTTGTGTAGATATGACATCATTGACAGCAGAAGCACGACAGAGTTTCGGTTCGATCACACCGGTGGCGGCAACACTGAAATCCATAGGAGATCTTGCATTTGGATTTATGCTTCCGGTTCTGGCAGGATTTATTGCTATGAGCATTGCAGACAGACCTGGTCTGGCAGTCGGATTTGTGGGTGGTGCAATTGCAGCAAACGGCAAGTCTGGTTTCCTCGGTGCATTAGTAGCAGGTTTTCTGGCAGGCTATCTTATCCTTCTCTTAAAAAAATTGTTCGAAAAACTTCCGGAAGCACTGGAAAAAATTGCCCCAGTCCTTCTCTATCCGGTATTCGGCATTCTGATCGTGGGACTTGTTATGACGTTTGTCGTAGAGCCTCCAATCGGAGCATTGAACACGGCACTGAACACAGCTCTTACAAACATGAGTGGTTCCAGTAAGGTTCTTCTTGGTATCATCGTAGCAGGTATGATGGCAGTTGACATGGGTGGCCCGTTCAACAAAGCGGCCTATGTATTTGGAACGGCATCCATCGCAGCAGGAAATTACGGAATCATGGCAGCAGTTATGATCGGTGGTATGGTTCCTCCGTGTGCGATCGCTCTGGCATCTCTTCTGTTTAAAGATAAATTTACAAAAACAGAAAGAGAATCCGCTCCGACAAACTTTATCATGGGACTTGCATTTATCACAGAAGGTGCGATTCCGTTTGCAGCATCCGATCCGCTGCATGTCATCCCAGCATGCGTGATAGGTTCCGGACTTGCAGGAGCACTTTCCATGGCATTCAACTGTACGCTGATGGCACCGCACGGTGGAATCTTCGTGTTCCCTGTAGTCGGCAATCCGCTGATGTACCTGGCTGCACTGGCAGTAGGAACCGTAGTCGGAGCACTGATGCTCGGTGTGCTTAAGAAAAAAATAGCCGAGTAAACCAAAACTTCATTATAAAACTTTTCCTCAGAAAAACCGCAGTGACTTTAAAGTTGTAAAGCACTGCGGTTTTGCTTTACTTTCTTATCTGCTATGAGCTATAATAAAAGGCGTCAAGGGATGTAACTATATGATTTTTTTGCAGCATGAAAAGGGGTGGGATAATATGCTTACTAAAACACGACAGAAAGAGATCTTGAAACTTCTGGAAAACAGAGGCAGCGTGACACTTCAGGAGTTAAAAGATCATTTAAATACTTCAGAATCTACGATCCGTCGAGATCTGAATACGTTGGATGCACAGGGAAAGCTGGTCAAGGTTTTCGGTGGGGCAGTTGCAGCTGACAACATGAGCATACGCGACGAGCAGGTGTCACGAAGAGAAGAAAAGAATTTAGAAGAAAAAAGACTGATTGCACGTTATGCGGCATCGCTGATACAGGATGATGATTTCGTGTATCTCGATGCCGGAACGACAACCGGATGTATGCTCGATTATATTTCCGATACGACAACGGCAGTTTTTGTGACGAATGCACCGTCACATGCACAGAAACTGGCACGCAAAGGAATGGAAGTCATCCTGATCGGCGGCAGACTCAAACAGTCTACCGAGGCAGTTGTCGGAGAAGAGGCATGCAGACAGATTGAAAAATTTAATTTCAGTCTTGGTTTCCTGGGCAGCAACGGCGTTTCCGAACGCTCCGGATTTTCGACACCGGATCAGGACGAAGCGATGGTCAAAAAAAGAGCAATCGAACGCATCCACCGGTGCTTTGTTCTCTGTGATCACACGAAATTTTACAAAGTCAGCCCGATCAGCTTTGCAAAATTAGAAGATGCCGTCGTACTGACAGATTCTGCACCGCAGGGCAATTTTCAGGAGATGCCGAACATCGTGGAAATTTCCGAAGATGAGTAGATAGAAATACCAAAAACGGCAAAACTGTAAAAAGTGAAAAGGATGCCGGGAGTGCCTTGAAACAGAGCAATCAGCAGGCATCAAATAAAAGATGGAAAATAAAGGAGGAAGAAAACATGGGATGGTTGATATTGATCGTACTTCTTTTGATCGTGTTGATACTTTTGCTTTCCTGCGTGAAGATTGTGCCGCAGGCAACCGCAATGGTTGTGGAACGTCTTGGCGGATACCGTGCGACCTGGTCGGTCGGACTTCATGTGAAAGCACCGTTTATTGACCGTGTTGCAAAGAAAGTCATTTTAAAAGAGCAGGTGGTAGATTTTGCACCGCAGCCGGTTATCACAAAGGATAACGTAACAATGCGGATCGATACGGTTGTATTTTTCCAGATCACAGATCCGAAGCTGTTTGCATACGGCGTGGAGAATCCGATCATGGCAATCGAAAATCTGACTGCAACGACACTGCGAAATATCATCGGTGATCTGGAGCTGGATCAGACCCTGACATCCAGAGAGACGATCAACACGAAAATGCGTGCATCGCTTGATATTGCCACGGATCCATGGGGCATTAAAGTCAACCGTGTGGAGCTGAAAAACATCATTCCGCCGGCTGCAATCCAGGATGCGATGGAGAAGCAGATGAAAGCAGAGCGTGAGCGAAGAGAAGCGATCCTGCGTGCAGAAGGTGAGAAAAAATCTACCGTGCTTGTGGCAGAAGGCAAAAAGGAATCTGCAATCCTGGATGCAGAGGCAGAAAAAACCGCAGCAATCCTGCGAGCAGAAGCACAGAAGGAAAAGATGATCCGCGAAGCCGAAGGTCAGGCAGAAGCGATCCTGAAGGTTCAGAAAGCAAATGCGGACGGTCTGCGTTTCTTAAAAGATGCAGGAGCAGATGAAACCGTTCTGGCACTGAAGAGCTTTGAAGCACTGACAAAAGTGGCAGACGGCAAAGCAACCAAGATCATCATACCATCGGAACTGCAGAATGTTGCCGGCACATTGACAGCACTTGCAGAGACTGTAAAAACCGAGAAAAAAGAAACAGCAGATCCGGTTTGAAAACGAATATGGAGGATAAAAAAATGGATTTAAAAGGACGCAATTTTCTGACTTTAAAAGATTTCACGGCAGAGGAAATCATTTATCTGGTCGATCTGGCAGCAGAACTGAAAGAAAAAAAGAAAAAAGGAATCCCGGTTGACACCTTAAGAGGAAAAAATGTGGCTCTGATCTTCGAAAAGACCAGCACGAGAACACGCTGTGCATTTGAAGTAGCAGCACATGACCTTGGCATGGGAACGACTTATCTGGATCCTTCAGGTTCTCAGATCGGCAAAAAAGAGAGCATCCGCGACACCGCACGCGTACTGGGCAGAATGTTCGAAGGTATCGAGTATCGTGGATTTGGACAGGAAATTGTGGAAGAACTGGCAAAATATGCAGGGGTTCCGGTATGGAACGGCCTGACGAACGAATACCACCCGACACAGATGCTTGCTGATATGCTGACGATCCGTGAACACCTCGGACATCTGAAAGGCGTGAAACTGGTATACATGGGCGATGCACGTTACAACATGGGTAATTCTCTGATGATCGCATGTGCAAAACTCGGTATGCATTTCGTAGCATGTGCACCGGAAAAATATTTTCCGAACGCAGCACTGGTTGAGGAATGCCAGGACTATGCAAAAGAGAGCGGCGGAAGCATCACACTGACCGAAGATGTCAAGGCCGGAACCAAAGATGCAGACGTTATCTACACCGATGTATGGGTTTCCATGGGTGAGCCGGATGAAGTCTGGGAAGAGCGTATCCGCGAATTAACTCCATATAAAGTAACAAAAGAAGTGATGGAAAACGCAGGAGAGAAAGCTATTTTCCTGCATTGCCTGCCGGCATTTCATGACTGGAAGACAAAGATCGGAAAAGAAATGGGCGAACGTTTCAACCTCAAAGAAATGGAAGTTACCGATGAAGTATTTGAGTCTGAACAGTCCGTTGTATTTGACGAGGCGGAAAACAGAATGCACACCATAAAAGCAGTTATGGCGGCAACACTTGGAGCATAAAATTTTATGTCAAGAAAAGAAGAAAAATGGATCAAACGGCTGGAGATCTTAGGAGCCTCCGCCGCTGCGATCGTGATCGTATCCGCAGTCGGGACCTTTTTGCTGGATCGTATTACCATGCAGCTGATGGCACTGGCTGTCGGATGCGGAAGCATAGTCAATGTGGTACTTATGGTGCTTTGTTATTATAAAAAGAAGACCATACCGAGCATTATTTTTATGATTTTTGCACTGCTTCTCATAGCAACTTTTATTATGCAGATCATGGCTATGTAAAAATGCTAGGGTAGACATAAAAGTGGAGCGTAAGCTTCACGATATGCGAATAGTGGAGTGTTATGTGCCAGTGGCACATGTTTAACACTGACCGAAGCGGATCGTAGAAAGAATTGTGAGAGTACGAAGTACGGAACAATTCGTATGGCATTTCAGTGTAACTGTGGAAATACAAAGCAGTTTTAAACAGAGGTAAAAGAACATGAAAAGTAAAATACTGAATCGTCTGCGTGGTGCAGAAGAATTTGTTTCCGGACAGCAGCTCTGTGAAGAGTTCGGCGTATCCAGAACGGCAGTATGGAAAGCAATCAATCAGCTTAAAGAAGAAGGCTATGAGATCGAGGCGGTACACAATAAGGGGTATCGCCTTTTAGGATGTCCGGATATTATTTCTGCGGAAGAAGTAAAAAGCAGACTTCACACGGACTGGGCGGGCTGTGAAGTGAGATATTTTGATACACTTGATTCCACCAATATCTGTGCCAAAAGAATGGCAGAAGAAGGAGCACCGAACGGAACGCTGGTGATCGCAGATGAACAGACAGCAGGCCGTGGAAGATGCGGGAGAGCCTGGAAGACGCCAAAAGGCACGGCGATCGCCATGACACTTCTGATGCGTCCGAATCTCCGACCGGAAAAAGCAAGTATGCTGACTCTGGTGATGGGTATGGCAGTAACAAGGGCAGTCAACGAACTTTACAGTCTGAACTGCCAGATCAAGTGGCCAAATGATGTGGTCTGGGAAGGAAAAAAAATCTGCGGTATTCTGGTAGAAATGAGTGCTGAAATGAATGCGATCCATTACCTGGTTATCGGATGCGGTATCAACGCAAATATGACAGAGTTCCCGGAAGAACTGAAAGAAAAGGCCATTTCCCTGCGAATGATCACCGGGGATGAAGTGGATCGTGCACAGATCATACAGCGGTCTTTGGAATGGCTGGAAAAATATTATCAAAAATTTGAAGAGACGAGCGATATGTCCGGACTGATGGAAGAATATAATCAGATGCTGGTGAACAGAGGAAGTGAAGTCTGCGTGCTTGACCCGTGCGGCGAATACCGCGGAAGAGCACTTGGCATTAACGATGCCGGAGAACTGTTGGTGGAAAAAGAAGATGGAACGACAGAAAATGTCTACGCCGGAGAAGTGTCCGTACGCGGTGTGTATGGATACGTGTGAATTACTTTGCAGCGGGCAATTTGTTGGTATCAACAGTAAGAATGCCAGAGGCATTCTTAAACATCGCATGAAACAGAAAGAAGAAAGGAACAACGTCATGAAAAAAGCAAACGAGACAGTCGTTCTGTGCGGAGCGAGTGCCTACGAAGAAAAATATTATCTGAATCCGCAGTTCTCCAAACTGCCGGAGCACATCCGTCAGGAACTGCAGATCATGTGTGTACTGTATACACAGAAAGTAGGCGGAATCCTGATGCTGGAATTTACGCCGGAAGGTCATCTGGAATTTAAGACCGAAGCGAAAGAAAACGACTTCTTCTATGACGAGATCGGAAGCGTACTGGAGATCAAAAAACTTCAGAATGAGAAACGAGAACTGATGGAAGCACTGGAAATGTTTTATCGCGTAGTATTTTTGGGTGAGGAATTCGATTACGATGAAGCTTAAGATAGGAAATGTGGAGATTGCAAATCCGTGTGTGCTGGCACCGATGGCGGGCGTTACGGACCTGCCGTTCCGGCTGCTGTGCAAAGAACAGGGAGTCGGGCTTCTGAGTATGGAAATGGTCAGTGCGAAAGCGATTTCCTTTCATAATAAAAATACGCTGGATTTGATGCAGATCGCAGAGGGAGAAAATCCGATCGCTCTGCAGATCTTCGGTTCCGATCCGGAGATCATGGCACAGTCTGCCGCCGAGATTGAAGAGCGACCGTTTGATATTCTTGATATCAATATGGGCTGTCCGGTGCCGAAAGTAGTCAATAACGGCGAAGGTTCCGCACTGATGAAGAATCCAAAACTGGCGGGAGAGATTGTGGAGAGGGTTTCCAGGGCAGTAAAAAAGCCGGTGACCGTAAAGATCCGCAAAGGATTTCAGGAGTCCAGTGTCAATGCCGTAGAGATGGCAAAGATTCTTGAGGCATCCGGGGCAGCAGCGATCGCCGTACATGGAAGAACGAGAGAACAGTATTATTCCGGAGAAGCAGACTGGAACATCATCCGCCAGGTCAAAGAGGCCGTTTCCATTCCGGTGATCGGAAACGGGGATATCACCTGTGCAAAAGATGCTGCGAACATGATCGAACAGACCGGATGTGATGGCGTGATGATCGGAAGAGCCTCCCGCGGAAATCCATGGATTTTCCGTCAGGTGAGCGAATATCTGGAAAACGGAAAGATCATTGAGCCGCCGACGATCGCAGAAGTCAAAAAAATGATGCTGCGTCATGCAAGACTGCAGCTGCAGTACCGTGGAGAATACACTGGAATCCGTGAGATGCGAAAACATGTTGCATGGTACACCGCAGGATTTCCGCATTCGGCAAAACTGAGGAAAAGAGTGAATGAAGTCGAATCCATGGAAGCCCTGGAAGAACTTCTGCAAAGCTGGGAGTGAGATAAACGCTTTGCAGTTCGTCTTGAAAACAGTTCAATCCGGAAGCTTAAACGGACGACAATATTTTCCGTAAGGCTGAACTGTTGTAAAAAACGCAGAAAACAAGGGCAGATTGCTTGACAAGGCACAAAACGCAAGGTATAATTTTTGATTACAAGATAGCTGCAAAAAGTGGCTATCTTGTTTCACGAATGTATATTATGATGCGTAAATAGCTACTTCCTCATGTTTAGCGGGTCCCAAGTTCAAATGTCTTATCTTGCAAGCAAGAACGACATTTTGACCTTTTGACCCTGGCATCATAGAATTCCCAAAATTATTTGTTAAAAAGTGCAGGAAAATCTTTCGCTGCACTTAAAGTTATGCTGCTAAGAGCGGCATCAGGAGGTAAAGATGGAAGAAAAGAAGAACTTACTGACTTATGCAGGTTTAAAAGCTCTTGAAGATGAGCTGCATGATCTGAAGGTAAACAGACGTAAAGAAGTTGCCGGTAAGATCAAAGAAGCAAGAGAACAGGGCGACCTTTCAGAGAATGCAGAATACGATGCAGCAAAAGATGAGCAGAGAGATATCGAAGCACGTATCGAAGAAATCGAAAAAATTCTGAAAAATGCGGAAGTAGTTGTAGAAGATGAAGTAGATCTGGACAAGATCAGCGTTGGATGCAGCGTCAAGATTTACGATGAAGAATATGAAGAAGAAATGGAATACAAAATTGTAGGATCTTCCGAGGCAAACAGCCTGAAAGGAAAGATTTCAAATGAATCACCGGTAGGTCATGCACTGCTGGGACATAAAGTAGGCGATGAAGTAACTGTAGAGACTCAGGCAGGAGAAATCCATTATAAAGTACTGAGCATCCACAGATCTAATTAAGGAGTGACAACAGTGGGAGAACAGAAGAATCAAAAGACACAGGACGTAAATCAGCTGCTGAAAATCCGCCGCGATAAGCTTGCAGAACTGCAGGCAGACGGAAAAGACCCGTTTCAGATCACAAAATTTGATGTGACACATCACAGCCAGGAAGTCAAAGATCAGTTTGAGAATCTGGAAGGAAAGAGTGTAGTGCTCGCAGGACGTATGATGTCCAAGCGAGTAATGGGAAAAGCATCTTTCTGCAATATCCAGGATCTGCAGGGCAATATCCAGTCTTATGTGGCAAGAGACAGCATCGGTGAGGAAGAATACAAAGCTTTCAAAAAAATGGACATCGGAGATATCGTAGGTCTGGAAGGTGAAGTATTTAAAACAAAGACCGGTGAAATTTCCATTCATGCATCCAAGGTAACTCTGCTTTCCAAGAGTCTTCAGATTCTTCCGGAAAAATTTCATGGTCTGACCAATACCGACATCCGTTATCGTCAGCGTTATGTCGATCTGATCATGAACGCAGACGTAAAAGACACCTTTATCAAACGTTCCAGGATCATCAGTGCAGTACGTCAGTATCTGAACGGACAGGGATTCCTGGAAGTTGAAACACCGATGCTGGTATCCAATGCCGGCGGTGCAGCAGCAAGACCGTTCGAAACACATTTCAATGCACTGAACGAAGACCTGAAGCTGCGTATTTCCCTGGAACTGTATCTGAAGAGACTGATCGTCGGAGGCATGGAGCGTGTTTACGAGATCGGCCGTGTATTCCGTAACGAGGGACTGGATACACGTCATAATCCAGAGTTTACACTGATGGAGCTTTATCAGGCATACACCGATTACCACGGCATGATGGATCTGACTGAGAATATGTATCGCTATGTTGCACAGACTGTTCTTGGCACAACCACCATTTCCTACAACGGTATCGAGATGGATCTGGGCAAACCGTTTGAACGTATCACAATGGTAGATGCTGTTAAGAAATATTCCGGTGTAGACTGGAACGAAATCAAAGACCTTGAAGCTGCCCGTGTAGCCGCAAGAGAACATCACATCGAATATGAAGAACGTCACAAAAAAGGCGATATCCTGAACCTGTTCTTTGAAGAATTTGTAGAAGAACATCTGATTCAGCCGACGTTCGTTATGGATCATCCGGTTGAGATTTCACCGCTGACCAAGAAAAAACCGGAAAATCCGGAATATGTAGAACGTTTTGAATTCTTCATGAACGGCTGGGAAATGGCAAATGCTTACTCCGAGCTGAACGACCCGATCGACCAGAGAGCACGTTTCGCAGCTCAGGAAGAACTGTTCGCACAGGGCGATGAAGAAGCAAACCACACCGACGAAGATTTCCTGAATGCACTGGAGATTGGTATGCCGCCTACAGGAGGTATCGGATTCGGTATCGACCGTATGTGTATGCTGCTGACCGATTCCGCTGCAATCCGTGACGTTCTGCTGTTCCCGACAATGAAGTCCTTAGATGGTGTAAATAAGAAAAATGATGTAAATAATACAGCTTCTGAAGCACCTG
>PPYF01222383.1_pt1 | contig 14286 bp, 15 predicted proteins | sample 1559871 | NCBI WGS metagenome assembly PPYF01 (sample SAMN08240021, study PRJNA423297) | Human gut metagenome, whole genome shotgun sequencing project. | reverse complement strand
CATGTATTTTTTATGCATTTTACACATAAAAATGTAGACAAAAGCAATAAAAATGATATAATAATTTGTATATGAAAAGAGATAATAAGAAAGAGGTAATGAATGCACTTATCATGGTTTTTCAGTTTGGAATCAACATGATTGTGCCGATATTTCTCTGCACACTGGCCGGTGTGTGGATTGGGAAAAAGACCGGAGCGGACTGGGTAACTGTTCCATTGTTTTTCATTGGAGCGTTTGCGGGGGCAAACAATATATACCGTATGGTTCAAAAATTCCTGAAGCCAGAGGATGATGGCAGAGCCGTCAGACAGACACCGGGCAGGCAGAGTACTACGGAAACAGAGAAATCAGACAGTATTAGCAGGGTAGAGAAGGATGTTAAAAAGAATAAATGACGCATTGCCGGGACTTGTATTTGGGATAGTTTTTTACGGGATTGTTGTGCAGCTTATTGGGGTATGGTTTGTCACAGACAAAATTTCATATTCTATCGGCTTATGGTATGGGATAGCGATAGCTGTTGGTATGGCTGTCAATATCGCCACAGTCATATATGACGCGACCGCCATATATGGACAAAAGGATGCCAATCGCAGGATCGTAGCAAAATCACTTTTAAGGTATATTGTTGTTGCGGTCCTGTTATTTATATTGGGACTATTTGATTTTGGAAATCTGATAATGGCCTTTGTCGGTATGCTGGGACTCAAGATTTCAGCGTATTTACAGCCTTTATTTATGAAGGTGACAGACAGATTTTCCGGGAGAAGTGATGCATCTTCCGCCGGCGAAATGGAGACAGAGTAGCGAAACAGCAGGTAAACTTAATAAGGAGGAGGTGATAATGTGAATCAGGCGATTTTACTGGAAAGTAACGCAGACAATATCGACTTTATGATCCATGGTATTTTTTCGATAAAGGTATTCGGTCAGGAGGTCTGGATTACCACATCGCATGCCTGTATCCTCATAGTGATGGCCATTATGGTCATATTCGCTATAGTGGCAAACAGGAAGCTTAAAAAAGCAAAGGAAGTACCGGACGGCTTTCAGAATATCATCGAGCTCATCGTAGAGATGCTCGACAAGATGGTCGAGGGAACCATGGGTAAGTGGGCTCCGAGGTTTGTAAACTACATCAGCACGATTTTTATATTTATACTGATGAGTAATATCTCAGGCTTGTTTGGTTTAAGACCACCGACAGCCGACTACGGAACCACACTGGCGCTTGCACTTATTACATTTTTCATGATCAGATTCAATAAGGCTAAGCATCAAAGCGCAAAGGATATCTGGACCGGTATGTGTTCACCACTGCCGCCGTGGCTGCCTATATGGGCGCCAATCAACATTATCAGTGAGATTGCAATTCCTATCTCATTATCATTGCGTTTGTTCGCCAATGTGTTGTCAGGAACTGTTATCATGGCGCTGGTATATGGTCTGCTAAGGTTTATAGCCATAGCGTGGCCGTCAGTACTGCATGTATACTTTGATTTGTTCTCAGGAGCAATTCAGACATATGTATTCTGTATGCTGACAATGACATACGTTACACAGGCATGTGAGACGGATGAGTAAAACTATAAGATGTATTTTTAGGAGGATTCAATTATGGATATCAATGGACAGGATTTAATCAGAGCATGCTCAGCAATCGGTGCAGGTTTGGCAGTTATCGCCGGAATCGGACCTGGTGTTGGACAGGGTATCGCAGCAGGACATGGTGCAGCAGCCGTAGGACGTAACCCGGGAGCAAGAGGACAGATTATGTCAACCATGCTTTTAGGACAGGCGGTTGCAGAGACAACAGGTCTTTATGGTCTCGTTGTTGCATTACTTTTACTTTTCGTTCATCCGCTCGGATAGTATATTACGGTTTGCCGCAGAGGATTACCGTGCGGCGATACAGCCAACGGAAAGGAGAGTAAAAGTTGTTAGCACAGGGATATACATTTTTGTTTAATCTGGATGCGCAGTTGCTCTTTGATACAGTACTTTTGGCAGTTGCAGTATTTTTCCTTTTCATGCTGATGTCGTATCTGCTTTTCAACCCTGCAAGGAAGCTGTTAAAGGACAGGCAGGACAGGATAGAAAGCGATATAAACACAGCTGTTGCCGACAAGGAAAGTGCCGCAGCACTAAAGGCAGAGTACGAGGGAAAGCTTAAGGACATCGATAAAGAGGCCGAGGCTATTCTCACAGAGGCGAGACAGAAGGCGCTTAAAAACCAGAACAAGATTGTGGATGATGCAAAGGAAGAGGCTTCACGCATCATAAAGAGAGCCAGAGAAGAGGCAGAGCTTGAGAAGAAGCATGCCATGGATGATATGAAGCAGGAGATGATACAGATAGCATCGCTTATGGCACAAAAGGCTGTCGCAGCTTCGATCACCACAGACATTCAGGATACACTCGTTGAAGAGACACTTAAGGAAATGGGAGAATCAACATGGCTAAGCTAGTATCTAAGGTATACGGTGATGCATTGTTTGAGGCTGCCCTTGAGGACAACAGGCTATCCAGCCTGTCTGACGAGGTAACAGCAGTAAAGGAAATCATTGCTGCAAATGATGACCTCTCAAAGCTGATGGATCATCCGCAGATTGATAAAGAAGAAAAGGTCAGAATCATCGAAGAAATATTTGGGGGAAGAGTTTCAGCGGAGCTGGTAGGGCTTATGAGGATGATTATAGAAAAGAATCACTACAAAGAGCTTACCTTAGTTTTCGACTACTTTCTTGACAGAGTCAAGGAGTACCAAAATATCGGAACAGCATACGTTACATCTGCATTTGAGCTTTCAAAGGAGCAGAAACTTGCTGTGGAGAAACGACTTCTTGACACGACAAAATACGTGAAATTTGAGATGCATTTTGAGGTGGATACCGCGCTAATAGGCGGTATGAAAATCAGAATCGGGGACAGAGTGGTGGATTCATCTGTTAGCAGCAGATTAGAAAGACTCACCCGCGATTTGACAAAAATACAATTGAAAGTAGGTGAATGCGCTCCATGAATCTAAAGCCGGAAGAAATCAGCTCAGTAATAAAGGAGCAGATTAAAAGATACGCTTCCCAGCTCGAAGTCGCTGATGTAGGAACAGTCATTCAGGTGGCAGACGGAATCGCACGTATTCATGGTCTTGAGAATGCGATGCAGGGAGAGCTTTTGGAATTTCCAGGGGAAGTATATGGAATGGTATTAAACCTCGAGGAGGACAATGTCGGTGCTGTTTTACTTGGACAGCAGCGCAATATCAACGAGGGAGATACAGTTAAGACCACAGGACGAGTGGTAGAGGTGCCGGTAGGCGATGCGATGCTCGGCCGAGTAGTAAATGCGCTCGGACAGCCAATCGACGGAAAGGGACCTATCCAGTCGGACAAATATCGTCAGATAGAGAGAGTAGCATCGGGAGTTATCTCGAGAAAGTCAGTAGATACACCGCTTCAGACCGGTATAAAGGCTATTGACTCAATGGTTCCTATCGGACGAGGACAAAGAGAGCTTATTATCGGAGACAGACAGACCGGAAAGACGGCTATCGCGATAGATACCATAATCAACCAGAAGGGACAGGGTGTGAAATGTATCTATGTAGCTATCGGTCAGAAGGCTTCTACGGTTGCATCCATAGTAAATGAGCTCGAGGAGTTCGGAGCCATGAGCTACACGACAGTAGTGGCTGCGACAGCATCAGAGCTTGCACCGTTACAGTATATCGCACCATACTCAGGCTGCGCTATAGGTGAGGAATGGATGGAAAACGGACAGGATGTGCTCATAGTTTACGATGATCTGAGTAAGCATGCAGCAGCATACCGTACACTTTCACTCCTTTTAAAGAGAGCGCCTGGACGAGAGGCTTATCCGGGAGATGTTTTCTATCTCCATTCAAGACTTCTGGAGAGAGCAGCGAGACTGTCAGATAAGCTGGGTGGAGGTTCACTCACAGCCCTTCCTATCATTGAGACACAGGCGGGTGATGTATCGGCATATATCCCGACCAATGTTATCTCAATCACAGACGGTCAGATATATCTCGAGACAGAGATGTTCAACGCGGGCTTCAGACCTGCCATAAATGCAGGACTTTCAGTTTCACGAGTTGGAGGCTCGGCACAGATAAAGGCAATGAAAAAGATTGCAGCACCTATCCGAGTAGAGCTGGCTCAGTACAGAGAGCTTGCAGCGTTCTCACAGTTTGGCTCAGAGCTTGATGCAAGCACAGCAGAGCAGCTCGCACAGGGAGCACGAATCAAGGAGATTTTAAAGCAGCCGCAGTACAAGCCGATGCCTGTAGAGAAGCAGGTTATCATAATATACGCTGCGACAAAGAAGTATCTTATCGATATCAAAATCGAGGATATTTTAAGATTTGAGGCAGAGCTGTTTGATTTCATTGATACCAGATATCCTGAGATTCCTGAAGCAATCAGGGAGAAAAAGGTGATGGACGATGATACGGAGCAGGCACTTATAAAGGCAATCGAGGAATGCAAAAAGCAGTTCCGTTAGACGGTTGGATATTAGTAGAAGGCAGGTGGTAAAATGGCTTCGATGCGAGACATAAAGCGCAGAAAAAGCAGTATTACAAGTACTCAGCAGATCACAAAGGCCATGAAGCTCGTTTCTACCGTCAAGCTGCAAAAGGCGAGAGCACATGCGGAGGCAACAGATCCGTATTTCAACTATATGTACAGGACAGTAAGCTCGATGCTTGCAAAGAGCGGCAATCTGGAGCACCCATACTTAAAGGTCGGTGATTCGCCAAGGAAGGCGGTAGTTGTTTTGACATCAAACCGCGGACTGGCAGGCGGATACAACAGCAATATAGTAAAGCTCATCACACACGGAGACTTCAAAAAAGAAGAACTCGACATATACGCTGTGGGAGCAAAGGGCGAGGAGCTGCTTACGTCAAAGGGCTATCATATAGTTGAGAGTGCATCGGAGATGATGGAGGACCCGACCTACGAGGATGCTGCGGCACTTTGCAAAAGAGTGTTAAAGGCATTTACAGACGGTCAGGTGGGGGAGATTTATCTCGCATATACCCATTTCAAAAACACAGTTACACAGGAGGCGAAGCTCATAAAGCTATTGCCGGTGGAGCTGGATGAGAGCGGGGCAGATGAGAAAGAGGACTCCAATATTCTCATGAATTTTGAACCGAATCCGGAGGAGGCTTTGGAGCTTATTATTCCAAAATATGTGACAAGCCTGTTTTACGGAGCACTGGTGGAGTCATTTGCCAGTGAAAACGGAGCCAGAATGCAGGCGATGGATTCTGCTACGAGCAATGCAGAGGATATGATCAGTGATCTGACATTGAAATATAACAGAGCGCGTCAGGGCTCAATCACGCAGGAGCTTACTGAGATAATTGCAGGAGCTAATGCGATAGAGTGATACATGCATATCCGGTCATGGGAAGGCAGGTATGTCTGTGAATGGCCAAGAAGGCGAGTGTATCATATGAATTAAAAAAGAAGGAGAAACTATAAATGGCAGATAAAAATGTAGGTAAAATCATACAGGTTATCAGTGCCGTTCTGGATATCAAGTTTTCAGAGGGTAATCTGCCTGAGATAAACGATGCAGTCGAGGTACCGCTGAAAAACGGCGGAAAGCTGGTCGTTGAGGTTGCACAGCATCTGGGTGACGATACAGTCAGATGTATCGCCATGGGACCTACTGATGGTCTCGTCCGCGGCATGGACGCTATCGCAACAGGAGCACCTATTTCTGTGCCGGTGGGGGAGAATACACTTGGAAGAATGTTCAATGTGCTCGGAGAGCCTATCGACGAGGTTGAGCCTCCACAGACAGAGGAGAAATGGGCAATCCACAGACCTGCGCCTAGCTTTGAGGAGCAGGCTACATCGCAGGAGATGCTTGAGACAGGAATAAAGGTTGTAGATTTGCTCTGCCCATACCAGAAGGGTGGAAAAATCGGACTCTTCGGAGGTGCCGGAGTAGGAAAAACGGTGCTCATCCAGGAGCTTATCCACAACATCGCTACACAGCATGGTGGATACTCAGTATTTACCGGTGTAGGAGAGCGTACACGAGAGGGAAATGACCTGTACTACGAGATGAAGGAGTCAGGGGTTATCGACAAGACCACCATGGTGTTCGGACAGATGAACGAGCCACCCGGAGCACGTATGAGAGTTGCCCTGGCAGGACTTACAATGGCAGAGTATTTCCGTGACAGAGGCGGCAAGGATGTGCTTCTCTTTGTGGACAATATCTTCCGTTTCACACAGGCAGGTTCAGAGGTATCAGCACTTTTAGGACGTATGCCTTCAGCCGTTGGTTACCAGCCGACACTGCAGACAGAGATGGGAGCTCTTCAGGAGCGTATCACATCAACAAAGAACGGTTCAATCACATCGGTTCAGGCCGTATATGTGCCTGCAGATGACCTTACAGACCCGGCACCGGCGACTACCTTCGCACATCTCGATGCCACGACAGTACTTGAGCGTTCTATCGCAGAGCTTGGTATTTATCCGGCAGTAGACCCGCTGGCATCTACATCGCGTATCCTTGATCCGCGTATCGTGGGACAGGAGCATTTTGAGGTGGCACACGCTGTCCAGGAGATACTCCAGAAGTACAAGGAGCTGCAGGATATCATCGCAATCCTCGGTATGGATGAACTCTCAGAGGAGGATAAGCTCGTAGTAAGCCGTGCACGTAAGGTGCAGCGTTTCCTGTCACAGCCGTTCTTCGTAGCAGGACAGTTTACAGGACTCGAGGGCAAATATGTGCCTATCGCCGAGACCATCAGAGGCTTTAAGGAGATACTCGAAGGAAAGCATGATGATGTACCGGAGAGCTATTTCTTAAACGTTGGAAGCATAGATGAAGTCCGTGCCAAGATGCAGTAATGTGAGGTGATTTCATGGCAGATAACATTTTTGACATAGAAATAATCACACCGGACAGGGTGTTCTACAAGGGAGAGACAGATTTCCTTGAGTTCAATACCCAAAACGGAGACAGCAGAGATTGATGTGAAGAGAGCAGAGTTTGCACTCAGGAAGGCACTTATCAGAATAGATGTGGCACATCATATGTAGTTATAAAATCCCGGAATCTGCAGGTAAGCGGATTTCCGGGATTTTTGCAGTTTATAAAAATTGCGGATATCATGCGCATATTCTATGGAAAATTCCGCTAAAATATGCTTTAATAGAAGATATATAGCAGTAAATAACAATTGCAAGAGGAAGAAAATGTCTAGAAGAAAGAGGCAGAAAAACGGATGGGAGAAGATCATGGAGGAGCAGAAGCTGCTTACAGAGCGCAGACGCTCCATAGATGCTGATATAAACAGCAACAGGGAGCTGAAGCGATACCATGAGGACTGCATGGAGGATATCACAGACCAGGTATATTCACTGCATGGCATATCGGTAGACAAGCTGGAGGGCATAAAAGAGTACAGGAATGCCCTGTTCCGCGGAGTTCTTATGATGATAGGCACTGTGGGATACTTTGTGCACAATCCATACCGCAAGGACAGAAAAAATATAAAGGCTGCAAAATCAGATCTTAAGGAACTACATAAAGTTGCCAAAAAGAGCGTAAAGAAAAATAAAAAGAGCCGCATAAAGAACGAAGCAAAAGAAGCAAAGCTTGCGGCAAAGCAGGCCAAAAGAGAGACCAAGGCTGCCATAAAGGAGCAGAAGAGGCAGAATGAACTCGCAAAGAAGCAGGCCAAGTACGAGCTTAAGGAGAAAAAACGACAGCAGAAGAGTGAGCGTGTTGAGCTTAAGCATGAGCTGAAGAAGACTCAGATCATGGATAAGGTGAGAAGATTTACACCGAAAGAGCAGAATAGTGAAAGCACCTCTTCGGCAGAGAGCATAGATAACAATATCATAGATATAGAGCGCAAGGTCAATTAGTGCTTTATTAAACAATATTCATCCCCCACAGTTATTCGCAAAATCGCACGTTGACACGTGTTTTCCCGCTGTTACACAGCTAATTTTGCTCATATGTGGTAGGCTATATAAATTGCTGGGCATTTTTATTAAAAATTTATAGTAGGAGGTAATTGCTATGCAGATTACAGACAAAAAAGGTGTGAAGATCACACCGGAAATGATTGGATTATTCTTTGAGGACATTAACTTTGCGGCAGACGGAGGTTTGTATGCGGAGATGATCGAGAACCGTTCATTTGAGGCAAAGGAGGGATTTGGCACTCCGGGTAATTTTTACTCAGTGGATGACAACGGATATGCGTGGGAGACATATGCGGCAGACGGACAGGCTAAGCCGCGTATGCAGTACATTATGGGAACACCTCTTTCGGAGGCCAATCCTCACTATCTGAGATTTACTGCCACAGAGGCAGGACAGGGATTTTCCAACAAAGCATATGACGGTATCAGACTGCACAAGGGCATGAAATACAATGTATCATTTTATGCGAGATGCGTAGATTATGCGGGCAGTAATTTTGTGATATCAGTCAATAAGGACGGAAAAACATACGCAGAAACAACAGTTGAGGCTGTAAAAGCTATACCTTATGTACCTTTCTCAGATTTAAAAATCGAGATGGATATGAAGGATGCAGTTATGAACGCACAGATGGAGAAGCTGAAAATGCTGGATACAGACAAAATGTGCCGTTGCAATGACTGGATCAAATACGATGCGGTACTGACAGCGGATGATGATGTTGCAGGGGCTAAGTTTACAATAGCACTGGATGGGGCTGGAGTCATCGAGTTTGACCTCATATCAATGATACCTGAGGATGCAGTAAAAGGAATTTTCAGGAGAGATCTGTATGAGGCGCTGGCAGCAATAAAACCGGGATTTATCAGGTTTCCCGGCGGCTGTATTGTGGAGGGTATAAGCCTTGAGAATAGATATCGCTGGAAGAGAACAGTGGGAGAATTAAAAGACAGAAAATATATTCCTAATCTCTGGGCATTTGACGATGACAGATCAAAGACAGGATGGGATGTAAAACGTCCTGATTCCCACTATGGACAGTCTTTTGGAATAGGCTTTTACGAGTATTTCCTGCTTTGTGAGCTGCTCGGGGCAAAAGCACTTCCGGTGCTAAGCATCGGTACAGCGTGTCAGTTCAGGTCTACACAGTTAGTGACATCTGACAGCGAGGAATTTGATGAGTATGTGCAGGATGCACTTGATCTGATCGAGTTTGCCAACGGACCGGTAAACAGTAAGTGGGGCGCGCTCCGCGCAAAGATGGGACATCCTGAGAGCTTCGGACTGGATATGATATCAGTAGGAAATGAGCAGTGGGAGTCACAGTATGTGGATCTCTACAAGCGTCATCAGATATTTGAGAAAGCTATTCACGAGAAATATCCGGATATGAGGATACTCGGAACAGCAGGACCTTTCCTTGATTCACCTATTACTGAGGATGCATGGAAATTCTACAACAACGAGTTTAAGGCTAATCCAAACACTTGTTATGCCGTGGATGAGCACTATTATGTAAGTCCACAGTGGATGTATGATCATGTGGATCACTATGATGATTATCCGAGGGATATCGCAGTTTTTGCCGGTGAATATGCGGCACATACCACAGACAAACAGAACAATATGGAGAGTGCGTTGGCAGAGGCAGCCTTGCTTACAGGAATAGAGAAAAATGCAGATGTTGTTAAATTGGCATCATATGCGCCTCTTTTTAACCGTATCGGACACAGCCAGTGGAAGCCGGATATGATCTGGTTCGATGATGAAAAGGTATATCTGACACCGAACTATTATGTGCAGATGCTTTTTGCAAACCATGTGGGTGATGAGACAATTCCTATGAACGGTCAGGAGAAAGAGCTGCGTAAGGACGGTATATATGTATCGCTTTCACGCACACAGCAGGGCGAGACGATACTTAAAGTCGTAAATGTAAATGACAGCGAATATACGCTGCCACTTACAGATGGTGAAGGTGTTCCGGTCGAGGCAATAGCTCACGCATGGAAGCTGATACTTCTCCATCCAGTAATTAATCTGGATGAAATATGCGATAAGCTGCGGACCTGCCATGAGCTGGCCAAACCACGGACTGCCGTATTCTGCCGGTGCCTTTAAAAATTCGCGCGTTTTGTCAGCGTCAATGAGAGTGCGCACAGGGGCGTTAGGGGAGTCTAATATCTCCTCCATTCCCTTTATAAGGAGAGCTTCATATCCGGGATGATAAGTCTTTGGATATGGGCTCTTTTTTCTGTGCAAAAGCTCAGGCGGCAGGACATCTGAAAAAGCATCGCGAAGCAGAGTCTTTTCCACACCGTTTTGATATTTCATATGCCAAGGCACATTAAAGACATACTCAATGATACGATGGTCGGCAAAAGGTACACGGGCCTCAAGCTCGGAGTACATGCTGGTGCGATCCATGCGGTCAAGAAGCGTCTGCATGAACCATTTGATATTGAGATAACCTATTATGCGGCGGCTTTCGTCCTCACCGGCCTCGCCGTAAAGGAGAGGTGCTTTTGACCTCGACTCCTCATATCGAAAAGCCTGATAACCGGATAAATCAAGCTCCAAACCCACATCATCGCGCAAAAGAGCAAGGCGTGGAGCGACATCCGATGACCATGGGAAGCCATATCTTTCCAGCAGCTCTTTGCGGTAAAACCACGGATATCCGCCAAAGATTTCATCAGCACACTCACCGGTAAGAGCTACCTTGTTTTTTCGGCTGACGAGGCTGCAGAAATATAAAAGTGACGAGTCCACATCGGTCATGCCGGGCATATCCTTTGCATCGACTGCGGCAAAGAGCGCCTTGAAGAGAGAGTTCTCATCACACTCGAGATAGGAGTGGGCTGTCTCATACTCCTCAAGCATACGATTGACATAGGGCAGATCCCTCTCCGGTTGAAAGGCGTTTGCCTTAAAATACCTGTCATTGTCCTTAAAGTCGAAGGAAAAAGTGTTGAGCGTTTTACCGCGTGTGTTCATATAGTTTGCGGCGATGGCGGTCACGATGCTTGAATCGATGCCGCCTGACAGAAAAGTACATACCGGCACATCGGAAACCATCTGCCTTTTTATAGCGTCGCAAAGCAGGCCTTTGGCTCGGAGCCAAACACCAGAGAATCCCCTCGGATGGCATAAAAAAGCGGTTTGACACCTACGCGGTCGCGGTATAATAGCAGCCGGCTTTTAGCCGCATCCCATATGGCAAATGCAAAAATACCGTTTAAGCGATTGACAAAATCAGCGCCCCAATGGATGTAGGCGTACAGAATAACCTCTGTGTCTGAGGTTGTGGAGCATACAAAGCCGTTTTCGGACAGCTCTGGAATCAGCTCATCCGTGTTGTAAATCTCACCGTTATAGCAGATAGTGTACTCATAGCCATTGTGGGTGCGCGTCATGGGCTGGTCGCCGCACAGGATGTCACGGATGGCCAGACGGCTGTGCGACAGACCAATATGCTTTTTAAGGTAGCGTCCTCTGGCATCGTTGCCGCGGTGGGCGAGCACAGCACGCATCTTCTCAAGACGAAAGTTCCAGTAATCGGTGTTCTCTTCAAAGTCTTCTTTAAAGTTACAGAATCCGGCAATACCACACATAAAAATTCATATCTCCGTAAAATCAGATTTAATTTATATTATGCATACGCCTCGAAGCTGTTAATCCGGTCAGAAAATAAAAAGATGTTTTACCAAGCTGATTATAAAATTTTTATTGACAAGAAAGGCAGAATAGCGTTACTCTTATTACATGAAGTTAGATAACACTAACATATATAAATGACAGGTAACTACAGTAAGCACAATCTTACCAATAATTGTTTTTAAACGTATAACATTATATAAGGTAAATGTAATTTGAAATGTTGAAAGAGAGGATATCATATGTCAGAAGAAGAGAGAAAGTTCTTAGAAATAGTGGATTTGAAAAAGGGCTTTGGAAGCGGCGAGACGCGCCAGGAGGTGCTGCGAGGTATGAATTTTTCTGTGGCAAAGGGTGAATTCTGTGTGCTGCTCGGACCGTCAGGCTCCGGAAAGTCTACACTGCTCAATATCATCGGAGGCATCGACAGCGCCGATTCCGGATATATCAGCATAAATGGTGACAAGCTGAAGGATATGAGCGAGAAAAAGCTCACGCAGTACCGCAGAAAGCATCTGGGATATGTATTTCAGATGTACAACCTGATTGCCAATCTGAATGTAAAGGAAAATATCGAGGTGGGCGCATACCTGTCTGACAACGCACTGGATATCGATGAGCTGCTTCACACGCTGGGGCTTTACGAGCACCGCTACAAGCTTCCAAATCAGCTATCCGGCGGACAGCAGCAGCGTGTGTCAATCGGTCGTGCAATCGTGAAAAACCCTGATATACTGCTCTGCGACGAGCCGACAGGAGCGCTTGATTACAACACCTCAAAGGAGATTTTGAAGCTCATAGAGGATGTCAACAAAAAGTACGGAAACACCATAATCATGGTCACACACAATGAGGCCATCAAAAACATGGCAGACCACGTGATAAAGCTACGAGACGGAGCCGTGCGTCACAACGATATCAATACAAATAAGGTTTCGGCCGAAGAGCTTGAGTGGTAAGGAGAATTTGACCTATGAGCAGGAAAAAGATAAGGGTTCTTTTCCACAAAATGAGAACGAAATCGCTGTGGACAGAATGCATGCAGACAACGTGGGCATGAAGGTTGGCGACACGATAAAGGTCAGCGGAAAAGAATTCAAGGTATCGGGCCTTATCGCATATGTCAATTACTCCACACTGCATGAAAAGAAGACCGATATGATGTTTGATGCGATAAAGTTTGATGTGGCAATGGTGACAAAGGAGGGCTTTGAGCGCCTTAACAAGAGCATTCACTATACATATGCATGGAAATACGAGGATGAGCCGGCTGACGACATAGAGCAGAAGGAAAAATCAGATGACTTTTTGGAGGCGATGGTGTCACAGGTTATGGCAGCTGGCAATGAAGTGGAGGACTACACACCGCGCTACTCAAATCCGGCAATCAATTTTGCCACGGACGATATGGGCTCAGACAAGGCCATGGGAGGAGTGCTTTTAGACATTCTTATTGTGATAATCGCATTCATTTTTGCAGTGACCATAAGCAATACGATAGCAAATGAATCATCAGCGATAGGCACGCTTCGCGCGTCGGGCTACACAAAGGGCGAGCTTATTAGGCATTACCTTTCAATGCCTGTTATTGTGACATTTCTGGCAGCAGTAGTAGGAAATATACTGGGCTATACGGTATTCAAGGATGTGGTTGTGGGCATGTATTACAACAGCTACAGCCTGCCGACATATCACACAATCTGGAATCCGGGCGCATTCATAAAAACAACGCTTGCTCCGGTGATTATCATGCTGGTTGTAAATCTTATCGTAATAATTCGCATGATGCAGCACACACCGCTTCAGTTTCTGCGTCATGACCTTAAGAAAACAAAGCGCAAAAAAGCAATGCGGCTTCCGCGCTGGAGCTTCATGAGCCGTTTCAGAATGAGAATCATGTTCCAGAATGTGGCAAACTATGTCGATGCAGACGGAAACGTGCTTGAAACCGACAACAGTGATGCAGAGAAATTTGACATGACATCGCTCTTAAGGAGGTCAGATGACTTTGACGAGGAGGTGTCTGTCTACGGAGTGGAAACAGACAGTGCATACGTAAAACTTAAGGACATGGATTCGCTTAAGGATAACGAGGTATACATATCAGACTCATTTGCAGATAAATATGGTATAAAACCGGGTGATACAATAAAGCTTGATGCACAGTACGAGAAAAAAACATACAAATTCAAGGTGAAGGGAACCTACGATAAATCTCAGAGCATCGCGGTGTTTATGCCGATAGAGCATTTCGCGGATACTTTTGATTTTGCAGATGGCAGATTCAGCGGATTTTTGTCAGACACAAAAATAAAGGATATCGATGAGAGTAATATCGCGACAACAATCACGATACGCGACATCACCAAAATGGCAGACCAGCTCGACCACTCCATGGGCTCATACATGCAGTACTTCCAGGTGCTTTGCATACTGCTCTCAGCCGTTATGATATATCTGCTCACGAAGCTTATCATCGAGAAAAATGAGACAGCCATATCTATGACCAAGATTTTAGGCTACGACAACAGAGAAATTGCAGGTCTTTATCTGGCCTCAACATCAATTGTGGTGGTCATCTCGGATATCATCAGCGTAGTGCTTGGTGCAAAAGTAATGGACATTGTATGGCGC
>PPYF01130194.1_pt1 | contig 14289 bp, 10 predicted proteins | sample 1559871 | NCBI WGS metagenome assembly PPYF01 (sample SAMN08240021, study PRJNA423297) | Human gut metagenome, whole genome shotgun sequencing project. | reverse complement strand
GCTGCGGGGTGATGGGCAGGCCGCTGCCGTCAATGTCCGGGTAGCTCGGCAGCGTCTGCGGGGTGTCCGCAATGTCCGGGCTGACCGGCTGACCGCTGCCGTCGACGTCCGGAAAACTCGGCAGCGTCTGCGGGGTATCCGCGGCGCGGGAGGCCGCGGTCTTATTTTGGTTGCAGTTCATATTCTTCACCTTCCATTTTGAAGTGGGGGCGCCTTGACAGGTGCTGCTCCCCTCACTTTTAGAATATGAAAAGCCGCCGGTTTGGTGACCGTTCTACTGCGGCAGGCGCACAATCTCCTGCACTCTTGCCCCTACATTCTCGCAGAAGGCCGCGTCATGCTCGACAAACAGCATGGTTGCCTCCTGCTGGCGCAAGAGCTGCTCGATCTGGATGCGGGAAAAGACGTCGATATAGTTGAGCGGCTCGTCCCAGAGGTACAGGTGAGCCCGCTCGCTGAGCGACCGCGCGATCAGCACCTTCTTTTTCTGTCCCTGGCTGTACTGCTCCATCGGGATGTCAAACTGCTCCCGCTCAAACCCCAGGTTGCGCAGGATGGTCATGCACAGGCTCTGCTCTGCCCCGCACCGCTCCAGATAGTCGGCCAGCAGCCCCTGCAGGTGGCCGGTGTCCTGTGGCACCACCGAGATGGTCAGCCCCGAGGCCAGCTGCAGGGTGCCGGTATAGGGCAGCTGCTCCCCTGCAATCAGCCGCAGCAGGGTGGTCTTGCCGCAGCCGTTTCTGCCGCGCAGCGCCACCTTTTCCCCGCGCTGCACCGAGAAGGTCACCGGCGCAAACAGCGCCTTGCCGTCAAAGCAGACCGAAAGGTCGCGGAGCTCCACCAGCGTTCTGGCAAAGTGATCCGCCGGCTGAATCTTCAGCTTGCCGGTGTTTTCGACACTCTTGAGCAGCTTCTTCTTTTCCTCCACTGCCTGATCCCGGCGGGACTGTATGGACTTGGAACGCTTCATCATCTTGGCGGCCATGTGGCCGACATAGCCGCGGTCGCACGGCCCCTCCCCGATTTTGCTGGCCTCCACCTGGTCCGACCATTTTGCGGTGCGGCGGGCCGCTGTCTCCAGCCGGCCAATCTCCTTTTTGAGCCGCTCGTTGTGCTCCCGCTCCGACTGTACCCGGGTCAGGTAGTCCTGATACCACCCGCTAAAATCCCCCTTGCGCACCTGGATCCGGTCGCGGTCGAGCGAGAGGATGTGGTCGACGCAGCCGTCCAGAAAGGCCCTGTCGTGTGAGACCAGCAGAAAGCCCTTCTGCCGCTTTAAATAGGCCGCCACCAGCTGCCGCGATTCGGTGTCCAGGTGGTTGGTCGGCTCGTCGATCAAGGGGAAGGCGTCCTCCTGCAAAAACAGCACTGCCAGCTGCAGCTTGGTCTTTTCCCCGCCGGAAAGCTGCCGGAAGGGGCGCCACAGCGCGTCCTCATCCATCTCCAGCAGCGAGAGCTCCCGTTCCAGCCGCCACTGTTCGCAGCCGGGCGCGAGCTGCTGCGCCACCTCGATGGCAAGCCACTCGGCGTACTCCTCCACCGGCATCGGGAAATAGCTGAAATTGGCCTTTGTCTGGATGCTGCCGGTAAAGCCGGTCAGGCCATAAGGCTTGCCCTGCGCGCCCAGCAGCAGGCGCAGCAGGGTGGTCTTTCCCCGGCCGTTGCGTCCGGTCAGGCCCAGTCGCCAGTCGGTGTCCAGCGAGGCGGAAAGCTTCTCAAAAACCGGCTGATAACTGCCCTCATAGCCAAAGGACAGGTCGGATAATAAAATTATGGACATGGGCGTTCACCTCTACAAAAAAATTAGGAGCAGCGGGAAATCCCACTGCTCCTGCTTTCTCTATCTGTACAGGCAAAACATGCCGCCCCATTGACGCAAAAAGGGCGCACGGTTTTTCCAGAAGAAGGATACGCGCAGTCATCAGTCTTTCCCGCCGCAGGGTAAACGCAGCCGCAGGCTCCCTTTTGAGCCCGTTGCTTTTTTTGAGCTTACCCTGTAAAACTTAGCAGGAAACTTTGCGCATATCCTCTCACCTCAAATCCCCTGTAAAAAGGTCAAAATCCTTTCCTACTATAGCAGTCTGCCCCCTTTTTGTCAAGGCGCTGCGCGAAAAAATCCGATTGTTTTTGCTTTAACAAGCGAAAGCCTTGTCCTGCGCCAAAATTTGTGGTATAGTGACATTAAACCAAACCGGAAAGTCAAAAATAGAAGATATCACCAAAAGTGCAGCTCAGGCAGGAAAGGAGAAACATCGCTTGAACCAGTCAAAAGAAATCACCGTCATCGGGCACAAGAGCCCCGACACCGACTCTATCTGCTCGGCCATCGCCTACGCGGAACTGAAAAGGAAACTGACCGGCCAGCGCTATGTGCCCAAGCGCGCCGGGGAGATCAATAAAGAGACCGCCTTTGCCCTCTCCTATTTTGGGGCGCAGGAACCGGAGTACCTGTCGGACATCCGCACCCGCGTCTCGGACATGGAGATTAAGCAGACCCCTTCGGTCGAGGCTAAAATCTCCATCAAGCAGGCCTACAGCCTGATGAAGGAGTACGAGGCCAGCACCCTGTGCATCACCGACAAGGAAGGGTATCTGCAGGGCCTCATCACCATGTCCAACATCGCCGCCTCGGACATGGACGTCTATGACAACCGCATCGTCTCCAAGGCCAAAACCCCTTACGAAAACATCGTCAAGGCGCTGGAAGCCAAGGTCATCTGCGGGGACATCAGCGGCACCTTCGACCAGGGGCGGGTCACCATCGCGGCCAACACCCCGGAGCGGATGGTGGACTATGTGGCCGAGCACGACATGGTCATCACCGGCAATCGCTTTGAGTCGCAGTTTTTCGCCATCGAGACCGGTGTCTCCTGCATCATCCTGTGCACCAGCGCCGAGCCCAACGAGACCATCATCGAGCGCGCCAAAAACAAGGGCTGCATCATCCTGTCCAGTCCCTACGACTCCTACACCGTAGCGCGGCTGATCAACCAGAGCATGCCCATCGACTTCTTCATGACCAGCCACCACATCCTCTCCTTCACGCTGGACGACTACACCGACGACGTCAAGGAGGTCATGGCCAAGGAGCGCCACCGCTACTTCCCGGTGCTGGACGAGCACGGCCGCTACATCGGCCAGCTTTCCAAGCGGTCCTTCCTGGCCACCGAGAAAAAGCAGGTCATCCTGGTCGACCACAACGAGAAGATCCAGGCGGTGGACGGGGTGGAGAGCGCCGACATTCTGGAGATCATCGACCATCACCGTCTGGGCGGACTGGAGAGCATCAACCCGGTCTACTTCCGCAACCAGCCGCTGGGCTGCACCGCCACCATCATCTACCAGCTCTACCACGAGAGCGGCGTCGAAATCGAGCCGCAGATCGCGGGGCTGCTGTGCTCGGCGATCATCTCGGACACCCTGATGTTCCGCTCGCCGACCTGCACCCCCATCGACCGCGCAGCCGCCGAGGACTTAGCCAAAATCGCCAACATCGACATCCCCACCTACGCGCAGGCGATGTTCGAGGCGGGCAGCGACCTTTCCTCCCGCTCCACCGAGGAGATTTTCTACCAGGATTACAAGACCTTCTCGGCGGCGGACGTGCACTTTGGCGTCGGCCAGATCACCTCGGTCAGCGCGGCGGGGCTCAAGCAGCTGGTACCCGCCCTGCAGCAGCTGATGGAGGAAAAGTATGCCAAAGATCCCTCCACCATGCTCTTTTTCCTGCTGACCAACATTTTGGAGGAAAACAGCATCGTGCTGTGCGCCGGGCAGAAGGCCAAGGAGCTGCTCAAGCAGTCTAACCATCTCGACGAAATCCCGGCCGAGGGGCTGCTGGTCCCCGGCATGGTCTCCCGCAAAAAGCAGTTTGTGCCGTCGATCATTGCGACGCTGCAGCAATGAAATAAAAGTTAAACAATCGGGAGGGCGTTTGGCCGATGGCCAAACGCCCTCCCTTTATTTCCAGACGATTTTGTATCGGTTTTGTCTGCCCGCCTTGGGGGAAATCCGGTAGCAGCGCGCCTGCTCTTTTCCGTATTCCTCCTGGCTGACGGTCAGCAAAAGGGCGCTGCCGTCCCTTTCCTCCAGGCTGTAGAACATCCCGTCCCGGTCGGTATATCCGCTCAGCACCTCCTGCCGGGTCGCTTCCTCCCTTGCAGAAAGGTTCAGCCCGTAGACCGGCTGGCCCTGCTCGTCCACGATGCGGATTCTTACGCCCGATTTTATTTTGCCGGAAGCCACCTGAGCAATCTCCTGCAAAGTAAGTCCCTGCAGCGGCTGCTCCATCGACTCATTGAAAGGATTCAGCTGCCCGACGGTAAGGGCTCCGTCCTCCCCTTCTTCCAGAGAAAACACCCCGCAATAACCGTCTCCCGGATAGAAGGCCCCCTCTTCCTCCGAGGGCTTCCCCACAAACAGGTAGGTTTTTCCCCGCTCCAGCACCGGCGATTCCCGAATGTAGGTCTGCATCTCCCCGTCGATTCCGCCTGTCAGGACAACGGGGAGCTGTTCAACCCTCTGACCGCTTTCATTTTTCAGGACAGACTGAACTTCTACGTTGTAGTAAGTTTGTACAATTCCTTTGCTCCCGTCCGCGCGTGAGCCGGTGACCGTTCCAGCCATCACCACCGGCTCGCCCTGCAGCAGCTGCACCGCACCGCCATACTGGTGTACCCACTCCACCTTTGCATAGCTGACGGTGTAACCCTGATCCGGCGGCGCCGGGTAGCCGGACGCTAAAGCGGAGACGCTCAATGTAAAAGTCAAAATACAGGTTGCTACTATTGACAAAAAGTCTCTTTTCATCTTTTACCTCCCTTCACGATACTTGTGGAATCTCTAGTAATTTATTTCTCAGATGGGCGTTTCTTTTTTATTATTATTTCCATTTTACCACACCTTTCCCCCCGCCGCAACATAAAAAAGCACGGCACCGGCAGTTTCTCTCCGGCGTCGTGCTCTTTTTCTTACAGAAATATGATTTTGATCGGATTTGCAGATGTTCTACTCGGCCACCGTCTGCGCAAACTGGCTGTAATACAGCTCGTGGTAGAAGCCGTTCTGCTTGAGCAGCTCCTCGTGGGTGCCCTGCTCCACAATCTGACCGTCCCGCATGACCAGGATGCAGTCGGCCTCGCGGATGGTGGAAAGGCGGTGCGCCACCACAAAGCTGGTGTGGCCCTTCATCATCTCGACAAACGCCTGCTGAATCTTCATCTCGGTGCGGGTGTCGATCGAGGAGGTAGCCTCGTCGAGGATCAGCATCGAGGGCTTGGTGAGCATGGCGCGGGCGATGCACAGCAGCTGCTTCTGCCCCTGCGAGATGTTGCCGCCGTCCTCGGCCAGGATGGTGTCGTAGCCCTGCGGCAGGCGCATGATGAAGCTGTGGGCGTGGGCCGCCTTGGCTGCCGCGATAACCTCCTCGTCGGTGGCATCCGGCTTGCCGTAGGCGATGTTGTCCCGCACCGAGCCGTGGAACATCCAGGTGTCCTGCAGCACCATGCCGTACAGCGAGCGCAGGGCGTTGCGGCCGATCTTTTTGACCGGCTGGCCGTCCACCCGGATCTCGCCGGAGTCGACGTCATAGAAGCGCATCAGCAGGTTAATCATGGTCGTCTTGCCGCAGCCGGTCGGGCCGACCAGGGCGATGCGCTGGCCGGGCTGCACGTGCAGGTTAAAGTCGCGGATAAGCGGGTGGGATTTTTCGTAGGAGAAGTTGACCCCCTCGATGTCCACCCGGCCCTCGCTGCCGGTGGGGTGGGTGGCGTCGGCGTCGTCCGGCTGCTGGGCCTCCTCGTCGATGACCGCAAAGACGCGCTTGGCGCTGGCCAGGGCGGTCTGCAGCTCGGTGACGACGCCGGAAATTTCATTGAACGGCTTGGTATACTGGTTGGCGTAGGTCAAAAAGCTGGAGAGCGCGCCGACGGTAAAGCCGCCCGCGATGCAGCTCAAAGCGCCGACCAGCGCCACCGCCGCGTACACCACGCTGTTAACAAAGCGGGTGCAGGGGTTGGTCAGCGAGGAGTAGAACTGCGCCTTGACCCCCACATTGTAAAGGTCGTTGTTGATGGCGTCAAACTCCTTCTGGGCGCGCTGCTCATACCGGAAGGCCTTGACCACCTTCTGCTCACCGACCAGCTCCTCGATGCAGCCGCTGAGCTTGCCCTTGATGGCGCTCTGCTGGCGGAACATATCAAACGAATGCTTGGCGATAAAGGACGCCACAAACAAAGAGAGCGGGGTGATGACGACCACCACCAGCCCCACCTTAAAGTTTAAGGTCAGCATGTACACCAGGGTGATGGCGATGGTGATGACGCCGGTGAAGAGCTGGGAGAAGCCCTGCAGCAGTCCGTCCGAGATCGAGTCGATGTCGTTGATGATGCGGCTGATGATGTCTCCATGAGAGCGGCTGTCGATCAGGGAGAGCGGAACCTCCTCGATCTTATTAAAGGCCGAGATCCGCAAGTCCCGCACCGTCTTGTAGGTGACAAGGTTGGTGCACAGCGTCATCAGCCACTGGAACAGCGCCGCCAGGACGGCGACCACAATCAGCTCGATAAGGATGGGCAGCAGCCGGTCAAAGTAGACCTGCCCCGGCGACAGAATCTGGTCGATGCCGCGGCCGATCAGCACCGGCGCATACAGCCCCAGCGAGACGCTGAGCACCGCGCTCAGCAGCGCCGCCGCAAGGTACCAGCGGTACGGCTTTGCAAAGCGCAGGATGCGCCCCAAGATTTCGCTTCTGTTCTCCATTACCGCTCGCCTCCTTTCTGTGCGACGGCCTCCTGCCGTTCGTTCTGCGACCAGTAGATTTCCCGGTAGGTCTGGCAGCTTTCCAACAGCTGCTCGTGGGTACCGATGCCGGCGGCTTTGCCATCGTCCAGCACCACAATCTGGTCGGCGTAGCGCACCGTGTTGGCGCGCTGCGAGACGATGATGGTGGTCATGCGGTTGCCGCGCTCGGCGGAGAATTTGGCGATGGCCTGCCGCAGCGCCGCGTCGGTGGCAAAGTCCAGTGCGCTTGCGCTGTCGTCCAGGATGAGGATTTCCGGCTCGCCCACCAATGCCCGGGCGATGGTCAGGCGCTGCTTTTGCCCGCCGGAAAGGTTTTTGCCGCCCTGCAAAATCACGCTGTCCAGTCCGTCCGGCATCTTGCGGACAAAGGACGCTGCCTGCGCTGTTTCCAGCGCCTGCCAGATCTCCTCATCGGTGGCGTCCTGCTTGCGCCATTGCATGTTCTGGCGCAGCGTGCCGGAAAAGAGCACCGCCCTCTGCGGCACAATACCCACCTTGCCGCGCAGCTGCTCCATCGGGTAGTCGCGCACGTCCACGCCGTCCACCTTTAAGCTGCCCTGGCTCACCTCGTAAAAGCGGGGAATAAGGTTGACCAGCGTCGATTTGCCGCAGCCGGTGCCGCCGATAATGCCCAGCGTCTGGCCGCGCGCAACGGTGAAGGAGATGTCGCTGAGCGAATAGGCGCCCGCATCCGGATAGGCAAAGCTGACCGCGTCAAACGCAATCTCCGGGCTGCCTTCGACCTCCTGCGCCGGCCGGCTGACCCGGTTGACAATCGAGGGATGCAGCTCCAGCACCTCATCCACGCGGGTGGCCGAGGCGGCGGCCTTGGTGAAGATGACCACCAGGTTTGCCACCACGATCATGGCAAGCAGAATCTGGTTTAAATAGTTGACAAAGGCGATGACCTCGCCCTGGGTCATGCCGCCCGCGTCGACCCGGAAGCCGCCGAACCAGATAACCGCGGCGATGGCCAGGTTGATGATGGCGCTGGTCAGGGGGTTTAAGAGCGCCGAGATGCGGCCCACCGCGATGGAAGTAGACATCTGGTCCTCGCTGGCCTGTGCAAAGCGCTCCTTCTCCTTTTCCTGTCTGGAAAAGGCGCGGATGACCCGCACGCCCGAGAGGTTTTCCCGGGTAATCAGCGAGATGCGGTCCAGCTTTTTCTGGATAATGCGGTAGAAGGGGATGGAGCGGCTCATCACCAGATACAGCACCAGCGCCATCAGGGGAGCCGCCACAAAAAAGATGCAGGCCAGCTTCCAGTCCAGCAGCAGCGCCATCACGGTGGCGCCGATGACCAGGAACGGAGCGCGCACCACCAGACGGATGAGCATGGCGACGGCCAGCTGCAGCTGATTGACGTCGTTGGTGATGCGGGTGATCAGCGACGGGGTGCCGATCTGGTCGATCTCCCCATGGGAGAGGGTGTTGATGTGCCGGAACATCTCGGAGCGCAACACCGTGCCAAAGCCCTGGCTGGCCCGCGCCGCACAGTACTGGCAGATCAGCGCGCAGCCAAGGCCCACCAGACCCAGCAGCACCATCACGCCGCCCATGCGCAGCACATAGCCGCGGTCGCCATTGGCGATGCCGACGTCGATGATCTGCGCCATGACCAGGGGCACGATCAGCTCAAAGACGGCCTCGGTCAGCTTGAAAACCGGGCCGATCAACACCTCTTTCTTAAATTGTTTTAGAAACCTTGCAAACTTTAACATTCTGTTCTCAATTCCTCCGTTGCATCTTGATCGGATTCCGTGATATGATTATAACACATTTTGTGCTCAATAAAATATATTTTATTTCTATGACTGATATAGTTTTTTGATATAGGTTTCTTCAGGGAGGTCTCACCGATTGGATATCCGCCAGCTGATCTATTTTGCCACCATCGTCGAGGAGGGCAGCATCTCCGCCGCCGCCAAAAAGCTGCACCTCTCCCAACCCCCCTTAAGCTACCAGCTCAAGCTGTTGGAGGAGGAGCTGCACCTGCAGCTTTTGCAGCGCGGGGCGCGCGGCGTGCAGCTGACCGAGGCGGGCAAGGTGCTCTATAAGCGCGCCCAGGGCATCCTGGAGCTGACCGAGCGCACCCAAAAGGAGCTGCAGGCGATGGCCGGCGGCTTTGCCGGCACGCTGCACATCGGCACCGTCTCCTCGTCGGGGGCGTCGCTCCTGGACTGGCGCATCCCGGCCTTTCATGAGCAGTACCCGCAGATCGGCTTTGCCATCCACGAGGGCAACACCTTCGAGCTGATGGAGATGCTGGAATCGGGACTCATTGAGCTGGCGGTGGTGCGCACCCCCTTCCACGACGAGCAGGTGGACTGCCGCTACCTGCAGCAGGAGCCGATGATCGCGGCGGGCATCCCGTCGATGTTCCCGGCGGGTACCGCCGACAGCGCGGTCCTGCCGCTGCGTGCGCTGGAGCAGTCCCCGCTCATCCTCTACCGCCGGTTTGAAAAGCTGCTGCTTGAGGCCTTTGCCAAGGAGGGCGTCTCACCGCAGATCTTCTGCCTTGCCGACGACGCCCGTACCGCCCTGATGTGGGCGGAAGCGGAGCTGGGGGTGGCCATCGTGCCGCAGTCGGCCTACCGCATCATGCCGCACCACAAAATTATCTTTGCCGAGCTGTGCGAGCCGGCGCTGCGCACAAGGCTTGCCGCCATCAGCAAAAAGGGCGCGTCGCTGAGCTGGCCGGCCCAGAAGTTCCTGGAAATTTTTGCATCCGTCGAACCGGGACGATAGGCGTCCCTCTCCTTTTGTCTGAGAACAGCCCACACGCTGTATTTGATAAAACTTTCCGAGGAGGTTTTATGCCATGCCAAATCCCTTTTCCTACAACATTCTGGTCACGCTGGACCGCAACTATCTGCCGGTGCTGCGCGTCATGCTGCACTCGCTTTCCCAGTCCGACCCGGAAGGGGAATTCACCGTCTACGCCGTCCACAACAGCCTGACCGAGCAGGACCTGCAGCGGCTGCACACCCTGTTCCCCCGAGCCCATCCGGTCAGCGTCAAGGTGCCGGAGGGGCTGCTTGCCGGCGCGCCGGTCTCGGACCGCTACCCCACCGAGATGTATTACCGGCTGTTTGCCGCCCACTACCTGCCGCAGCAGCTCGACCGCATCCTCTACCTCGACCCGGATCTGGTGGTGCTCAACTCGCTGCGCAAGCTGTATGAGATCGACTTTGGCGACAACCTGTTCGCTGCCGCCTCCCACATCGAGAGCCGCGCCTTCCGCGACCTCAACCGCCTGCGGCTGAACCTTCCCGAGCAGACCAGCTACATCAACTCCGGCGTGATGATGATGAACCTGAAGCTGCTGCGCAACGAGTCGACCCAGGAGGTCATCGACTACATCAACGAGCACAAAAACGCCCTGCTGCTGCCCGACCAGGACGTGCTCAACGCCCTGTATGCCGGGCGGATCATCGAGCTGGACCCGATGATCTACAACCTGGGCGACAAGTACCTCTACTTTAAAAACATGAAGCTCCCCCGCGAGGAACGCTTTGATCTGGAGTGGGTGCGGCGCAACACCGTCGTGGTCCACTACTACGGCCGCAACAAGCCCTGGAAGGAAAACTATCTGGGCGTCCTCGGGGTGTTCTACCAGCACTTTTCCCGCCAGCTGACAGAGATGGAGCAGAAGCTGCCGCCGGAGCCTGTCCCGATGCGCCGCGAGGAGCGCAGGGTTGCCGACACCGGCAAAATCCGCGACATTCTTTCCGCCTGCGACTGCTGCCGGCTGGGGCTTTCGGACGACGGCAGGGTCTACATCGTGCCGCTGAGCTTCGGCTTTACCGAGCAGGACGGGCACTTCACCTTCTACTTCCACAGCGCCAAGGAGGGCCGCAAAATCCGGCTGCTCACCCAAAACGGCTGCGCGGCCTTTGAGCTGGACTGCGCCTATCAGCTCAAGGAGGGCCCCACTGCCTGCAGCCACTCGGCCCTCTATCAGAGCGTCACCGGCTTTGGCAGGGTCACCTTTTTGACCCAGCCCGAGGAGAAAAAACAGGCCCTGCTTGCCATCATGCGGCAGAACACCGGCCGGGAGGACTGGGAAATTCCGGAGGCGGCGCTCGATAATCTCTGCACCTTCCGGCTGGACGCCGACGAAATCTCCTGCAAGGAGCACCGCTAATCCCCGCAACCCCCTTGTCCGCAGCGGGAAAGGTATGGTACAATAAAGGGTAGACGATTTCGATACCACGATCCAAGATAAAAATGTTTGAATCAATAGAAAGGTGAGACACACATGGCAGATTTCCCGCAGAAGGATATTTCCCGTATCCGCAACTTCTGCATCATCGCCCACATCGACCACGGCAAATCTACCCTTGCCGACCGCATCCTGGAAAAGACCCAGGCCATCTCGCTGCGCGAGATGGAGGACCAGCTGCTGGACAACATGGAGCTGGAACGGGAGCGCGGCATCACCATCAAGGCCCGCGCCGTCAAGGTGGAATACACCGCCAAGGACGGCAAACTCTACGAATTTAACCTGATCGACACCCCCGGGCACGTCGACTTTAACTACGAGGTCTCCCGGTCGCTGGCCGCCTGCGAGGGCGCGCTGCTGGTGGTGGATGCCTCTCAGGGCATCGAGGCCCAGACTTTGGCCAACACCTACCTTGCCATCGAGCACGACCTGGAGGTGGTGCCGGTGGTCAACAAGATCGACCTGCCCAGCGCCAACCCCGACATGGTCTGCCACGAGATCGAGGACATCATCGGCATCCCGGCGCTGGACGCCCCGCGCATCTCGGCCAAGACCGGCCTCAACGTCGAGGAGGTGCTGGAGCGCATCGTCACCGACATCCCGGCACCAAAGGGCGACCCGGACGCGCCTTTGCAGGCTTTGATCTTCGACTCCTACTACGACAGCTACAAGGGCGTCATCGTCTATATCCGTGTCATGCAGGGCACGGTGCGCCCCGGCGACGACATTTTGATGATGGCTACCGGCGCACGCTTTAAGGTGGTGGAGGCCGGCTACATGGGCGCGACCAACCTGGTTCCGACCAGCGGCCTGTGCGCGGGCGAGGTCGGCTACATCACCGCCAGCATCAAGAGCGTCAAGGACACGGTGGTCGGCGACACGGTCACCAACGCCGCCGCCCCGGCCAAGGAGGCCCTGCCGGGCTACCGCCAGGTCAACCCGATGGTCTTCTGCGGCATCTACCCGGCGGACGGCGCCAAATACCCGGACCTGCGCGACGCGCTGGAAAAGCTGCAGCTCAACGACGCCTCGCTCTCCTTTGAGCCGGAGACCTCCAAGGCGCTGGGCTTTGGTTTCCGCTGCGGCTTTTTGGGACTTCTGCACATGGAGGTCATTCAGGAGCGGCTGGAGCGGGAGTTTAACCTTGACCTTGTCACCACCGCCCCGAGCGTCATCTACAAGCTGAACATGACCGACGGCACCACCATGATGATCGACAACCCGACCAACTACCCCGACCCATCGGACATCGAGTCGGCGGAGGAGCCGTATGTCAAGGCCAGCATCTTCTCCCCCACCACCTACATCGGCACCATCATGGAGCTGTGTCAGGAGCGGCGCGGCACCTACAAGGACACCAAGTATCTGGACACCGACCGGGTGGAGCTACACTATGAGCTGCCGCTCAACGAGATTGTCTACGACTTTTTCGACGCGCTCAAGTCCCGCACCAAGGGCTACGCCTCGTTCGACTACGAGTTTGCGGGCTATCAGCCGTCGAAGCTGGTGAAGCTGGACATCATGATCAGCGGCGAGGTGGTGGACGCGCTGTCCTTCATCGTTCACGCCGACCGCGCCTACTCGCGCGCGCGCAAGATGGCGGAGAAGCTCAAGGAGAACATTCCGCGGCAGATGTTCGAGGTGCCGATTCAGGCGGCGATCGGCGGCAAGATCATCGCCCGCGAGACGGTGAAGGCGTTCCGCAAGGACGTCCTTGCCAAGTGCTACGGCGGCGACATCACCCGCAAGAAGAAGCTGCTTGAGAAGCAGAAGGAAGGCAAGAAGCGGATGCGGCAGCTGGGGTCTGTGGAGGTTCCGCAGGAGGCCTTTATGGCAGTTTTGAAATTGGATGATTAAAAAGGGGGGAGCATCTGCTCCCCCTTTTTTAAACCCTCTCCCTCTTACGGGGGCCCGTGGCGGCAGCCGTGGGCCCTTTCCCTTTTTGCGAGGGGCTGGCGCCCCCTGCGCTCCCCCAAGTGGGGGCTATACGCCCCCACGACCCCCGAGAGCGGGCGCTCCGCCCCGCACCCCGGGTGACTTTCTCCCCGATGAGAAAGTCACCAAAGAAACTCCCAGAGGGGACACCCCTCTGGGTACTCCCCTGAGGGGGACCGACTGAAAAGTGGAACACTTTTCAGTCCCGCTCCCCCTGCGGTTCCCGCAACCCCCTCGATAGGGGTTCTACCTCAAACAAAAGACCGATTTGCCACTTTTAGGTTGTGGGCAAATCGGTCTTGTTTTTCTCCTTTGGTTTTGTCGAGGAGATATTTTCTTCTTTCAATCCGTGGCGCGGGGGTTATTCTTCCTCGGAGGAATCCATATTATCCATCGCGTAGGCGATGGCCTGACAGATAAACTCGTTGCGGGAAAGGTCGCGCCTGGAGGCTTCCCGGTCAATTTTTTCCAATAAATCCACTTCAAGGCGAAGGTTAATAACAATCTTCTCGCTTTTTCCAGGTGAGAATTTCATGCTATGCCTCCTTATCATAAACTTATATCAATATTATATAACCAAAATTGCTAGCTTTAATAGATTTTATATTATAGAATTAAATATAGGTATTTGATTTTAATATTAGATTATGGTATTATATGGCAAAAGGGGGCGAATTGATGAAACTGCACGCATCACCGGAGGAGATGGAGCAATTGAGCCAAAGGCTGCTTTCTTTTTTTGGCGATTTTGGGATTCTGAAGCGGCTGGACGAGCAGCTTGCCATAGAGCGGAGTGAAGGCGGCAAGGTCATCTATTTTTCCGAGCTGACCGGCGCGCCGGATTCTCTGGCGGAGCAGGAGCCGGACTACTGGGACTACTACACCGACATCCGCTGCGCCCTGCCGCGCGACACCCGGCTCTATCGAATGCTGTGCCATCTCGGGCTTTCCCGGCTGGACGATCAGGTGGATCTGTGCTGTACAGCCCTGATGCTGCTGCGCTTCGAACCGCAAAGCCGCCTTCATTTCTCCGCATCCCTAACCCAACTCCTCTCCTAACCCCCGCGCCACGGATTGAAAATAGAAGGTGTTTCCTCGATAAGATTTGGAGAGAACAAAAGACCGATTTGCCTCCAAAGTAAAAGTGGCAAATCGGTCTTTTTTAGTCGTAGAATCCCTTTGAGGGGGTAGCAGCACCATGTGCTGCAGGGGGAGCGAAGCGTCCCCCTCAGGGGATTCCAAAGGGCGCAGCCCTTGGCGCACCTTTGGTGACTTTCCCTGCGACGGGAAAGTCACCCGGGGTGGAGGGGCGGAGCGCCCGCTCTCGG
>PPYF01612409.1_pt1 | contig 14290 bp, 18 predicted proteins | sample 1559871 | NCBI WGS metagenome assembly PPYF01 (sample SAMN08240021, study PRJNA423297) | Human gut metagenome, whole genome shotgun sequencing project. | reverse complement strand
TATGGAGCTGATGATCGGACTTGAACCGATAACCTGCTGATTACAAGTCAGCTGCTCTGCCAATTGAGCCACACCAGCACATTTATTATTTTTCTCTGTCGTTTTGGCTCATCGCCAATCGACAAGACTTAGTATATATTGTTATGCTTTTTATTTCAAACTCAATTTTAGGCTATTTTCAAACATTATGTTAATCTATTTTTAAATTTCTCTCAATTTCTTTATTTTACTTCTTTTTTCATTTATATTTTCTCTTCAATTAACTCAATATTTATGTATGGACTTAATATATCTTTCATTTCTTTATATTCTTTCTCTTCTAATTTATCCTTAAGTATTTTAAATATATCAATAGCAGCATCTAACTCATCATTTCTCTTAATATGCTCTAATAAAACTCCGTAATCAGTTAAAGATAAATTCTTAGCAATAGACATTAATTTAAACTTATCTGCTTTATTTATCTTTTTAGGAATTGAATATTTATCTACTTTAAATACTTCTTTGCTTTCTTTTGATGATTTCTCCTCAGCTACCTTTTCTTTAGACTTTTCATTTTTTTTGATATTTGTAGCATTTTCTTTAGACTTACCTTCTATTTCTTTTTCTTCTTTTAATTGAGATTTATCTAAATCATTACTTTGCTTATTGTTATTCTCACTTATATTTTCTTTCTCTCTATCTTCTTTTAACTCTTCTTTATTGTTTTCTATAGCCTTTTGTCCATTTTCCTCTTCATTAATATTTAAAATTTCATTCTTTTGATTTTTTACACTCTCTGCTTTTAATTTAGCTTCTTCATAATTTAAGTTAACAAAATACGTCATTGCTCCCATTATTAATGTAGTAAAAAATAGTACTAAAAAACTTAAAAGCCCTTTATTCATAAGTATATTCACCTCCATTTTAATAATTACCACCTAAAATCTTTTTTATACTTCCATTTAATATTTCTAACACTTCCTTCATATAATTAATGAGGAGGTGAAGCCTTGAATAAAATAAAAACTTACTACAAAAATTATTTGGCATATTACGAGATTTCAAATTTTTTAAAAAATCATATAGATGAAAAAACCATTATAGTATGTATAGGAACCGATAAATGTATAGGTGATTGCTTAGGTCCATTAGTTGGTACCCTACTAAGAGAAAAATTCTTTCCTTTAAAAGTATTTGGTACACTTGATTCTCCTATACATGCTCTTAATCTTGACAAAAAAATAACTGAAATATTAAAAACTTATCCTGGTTATAAAATACTAGCCATAGATGCTTGCCTAGGAGATTCTAACTCTATTGGTGAAATTCATGCTAGAAATGAACCTATTCACCCTGGAAAGGGCGTTGGTAAATCCTTAAGAAGTGTTGGAGATATGTCTATAATAGCTATAGTTGATTCCTCCGAAAATATAGACCTATTTACAAGTAGACCAATTAGGTTAAGCTTTATATTAGATATGTCTAAAGTTATTGTAGATTCTTTAATTCACTCCTATTATTTAAAAAACAAAAAAAATTAACTATATATCTCTTAATATTAAGAGATATATAGTTAATTTTACTCATCAATTAATTTCACTTCTAAATCATCCATACCTAAATTTAATTTTTCAAATGTTTTCAATACTTTACCTGTTCCTTCAGCTACGCATTTTACAGCATCATCAGCAACTCTAACCTTAACGCCTGTCCTTTGTTCAATAAACTTATCTAAGCCATTTAATAAAGCGCCTCCACCAGTCATAAGAATTCCTTCTTCTATTATATCAGCTGCTAACTCAGGTGGTGTTTTTTCAAGAACAGAATGTACGGCTTCACCAATTATGCTAACATCATCTTTTAAAGCAATTCTAAGTTCTTCACTATCTACTGTTATTATTCCTGGTAAACCTGTAACTAGATTTCTTCCCTTTACTTCCATACTTTCTTTTCTATTACCTTCAACAGCTGTGGCAACATTTATTTTTAATTCCTCTGCTGTTCTCTCACCAATCATAAGTTTATATTTACTTCTAACAAATTTAATTATAGCTTCATCAAATCTATCTCCAGCTACTTTTACAGACTCCCTTATAACAATTCCGCCTAAGGATATTATAGCTATATCTGCAGTTCCTCCACCTATATCTACAACCATATGTCCACTAGCCTTTGATATATCTAATCCTGCTCCTATTGCAGCAGCTAAGGGTTCTTCTATAAGATATACGTTTTTAGCTCCTGAATTCTTTGCAGCATCTATAACTGCTCTTTTCTCAATCCCAGTCGCTTGGCAAGGTATACATATCATTACTTTAGGGGCAGATATTCTTCTATTTCCAACACCCTTCTTGATAAAATACTTTAACATAGCTTCTGTCATCTCGTAATCTGATATAACACCATTTCTCATAGGTCTTAATGCTACTATATTACCTGGTGTTCTTCCTATCATCTGTCTTGCAGCTTCTCCTACTGCTAGAACTTTGTTCTTATTTTTGTCTATGGCTACTACTGAGGGCTCTTTTAAGACTATACCTTTATCTTTCATATAGACAAGAACAGTTGCTGTTCCAAGGTCTATACCCATATCTGTACCTTTTCTCCAAAACCACATGTTTACAACTCCCTAATATATAATAATAATTATTAATTTCTATAAAAATATACATAAATACTAACTTTTATTATATAAGGAATATTTTCATCATTCAACAACTTTATATTTTAACTTAGTTGCCTTTCCACCTCTAATATGTCTTTCAGCTTTATTTAAATCTAATATACTTTTTGCTTCTTCAGCTATATCAGGATTTATCTTAGGCAATCTTTCAGTCATATCTTTATGTATAGTACTCTTGCTTACACCAAAAACTTTAGCTGTTTTTCTTATAGTAGCCCTTGAATAAATAATGTACTGAGCCACTTCTAAAACTCTCTCCTCAATATAATCTTTCAAGAACCTTACCTCCTTAAAAATATTCTTAAATTTTTAATCAGCTGCTTTTTTTATAAGCAGCTGATTATGTATTAAATTATTCTTTTACAGGAATATCTTTTAAGTATTTTTGTGGATCTACTGGCTCCTTAGAATTTTCCATATGGAACATTAAATAATTTTCAGAAACTCTATCACTTGGACTATTTTGAATAGTTTTTCCAATCTTACCTATAGAATCTCCTTTTTTAACATTATCCCCTTCTTTAACTTTAATCTCTGGATCTAAGTTTCCATAAAAACCAACAATACCGTTTTGATGCTCTATTTTAACAAAGCAACCTTCTTTTGAGTTTCCTTTTCCAGCCTCTACAACTTTACCATCACCAATTGCTAAAACTTCAGTTCCCTCAGCAGCTTCTATATCTATTCCTTTATAAACAGATGCACTTTGACCTGATTCATTTAATCTAGGTTCTAAGTTATATAATCTTGTTATAACTCCACCCTTAATTGGTGATGTAAAGCTTTGACTTTGGCTTGAAGTTGCAACTGACTTATCAGCATTATTTGCTTCAGGTTTTACTTCTTCACCATTAGCTTCATTAGATGCAATCTCTTCTGAATCATTTGCTATATCTGTTTTTCCTTCAACTAGTTCAGCATCATCAAAAGTATTACCAGTTGTAGTGCTATTATCCTCTGTATTTTCTATAGTGTTTTCTGCTATATTTTCTTCTACTGTGTTATTTGTGCTTTTATTTGCTACCACTACTCCAACTGTTGCTACTAAACATAGGCAAACAAATAAAACTACATAAAATCCATCCTTTTTAATAAATCTCTTAAATTGGTCTTTTTTATTCATTTTCAACACCTCCGTTTCTAATTCTGTCCATTTATCCTAAATTAATACACCTATATAAATCTTTTTTATAAAAAAAGAACAAGCAAAATTTATTTGCTTGTTCTTCTTATTACTCTATTAAAATTTTATTACTTTCTTCAATTTTACTTCCTTTAAAATAATGTTCTAATATTTCATCATATTTACTGCCTTCCTTTGCCATTACATTAGCTCCCCATTGACTCATGCCAACACCATGTCCATATCCTAAACATTTTATTTTTATGTTGTCATCTAAAACTTCCAATGTAAAATTGGCAGAATTTAGTCCAAATATTTTTCTAAATTCCTTCCCCTTAATGGTAGCTTCCCCTATTTTTATGTCATTTACAGTTCCTCCTGTGTTCCTATTTAATATTTTAACTTCTTCAGTTATATTATTTCCTAAATCACTATTAGGAATAGATTTTTTAATTTTACTCTTAAAATCACTTATAGAAATACTGATTTCACTCTCATATTTAGGTGATATTTCTTCCCCTGGACTTTCAACTGACTTTAAGTAAGGTACATCTTCTGAAAATACAGCAACTGCATCCTCTGTATTTCCTGAACTTGTAGAAAAATATTGAGGATATTTTACTAACTGATCATTATATGATAGAACTTTCCCCTCTGTTTCTTTAACAACTTTTTTTAATTTTTTTAAATATTCATCCCCATCTTTACCCCAAGCTTTTTTCTTTTCATTAATATTTAAATATGCTTGACAATGAGTAGTATCACATATATTTCCTTCCTTTATATTGTTACATCCAGTAATTAATTTATTTATAACAAATGTCCTTGCTAAAATAGACTGAGCTTTCAATGCCTCTTCATGAAAAGTAGCTGGCATTTCACTTGAAACTACAGATAAGACATATTCCTCTAATGGTACTTTTTCCACTTTATTTTCTTTAGATATGTAAACTTCAACTTCCTTTAAGTTAACTACATCAACTAACTTTTTATTTTTAACTTTCTCTACTTTATTATTACTTTCAGCCATACTTGAACTAGATAAAAAACCAAAAAGTATTGGTATAAAAACTATACTCACTATAATTGTTACAATAAAAATTACTGATTCTAAAATTTTTCTATTTATCATAAATCCTCCTAAAACTTATTAATACAGTTTATGTATATGCTAAGTTTTCTAAAACTCGAACTTATAATAAAATTATTTAAAGTAAAAAAAGTCAACAGCACTGCTGTTGACTTATATTCTACTTATGTCAGCACCTAAGGCCCTGAACTTATTTTCTATTTCAACATAACCTCTATCTATATGATATATATCAGTAACTATTGTCTCTCCCTTTGTTACAAGTCCAGCTAAAATCAAAGCAGCTCCTGCCCTTAAATCAGTTGCCTTAACTTCACATCCAGTGAGGTTATCTACTCCTTCAATTAAAGCCGTTCTTCCTTCTACTTGTATGTTTGCACCCATACGTCTTAATTCATCTACATTCATAAATCTATTCTCAAAAACACTTTCAGTTATGATACTGCTTCCTTTTGCTATGCTCAATAAACTCATCATTTGTGATTGCATATCAGTAGGATATCCTGGATAAGGCATTGTTTTTATATTAATTGGCTTTATTTCTTCATTACCCTTTACTATTATACTATTTTCATCATTATGGATATCAAAAAACTCTGTTCCAGCTTCTTTTAACTTAGATATTATAGCTGAACAATGATCTTTATTTACTCCATTTATTTTTATTTCTGATCCTGTTATTGCTGCTGCAACCATAAATGTTCCAGCTTCTATTCTATCATATATAGGAGTGTACTCAGTTGAATTTAATGAATCAACACCTTCTATTATTATTTTACCTGGTTTTTCAATATAAATTTTAGCTCCCATAGAATTTAAAAAATTAATTAAATCAGTTATTTCTGGCTCCTGAGCTGCATTTTCAATTACCGTAGTCCCTTTAGCCATAGTTGCTGCCATCATTATATTCTCTGTTGCTCCAACTGATGGAAAGTCTAAATATATTTTACTTCCTGTTAATTTTTTTGCCTTTATACATACAAATCCATTGCCACAATTACTATCTTCAGCACCTAATGCTCTAAGCCCTTTCAAATGTAATTCTATAGGCCTAGAACCTATATTACATCCACCTGGCCTAGCTAATTTAAACTCCCCATATTTAGCTATCATTGGCCCCATTATTAAAAATGAAGCTCTCATTTTTTTAACTAAATCCTCACTTGGAATTAAAGGATCTTTATTTAATGGTGGTACAATTAATTTATTTTCTTTCTTATCTATTTTCAAATCATATCCTAATTGCTCCATAACATTACAAATTGTAAAAACATCTTGTAACATTGGTAATTCATTTATTAGTACACCATCAGTAGCTAATATACTTCCTGCGATTATTGGTAAAACTGAATTCTTAGCTGTATTTATATTTACTTCTCCTTTTAATTTCTTTCCACCTTTTACTACTATTTTATCCATATTATCCTCCATTAAAATTATTTTAATATGTTGTGAATATAATAGGAGTTCCTAAAATCAACTTCCTATCTTCCTCATATGTCATAATGGAGTAATTAAACTGGTAATCACTCTTAAGATTAATTATTCCTGTAGTGCCTTTCTCTAGATTTATTCTTTTGTTTTTCTTTACCTTACTCTTACCAATCGATTTTATAAGTTTTTCTTCAATTTCATCTATATTATTATTCTCTCTAATATTCCCTTTTATATAAGTATAATATTTTATATTTTTCATGTTTTTATTATGAATAACTTGAAAATATTCCTTAATATCATTAAAATCAATTCTATTTTTAAAATCAATTCTATTTTTAGAAACAATTACTATTTGAACTCTACTTTTTGAATTTTCTTCTATTAGATTAATATCTAAATTAAATTGCTCTTTTGAAGTATTTAAATATATCTCATTTTCTTTTTCTACTATACTATCAAAATCTTCAATTTTAATATAATCACTAATATTGTTAAACTCATCTTTTATATTTTCATCTGTAATATATTCTATTTTCATACCATACTCTTCTATATTACAAATTTCCTCTTCCACCTTAGAATAAACTTTGTTATCTAAGTTCATAGTGCTTGGACTAAAAATAAGCGAGAAACAAAATAATGCTGCTATAAAAATATTATTATTCATTAATATACCACCCCTCCAATCTAATTATTGTCAAGAGTAGTATTTTTATACATTTACTTCCTGTTATATTATCAATATATTATAATAATCTGAAAAAGTTCTATTAATTACATAAAAATATTTATTAAGAAGAATAATCATAATAAAAAAAGCATACAGTTTCCTGTATGCTTTATATAAATTACATTTCTTTTAACTTTAATCTAGACATAGCTCTTGCTAAGGCTAACTTAGCTCTCTTTTCATCTAGTTCATCAGTCTTATTTTTTAATCTTTCCTCTGCTCTTTGCTTAGCATTCATAGCTCTTGCCTCATCGATTTCTTCAGGCCATTCTGCTGAATTTACACAAAAAGTAACTTCATTATTTTGAACCTTCATTAATCCTGTTGAAGTAAATAAGTATTTACTTTCACCATTCTCATCATCTATTCTTGTAACAGTAGGAACAGTTGCTGTTAAATAAGGTTGGTGACCAGCTAATATTTCAAACTCACCAACAGCATTTTTACATAAGACTCTTGAAACTTCACCTGAAATAAGAACTCTTTCTGGTGTTGTAACAATTAACTTAAATTTATTCATTTTTATTCACCCCTTTTATTGGGCCATTGCTCTAGCTTTTTCTAGTACTTCTTCTATTGTTCCAGCAAATAAGAAAGCTGATTCAGGAACATTGTCATGTTTACCTTCTAATATTTCTTTGAAACCTCTTATAGTTTCTTTTATTGGAACATATCTACCTTGCATTCCAGTAAATTGCTCTGCTACTGTGAATGGTTGTGATAAGAATTTTTGTATTCTTCTTGCTCTAGCAACTATTAATTTATCTTCATCTGCAAGCTCATCAACACCAAGGATAGCTATGATATCTTGAAGTTCTTTATATCTTTCTAATATATGCTTAACTTTTGAAGCAACTTCATAGTGTTCTTCTCCAACAACTCTTGGGTCTAATATTCTTGATGAAGAATCTAGAGGATCAACAGCTGGGTAAATACCTATTTCAGCTATACTTCTTGATAAAACTGTTTTAGCATCAAGGTGGTTGAATGTTGTAGCTGGAGCTGGGTCAGTTAAGTCATCGGCTGGTACGTATACCGCTTGAACTGATGTAATTGATCCATGGGTAGTTGATGTGATTCTCTCTTGAAGAGCTCCCATCTCTGTAGCAAGAGTTGGTTGGTAACCAACAGCTGATGGTATTCTTCCTAATAAAGCTGAAACCTCTGATCCAGCTTGTGAGAATCTGAATATGTTATCTATGAATAATAACACGTCTTGACCTTGGTCTCTGAAGTACTCAGCCATAGTAAGTCCTGTTAAAGCAACTCTCATTCTTGCTCCAGGTGGTTCGTTCATTTGTCCAAATACTAATGCTGTATTTTTTATAACTCCTGATTCCATCATTTCATAGTAAAGGTCATTACCTTCTCTTGATCTTTCTCCAACTCCTGTGAATACAGAAAGTCCACCGTGCTCTTTAGCTATGTTGTTTATAAGCTCTTGGATAAGAACTGTTTTACCAACACCTGCACCTCCAAATAGACCGATTTTTCCCCCTCTTTGGTAAGGTGCTAAAAGGTCGATAACCTTTATTCCTGTCTCAAACATTTGAGGAACAACTGATTGTTCTTCAAATGATGGAGCTGGTCTATGAATTGGATATTTTTCTTCGTTATTAACTTCAGCTCCACTATCTAGTGGTTTACCTAATACGTTAAATATTCTTCCTAATACGCATTCACCAACTGGTACTGATATAGGTGCTCCTGTATCAACAGCTTCTACACCTCTTCTTAGTCCTTCAGTAGCTTCCATAGCTATAGTTCTAACTATATCGTCTCCTACGTGTTGCTCTACCTCACAAACTAAGATTTTTCCATCGTCCATTTTTATGTGTATTGCATTAAATATATTAGGAAGTTCATCATTTGCAAATTTTATATCTACAACTGGTCCAATAACCTGAACTACTTTACCTATATTATTAGACATTTTGAGTACCTCCTTATTTTTGTGCTTCTGCTCCACCAACGATTTCTGATATCTCTTGTGTTATGATACTTTGTCTTATTCTATTGTACTTAGCATCTAATGAGTTTAATAAATCATCGGCATTTTTAGTTGCTCCGTCCATTGCCTGCATTCTAGCACTTTGTTCACTAGCTTTTGAATTAAACATAGCATTCATGAATTTACCTTTTAAGTATGATGAAACTAATGAATCTATTATTTCATCCTCATCAGGTTCGATTAAGAAAGAAACTTTACCTTTTTCTCCAGTTAAGTCTAGTGGTAATAATTTTTCTTCAACAACCTCTTGCTTAACAGGTGAAAAGAATTTAGTATAAACTAAACTTACTTCTCCAAAATTTCCATCAGTAAATTCTTTAACAGCTTTATTCACTATAGTTGATGCATCACCAACGTTTGGTGTATCTCCTAAATCAACATATTCTGCTAAAGTAGAAATCTTGTTTTTCTTAACATAATGGATACCTTTTTTTCCTACTACTACTGCTTCTATGTTTTCAAGATTATTTTCATAGTTATCTCTTACAAAAGCCGCAGTATTACCATTAAATCCACCACATAATCCTGAATCTGATGCTAATAATATTATTAACTTTTTAGGATTATCATTGGGTTTAAGTAAAGGATTATTATTGCTATTTAATGATCCGATTAATTCTCTAGCAATTTCATCTAGACTACTAAAATATTGATTGTTTTCAGTTAGTTTTTGTCTAGCTTTTCTTAACTTAGAAGTGGCAACAAGTCCCATAGCTTTTGTTATTTTTCTTGTGTTTTTGATACTTTTTATTCTTCTTTTAATTTCTAAAAGTCCTGCACCTGCCATTTAAGCTCCACCTCCATTCTTAAAAATGTGGGCATAGCTTTAATTAAAAAGCTATGCTCTTATTTTACATTAAGAATATTTTTTTAAATTCTACTATAGCACTTTCTAAAGCAGATTTTAATTCATCGTCTAAAACTTTCTTATCTAATATAGCTTTACCAATTTCTCTATGATGAGTATCCATATATTCTAAGAATTCTTTTTCAAATCTCTTAATATCTGAAACTTTGATATCTAGTAAGAAATTGTTAACTGCAGCGTATATTATCATAATTTGTTTTTCAACTGCCATTGGCTTATATTGATCTTGTTTTAAGATCTCGATAAGTCTCTTACCTTTTTCAAGTCTTGCTTGAGTATCTTTATCAAGGTCTGAACCAAATTGAGCAAATGATGCTAACTCTCTATATTGAGCAAGTTCTAGTCTTAATGTACCAGAAACTTGTTTCATTGCTTTTATTTGAGCGTTACCTCCAACCCTTGAAACTGATATACCAGGGTTAACAGCTGGTCTTTGTCCTGCGTTGAATAACTCAGTTTCTAAGAATATCTGTCCATCTGTTATTGATATAACGTTAGTTGGGATATATGCTGTTACGTCTCCTGCTAATGTTTCTATTATTGGAAGTGCTGTTAATGAGCCTCCACCATTTTCTTTTGATAACTTAGCAGCTCTTTCAAGTAATCTTGAATGGATGTAGAATACATCCCCTGGGTAAGCTTCTCTTCCTGGTGGTCTTCTAATTAATAGTGACATTGTTCTATAAGCAACTGCGTGCTTACTTAAGTCATCATATATTATTAATACATGCTTACCTTTATTCATGAAGTATTCACCCATTGTACATCCTGAATATGGTGCAATGTATTGTAATGGAGCTGATTCTGATGCTGATGCAGTTACAACTATTGAATAGTCCATAGCTCCTTCTTCAGTTAAAGTGTTAACTATGTTAGCTACTGTTGATTGTTTTTGTCCAATAGCAACATATATACATATAACATCTTTACCTTTTTGGTTAATTATAGTATCTATAGCTATAGCAGTTTTACCTGTTTGTCTATCTCCTATAATTAACTCCCTTTGTCCTCTACCTATTGGTATCATTGAGTCAATTGCTTTGATACCTGTTTGTAGAGGCTCATTAACAGAACTTCTTTCTAAGATACCTGGTGCTGGTACTTCTATAGCTCTGTATCCATCATTTTTAATAGGACCTTTTCCGTCTATAGGTTGACCTAATGAATTAACAACTCTACCTATTAAGTCCTCTCCTACTGGTACTTCAACTATTTTTCCAGTTCTTTTAACGATGTCTCCTTCTTTTATACCTTCTTCAGATCCTAAAAGAACGCAACCAACGTTATCCTGCTCTAAGTTAAGAGCCATACCGAAAACTTGATTAGGGAATTCAAGAAGTTCACCTTCCATACATTCTTCTAACCCGTAAACTCTGGCAACTCCGTCACCTATCTGTATGATAGTACCAGAATCAACAGTTTCTAACTCTTTTTCATAGTTTTTTATTTCATTCTTGATTATAGAAGTTATTTCTTCTGGTTTAATATGCATAGACTCACCTCTATTCTCTCTTAAGCATTATCTGTTTCATATCGTCAAGTCTAGATTTAACAGTACCATCTATAACATCATCGCCAACTCTGACATAAAGTCCTCCAATGATACTTTTATCTATTTCTTGCTTTAATAAAATTTTCTTTGAGTATTTATTTTCTAACTTTGCTACAAGTCTTGTAACTTCATCTTCTGTTAATGGAACAACACTTTTTACCTCTGCAAGTAAAGTATTGTTTCTCTCTAGATGAATTTTTTCCATTTCTTTTAATTTTTCTCTTAGATAAAGTATTCTATCTTTTTCTATAAGAACCATTAAAAATGAAAGTAACTCATCATCTATTTTTCCTTCAAATATGTTTCTGAAAGTCTTTTTCTTTCTTACAGTACTAATTTGAGGATGTTTTATTATTTCATAAAGTTCATTATTTCCATAAATGATATCACAGATTTCTCTTAAATCATTTAAGTATTCTTCAACTTTATTCTTTTCTTCTGCAACTTCATATAGAGCTAAGGCATATCTACGATCTAAATATTCATACATAATTAGATACCTACCTTTTCAATAAAATCATTTATTAATTCTCTATGTTTAGATTCATCAATAGATTCTCCAAGTGCTTTCTCTGAAAGCATTACAGAAATATCAACTACTTGTTGCTTTAACTCGTATTTTACTTTTTCTTCTTCTCTTTGAATTTCAATATTAGCTCTATTTATTATAGCCTCAGCTTCTCTATGAGCATCATCAACTATTTCTTTATAAATTCTATCAGCTTCTTTTTTCTGTTCTTCTCTAAGCTTTCTGCCTTCTTCTTTAGCAGATTTAAGAATTCTTTCATTATCTAATCTTAATCTTCTTGCTTTTTCTGCATCTTCATCGGCCTTTAAGATAGTTTCATCTATAGCCTCTTGTCTTGCATCGATGGCTCTTTTGATTTTGTCCCAGAAAAAATGTTTTAGTATAAGAATTAATATTATAAAGTTAATGATTGTAGCTAATATTCTCATAAAATCTATTTCCATATATCAATCACAGCCTCCCTTCGGAGTCAATTATATTAACTCTATTATCTTTATTTATTAATTACTACAAGTTCTTAATAAAAAGTACGTAATTTGATATTAAGCAACGAATAATAAGATTATTGAAACAACTAATCCATAGATAGCTGTTGCTTCTGAAAGACCAGCTCCCATGATGAATAAACTTTGAATCTTATCTGATGCTTCTGGTTGTCTTGCAGTTGCCTCTAATGCTCCTGCAGTTGCAATACCTATACCTATTCCTGCTCCTATACCTGCTAATACAGCGATACCTGCTGCTAATAACTTCATATCCATTAAAAATTCCTCCTTTTTCAAATCAAATAAAGTTACTTTGATTTGTTTAATTAACTTTTCTTAGTGATCTGCTATAATTTTAATATTTACCATAGTTAACATAGTAAATACTATCATTTGTATTGTTCCATCAAATACATCGAAGAAACCATGTGCTAGTATTGGCATACCTAATTGAGCAAACCAACTTATGTGTCCTAAACCTGAATACATTAAGTCTATTAATAAGGTAGCTGCTAGCATATTACCGAATAAACGTAGTGCAAGAGATACTGGGAAAATAATTCTCTCCATTAAGTTTAAAGGTAACATTAGTGGATAAGGCTTAAAATATCCTTTGATATATCCTCCAATATGACATCTACGTATAGCATTAACATGAACAACAACAAAGGAAGTAATTGCTAATGCCACTGCAACACTTAAATCTTGAGTAGGAGGTGCAAGCCCTATTAACCCATAAAAGTTTAATACAAGTAGGAATATTGCTAAAGTTCCTATATAAGGCACAAAACCAATATAACTTTCCCCCATGTTGCTCTTTACTAAGTTATAAACTGTTTGATAGATTGATTCTAAAACAACTTGTAACTTACCTGGTTTATTTTTAAGATTTCTAGTTGATAATAAAGCAAAAACTATTATAAGAAGCATTGCTGCCCATTGAAAAATAATTGTACTGCTTATTGTCAAACTACCAATCTTAACTGTAAACAATGGTGCAAAGATATCCACGGAATCACTCCCTTTCTATCTTAGTATTAATTTATATATGTATATAAATATTTATTTATTGTTTTTTATAAGGCCTTATTTTTTTTAGTATAAATAAATATTGATATCTGGTGTAAAATGAATCCTATTAAATAAAATGCTAATTCCTTAACATCTCTCATAAAGATTAGTGTAAATAAAAGAATCAAAAGCATTCTTAATACAAAACTTAATTGTATCTTTAAAGCTCCTCTTCTATTACTTATGACTTTGTTAATTACAATTGCATTTGCTGTAAAATTAATTGTTGCAATTGCACTTCCAACTAAAAAAGCCACCCCAAATCTAAAATTAAATAAACTAATTAATAGGGTTGCTATTATTGTTAATAAAATGTTAGTCTTCGTAATTGAAAAAACTAAACTTTTAATTTTAGCGTTCACATATAACCTCCATAGTTCCGCAATGTTACTTTACTAATTATATTCCCGAATCTAATATTAATAAAATTTAAATTTTGGTTGAATTTATTAATATTCTGATATTTTAAAGTGATTTTAACTATTTCCTTCATTTTTACTCTTAAAAACTCTCATTTACTCTTTTACAAATTATTTATGAATGTTTTTGAATTTATCATTTCATTTTTCTGAATTTTTAAATTACTATATAAGAACTTAAATTAAATTTCGATTACTATTTTCGATTTTGAAATCCTTTTTTAAAAGTTTTTGTTATAAAATTGTATATTTTATAGGGTTTTTTATCAAAAAAATTTTAAACCACTATTAAGAATAAAACATACAACTT
>PPYF01422443.1_pt1 | contig 14300 bp, 14 predicted proteins | sample 1559871 | NCBI WGS metagenome assembly PPYF01 (sample SAMN08240021, study PRJNA423297) | Human gut metagenome, whole genome shotgun sequencing project. | reverse complement strand
CTGGCAGGAGCAACATCATGACACGCATTCGGATCGAAAAAGGAACGGGTGGCTGGGGCGGCCCGCTTGAGCTGGAAGCCACGCCGGGCAAAAAAATCGTCTATATCACCGCCGGTACCCGGCCTGCGATTGTTGACAAACTGGCACAGCTTACTGGCTGGCAAGCTATCGACGGATTTAAAGAAGGTGAACCCGCGGAGGCGGAAATTGGTGTCGCGGTAATCGACTGTGGCGGCACATTACGCTGCGGCATCTATCCGAAACGGCGTATTCCCACCATTAATATCCACTCGACGGGCAAGTCCGGCCCGCTGGCGCAGTACATTGTGGAAGATATTTATGTCTCTGGCGTAAAAGAAGAAAACATCACTGTAGTGGGTGAGGCGACACCACAACCCTCTTCCGTGGGCCGTGACTATGACACCAGCAAGAAAATCACCGAACAAAGCGATGGTTTACTGGCGAAGGTGGGAATGGGTATGGGTTCTGCCGTTGCCGTGCTGTTCCAGTCTGGCCGTGACACCATCGACACTGTATTAAAAACCATTCTGCCGTTTATGGCGTTCGTCTCGGCGCTTATCGGCATCATTATGGCTTCTGGCCTTGGTGACTGGATTGCCCACGGTCTTGCTCCGCTGGCGAGCCATCCACTGGGTCTGGTCATGCTGGCGCTCATCTGCTCCTTCCCGCTGCTTTCACCTTTCCTCGGCCCAGGCGCAGTTATCGCACAGGTTATCGGCGTATTGATTGGCGTGCAGATTGGTCTCGGCAATATTCCGCCGCATCTGGCTTTACCTGCACTGTTTGCCATCAACGCGCAGGCGGCCTGCGACTTCATCCCGGTCGGTTTGTCGCTGGCGGAAGCCCGTCAGGACACGGTTCGCGTCGGTGTCCCTTCTGTTCTGGTGAGCCGCTTTTTAACCGGCGCGCCAACTGTACTGATCGCCTGGTTTGTCTCCGGTTTTATCTATCAATAGAGGCTGAAACATGACCGTTATTTATCAGACCACCATCACCCGTATTGGCGCGAGTGCCACTGACGCCCTCAGCGACCAGATGCTCATCACCTTTCGTGAAGGCGCGCCTGCGGATCTCGAAGAGTATTGCTTCATTCATTGCCACGGCGAGTTGAAAGGTGCACTCCATCCCGGTTTGCAATTTTCTCTCGGGCAGCATCGCTATCCGGTGACCGCCGTTGGCAGCGTGGCGGAAGACAACCTTCGCGAACTGGGTCATGTCACCCTGCGCTTCGATGGTTTAAGCGAAGCGGAATTTCCGGGCACTGTCCATGTGGCAGGCCCTGTACCCGACGATATCGCGCCGGGATCGGTTTTGAAGTTTGAATCTGTTAAGGAGTAAAAAATGAATCAGGTTGCCGTTGTCATCGGTGGTGGGCAAACCTTAGGCGCGTTCCTGTGCCACGGTCTGGCTGCCGAGGGGTATCGCGTGGCGGTTGTCGATATTCAGAGCGACAAAGCCGCAAATGTGGCACAAGAAATTAACGCCGAATATGGTGAAGGAACAGCGTACGGTTTTGGTGCTGACGCCACCAGCGAGCAAAGCGTTCTGGCGCTTTCTCGTGGGGTAGATGAAATCTTTGGTCGCGTGGATTTGCTGGTCTACAGCGCCGGAATAGCAAAAGCAGCCTTTATCAGCGACTTCCAGCTCGGCGATTTTGACCGTTCGCTACAGGTGAATCTGGTGGGTTATTTCCTGTGTGCCCGTGAATTTTCGCGTTTGATGATCCGCGACGGGATTCAGGGTCGCATTATTCAGATCAACTCGAAATCCGGCAAAGTGGGCAGCAAACACAACTCTGGCTACAGCGCCGCGAAATTTGGTGGTGTCGGGCTGACTCAATCACTGGCGCTGGATCTGGCGGAGTACGGCATTACGGTGCATTCGCTGATGCTCGGTAACCTGCTGAAATCGCCTATGTTCCAGTCGCTGTTGCCACAATATGCCACCAAGCTGGGTATCAAACCGGATCAAGTCGAGCAGTATTACATCGATAAAGTACCGCTCAAACGCGGCTGCGATTATCAGGATGTGCTGAATATGCTGCTGTTCTACGCCAGTCCTAAGGCGTCGTACTGCACTGGTCAGTCGATCAATGTCACCGGCGGTCAGGTGATGTTCTGATCAACAGCGGAGATCTTTTAAGGATCTCCGCGCGACTAATAGAATGCCTGATGCGCTACGCTTATCAGGCCTACAGGACTTCCGCCACTACATTACGGAGAAGTTATGGTATCCGCACTCATCACCGTCGCCGTTATCGCCTGGTGTGCGCAACTGGCCTTAGGCGGTTGGCAAATTTCTCGTTTTAACCGTGCCTTCGACACGCTATGCCAGCAAGGGAGGGTTGGCGTGGGCCGTTCCAGCGGGCGCTTTAAACCGCGGGTCGTGGTCGCTATTGCGCTGGACGATCAGCAGCGCATCGTCGACACCTTGTTTATGAAAGGACTGACCGTCTTCGCCCGACCGCAAAAAATTCCCGCAATTACCGGCATGCATGTGGGTGATTTACAGCCCGATGTGATCTTTCCCCATGATCCACTATCACAGAATGCTCTATCATTGGCGCTTAAACTGAAACGTGGATAATTTCGTTGTGAATGTTACTAGCTTGCGAAGTTATCATTTTGAAACCTAAATCAGGTAATCACGCCCATGAAACCTCGTCAGCGTCAGGCCGCCATTCTGGAGTATCTACAAAAGCAGGGTAAATGCTCGGTTGAAGAATTGGCGCAATACTTTGACACCACAGGCACAACCATTCGCAAAGATCTGGTCATTCTGGAACATGCCGGAACCGTCATTCGTACTTATGGCGGCGTGGTGTTGAACAAAGAGGAATCCGATCCGCCTATCGATCATAAAACGCTTATCAACACCCACAAAAAAGAGCTGATTGCAGAAGCTGCCGTTGGTTTTATTCATGATGGCGACTCAATAATTCTTGATGCTGGCAGTACCGTGTTGCAGATGGTGCCCCTGCTCTCGCGCTTTAATAACATCACGGTGATGACCAACAGCCTGCACATCGTCAATGCGCTATCCGAACTGGATAACGAACAAACTATACTGATGCCAGGCGGAACATTTCGCAAAAAATCGGCCTCATTTCACGGGCAACTGGCAGAGAATGCCTTCGAGCATTTCACCTTCGATAAATTGTTTATGGGCACCGACGGCATCGATCTCAATGCGGGCGTAACCACCTTTAACGAGGTCTATACCGTCAGTAAGGCGATGTGTAATGCCGCGCGCGAAGTGATTTTGATGGCTGACTCATCGAAGTTTGGTCGTAAAAGCCCCAACGTGGTTTGTAGTCTTGAAAGCGTCGATAAGCTGATTACCGACGCAGGTATCGATCCAGCGTTTCGTCAGGCGCTGGAAGAAAAAGGGATCGACGTGATCATAACCGGAGAGAGCAATGAGTGAAGCACTACTGAACGCGGCAAAGTGGTGGTTTCGGGAATTGGCAAATCGGGCCACATTGGTAAGAAAATCGCCGCAACGCTTGCCAGCACCGGCACACCGGCTTTTTTTGTCCATCCGGCAGAAGCACTGCACGGCGATCTGGGGATGATTGAAAGCCGCGATGTGATGCTGTTTATCTCTTATTCCGGTGGCGCGAAGGAACTGGATCTCATTATTCCGCGTCTGGAAGACAAATCTATCGCGCTGCTGGCAATGACCGGAAAACCGACGTCACCGCTGGGCCTGGCGGCGAAAGCGGTGCTGGATATCTCCGTAGAGCGCGAAGCCTGCCCGATGCACCTTGCGCCGACCTCCAGCACCGTGAATACCCTGATGATGGGCGACGCGCTGGCGATATGCTGGAACTTAGCCGCACCGGTTTAGGTCTGGTGGCAGTGTGCGATGATCAACGACTGGTGAAAGGCGTCTTTACCGACGGTGATTTACGTCGCTGGCTGGTTGGCGGCGGCGCACTCACCACGCCAGTCAATGAAGCGATGACGGTCGGCGGCACCACGTTGCAATCGCAAAGCCGTGCCATCGACGCCAAAGAAATCCTGATGAAACGCAAAATCACCGCCGCACCGGTAGTGGATGAAAACGGCAAACTCACCGGCGCAATTAACCTGCAGGATTTCTATCAGGCCGGGATTATTTAATCCTTCAGCCCCAGACGTTTCGCCAGCCGATGCAGGTTGGCGACGTCGGTTTCCAGCATCCGCGCACAGGCGGCCCAGTTGTGATGATTTTGCGCCAGTGCCTGACGAATGGTTTCACGCTGGAACGCTTCTGTCGCTTCACGCAGGTTTTGCTTAACAACGGGCACCGCCGCCGCTTCTGGCGGCGGCAACGTCACCTCAGGAAAAGCAAAATGTTGCGCCTCAAGAATCACTTCATCGCCGCTGCGGGTGGCTCTCGACAATACTACCGCCCGATGAATAGCATGTTCCAGTTCGCGCACGTTTCCCGGAAAATTGTAGTGTTGCAGTAAATTTCGCGCTCCGGCACTTAATACCACGCGGGAGAGCCCCAGCCGCAAACGACACTGCTCGCAGAAATACCCCGCCAGCAGAATGACATCATCGCCCCGCTCACGCAGCGGCGGCACTGAAAGTGGAAACACGCTCAGGCGGTGGAACAAGTCAGCGCGAAATCGCCCTGCCAGTACCTCTTCGCGTAAGTCACGGTTAGTCGCCGCCAGCACGCGCACATCGACCCGCAAACTGCGGTCATCGCCAACGCGTTGAATATCGCCATACTGCAACACCCTCAGCAGCTTGGCCTGCAATGCCAACGACAACTCGCCGATCTCATCGAGAAACAGCGTGCCGTTATCCGCCATTTCAAACTTCCCGCTGCGGTTACTGATAGCACCAGTAAACGCCCCTTTCACATGCCCGAACAACTCACTTTCCGCCACACTTTCCGGCAGTGCGGCACAGTTGAGATAGACCAGCGGATTCACCGCCCGTGGCGAGGCTTCATGAATCGCTTTCGCCACCAGCTCCTTACCGGTTCCCGTCTCACCGCTAATTAAAACGTTGAGATCGGATGCCGCCACAATCTCAATCTCTTTTTTCAATTGCGTCATGCCAGGGGACAAACCAATCATCTGCGTCTGTTTCACCGCTTCAAACGGCGCGGCATCGCCTGGCAGCATATTCTGGCTTTCCAGTTGTTCAATCAGCAATGCATTGCTTAACGCTCCCGCCGCCAGTGCGGCAATCAGCCGTAGCTCTTCGTCGCTGAAAACATCGAACTGATCGGGCTGCATCCCGTCGAGCGTCAAGGCACCGATCAGGTTTTGCCCGGCAAACAACGGCAAACCAACGCAGGCGTGAACCTTCAGACTCTCCTGCCCTGGAATCAAACCGTCATAAGGATCGGGCAATTCGCTGTCTGCGGGAAAGCGCACCACATCACCCGCGCGGGCAATCGCTTCCAGCCGTGGATGACCTTCCAGCGCAAAGCGTCTACCGAGTACATCCTTCGCCAGCCCGTCGATGGCAAGCGGAATAAACTGCCGCGAGTCGTAACGTAGCAACGCAGACGCATCGCACTCCAGCACCTGACGCAGCGTGGTGATCAGGCGCTGAAAACGATCCTGATGACCAATCCCACGCTGCAATTCGATGGCGATATTCGCCAGCACATCAACGGAAAAACTCATCTTTGCCTCACTGTCAATTTGACTATAGATATTGTCATATCGACCATTTTATTGATAGTCATTTTGACTACTCATTAATGAGCACAATTTTATTTATAGAGTAAAAACAATTAGATAAAAAACTGGCACGCAATCTGCAATTAGCAAGACATCTTTTTAGAACACGCTGAATAAATTGAGGTTGCTATGTCTATTGTGGTGAAAAATAACATTCATTGGGTTGGTCAACGTGACTGGGAAGTGCGTGATTTTCACGGTACAGAATATAAAACGCTGCGCGGCAGCAGCTACAACAGCTACCTCATCCGCGAAGAAAAAAACGTGCTGATCGACACCGTCGACCATAAATTCAGCCGCGAATTTGTGCAGAACCTGCGTAATGAAATCGATCTGGCGGATATCGATTACATCGTAATTAACCATGCTGAAGAGGACCACGCCGGGGCGCTGACCGAACTGATGGCACAAATTCCCGATACGCCGATCTACTGTACTGCCAACGCTATCGACTCGATAAATGGTCATCACCATCATCCGGAGTGGAATTTTAATGTAGTGAAAACTGGCGACACGCTGGATATCGGCAACGGCAAACAACTCATTTTTGTCGAAACGCCAATGCTGCACTGGCCGGACAGCATGATGACTTACCTGACAGGCGACGCGGTGCTGTTCAGTAACGATGCTTTCGGTCAGCACTACTGCGACGAGCATCTGTTCAACGATGAAGTGGATCAGACTGAGCTTTTCGAGCAGTGCCAGCGTTACTACGCCAATATCCTGACGCCGTTCAGCCGCCTGGTAACGCCGAAAATTACCGAGATCCTGGGCTTTAACTTGCCAGTCGATATGATAGCGACCTCTCACGGCGTGGTATGGCGCGATAACCCGACGCAAATTGTCGAGCTGTACCTGAAATGGGCGGCGGATTATCAGGAAGACAGAATCACCATTGTCTACGACACCATGTCGAATAACACCCGCATGATGGCTGACGCTATCGCCCAGGGGATTGCGGAAACCGACCCACGCGTGGCGGTGAAAATTTTCAACGTCGCCCGAAGCGATAAAAACGAAATCCTGACCAATGTCTTCCGCTCAAAAGGCGTACTGGTCGGCACTTCTACGATGAATAATGTGATGATGCCGAAAATCGCCGGGCTGGTGGAGGAGATGACCGGATTACGCTTCCGTAACAAACGCGCCAGCGCTTTCGGCTCTCACGGCTGGAGCGGCGGTGCGGTGGATCGTCTTTCCACGCGCCTGCAGGATGCGGGTTTCGAAATGTCGCTTAGCCTGAAAGCCAAATGGCGACCAGACCAGGACGCTCTGGAGTTATGTCGTGAACACGGTCGCGAAATCGCCCGTCAGTGGGCGCTCGCGCCGCTGCCACAGAGCACGGTGAATACGGTGGTTGAAGAAGAAACCTCTGCCGCCACGACGGCTGACCTCGGCCCACGGATGCAATGCAGCGTCTGCCAGTGGATTTACGATCCGGCAAAAGGCGAGCCAATGCAGGACGTTGCGCCAGGAACGCCGTGGAGTGAAGTCCCGGATAACTTCCTGTGCCCGGAATGCTCTCTCGGCAAAGACGTCTTTGACGAACTGGCATCGGAGGCAAAATGAGCAACGGCATTGTGATCATTGGTTCGGGCTTCGCCGCCCGCCAACTGGTGAAAAATATTCGCAAACAGGACGCCAGTATTCCATTAACCCTGATTGCCGCCGACAGCATGGATGAGTACAACAAACCTGACCTCAGCCATGTTATCAGTCAGGGGCAACGTGCCGACGACCTTACCCGCCAGACGGCAGGTGAATTTGCCGAGCAGTTTAATCTGCGCCTGTTTCCGCACACCTGGGTAACGGATATCGATGCCGAAGCCCATGTGGTGAAAAGTCAGAATAATCAGTGGCAATACGACAAGTTAGTGCTGGCAACCGGTGCCAGCGCCTTTGTCCCGCCAGTGCCCGGGCGTGAGTTAATGCTGACGTTAAATAGTCAGCAAGAGTATCGCGCCTGTGAAACGCAACTGCGGGATGCCCGACGCGTGTTGATTGTCGGCGGTGGTTTGATTGGTAGTGAACTGGCGATGGATTTTTGTCGGGCAGGCAAAGCGGTCACGCTAATCGACAACGCTGCCAGTATTCTGGCGTCGTTAATGCCACCGGAAGTCAGCAGCCGCTTGCAGCATCGGTTGACGGAGATGGGCGTTCATCTGCTGTTGAAATCTCAGTTGCAGGGACTAGAAAAAACAGATTCTGGCATTCTGGCAACGCTGGACCGCCAGCGCTGCATCGAAGTGGATGCGGTAATTGCCGCCACCGGACTGCGCCCGGAAACCGCCCTGGCACGACGCGCCGGGCTGACGATTAATCGCGGCGTTTGCGTCGATAGTTATCTGCAAACCAGTAATGCCGATATTTATGCGCTGGGCGATTGCGCGGAAATTAACGGTCAGGTATTGCCGTTCCTCCAGCCGATTCAACTTAGCGCGATGGTGCTGGCAAAAAATCTTCTCGGCAATAACACGCCGCTGAAACTCCCGGCGATGCTGGTGAAAATCAAAACGCCGGAATTACCGCTGCATCTGGCAGGCGAAACCCAGCTGTCGGATGCGGCGCTGACGCGTCTTATCCGACCTACAGGGAACGCATGTGTTGATCACATAATACGTTTATGTCGCATCCTGCACTGTCCCAAAATGTCGGATGCGACGCTGGCGCGTCTTATCCGACCTGCGGGGATGAATATGTAGGCCGGATAAGGCGTTCACGCCGCATCCGGCAATGGTGTCCAAATGCAGCACGTTTTATCCGTTCTGGACTTCCCCTGCCAACCAACGCGCCGCAACAATAACCCCCTGCCCCAGAGACAACCCGCCATCGCCCGCAGGTAAACTTTGTGGGAAGAGCAACGTAAAATCAGCAAGATAATGCGCCAGACGTGCACGCAGCAAACAGTTATGAATAACTCCGCCGCTAAATACCAGCGTAGTGATACCCCGCATCGTGGCCTGCTCACGCATCAACGCGGCAAAACCCTGCGCCAGCGCATCATGAAACGCCCACGCGCGTTGATTAACCGGAGCCTGCCAGCTCAGCCACTGCTGCCAGAAAGTGGCGAGATCCAGTTGATTGTCCACCAGCGGCATCGTCACCGGATGCGTCACGCCGTGGCACGAAGCCGCCAGCGCCTCCAGCGCACAAGCCGCTTCACCTTCATAACTTAACGTGGCTGGCGCACAGCCCAGCGCCGCCGCTACGGCATCGAACAAACGTCCACACGACGATGCCAGCGGCGCGTTAATTCCACGCTCAATAGCCCGCGCCAGCACGCTCCAGTTTTGCTGTTGCACACTTGCCGTTTCAGAGTAATTCTGCCACTCCGGCACAAAGCGCAGGCACTGCGCCAGCAGGTTTCGCCACGGCTGCTTCGCAGCCAAATCGCCCCCCGGAAGCGCCACTGCGGGCAAGCCGCCCAGGTGCTGGCATTCGCGATAGTTCACCCGCAAGCACTCGCCGCCCCACAAAGCGCCGTTCTCCCCCATACCAATACCGTCGAGCGTCAACGCAATGACATCTCCGCCATCCAGAGGCCAGAGGTGTTCTGCCAGACACGCCGCTGCGTGGGCATGATGATGCAGCACCGTTTGCGTCGGCAGATTCATCTCACGCGCCCACTGGCTGGAGACATAGCCCGGATGCGCGTCATGCACAACGTATTGCGGAGTGAAATCGTAGATGTTTTGCATCAGGCGTAACGCTTCGCGCCACTGCATCTGGATGCCATCGTCACTTAAATCGCCCAGATGCTGACTCAACACCGCTTGTTCGCCGCGCACCAGGCAGAAGGTATTTTTCAGATCCGCGCCGAGACACAGCACAGGCGGAACATTTTTAAAGCCCGGAGGCAAAGCCAGCGCATCCGGCACATACCCCCGCGAACGGCGCAGCATTTCGCCGCTTTCGCGCACCACCGAATCATCCATCCGCTGCACGATGTCGCGGTTATGTATCAAGAATCCGTCGGCAATGCCCTGCAAATCCGCCAGCGCCTGTTCGTTGCTGATAGCCGGTGGTTTACCGCTCAGGTTGCCGGAGGTCATCACCAGCGGGCATTGCAGTTCCTGTAACAGCAAATGCTGGAGCGGGTTCGCAGGCAACATTACCCCGACTTCGTTAAGGTCAGGGGCGATATCATCACAAAGCTCAGGTACATATTTTTTATCCACCAGCACAATCGGCGCGGCGGGCGTGGTAAGCAACTGGCGCGCAGCGTCTGGTAAACCGTCAGCCACTGGCAACATGACCGCCAGCGGTTTCGCCGGGCGATGTTTGCGCGCCCGAAGTGTCGCCACCGCGTTACTGTTACGTGCATCGCAGGCAAGATGAAATCCGCCAATCCCTTTGATGGCGACAATGTTGCCCATTTTTAACTGTGCGATAGCTGCCTGTAATGCCGCCTCTTGTTCTGCATGTTCACCATGACTTACCCATTCAAGATGGGGGCCACACTCCGGGCAGGCCACCGGCTGGGCGTGGAAGCGACGATCGAGCGGGTCACAGTACTCTTTGTCACAAGCCGGACACAGCGGAAACGCCGCCATCACGGTAAACGGGCGGTCGTAAGGCATGGCGCGAATAATGGTGAAACGCGGACCACAGTGAGTACAGTTGATAAACGGATAACGCCAGCGTCGTTCGCCTGGGGTATTCATTTCGGCAAGACAAGCAGGGCAAGTCGCGGCATCGGGAACAATTTGCGTATTCATGACGCCACCCGCGCTCTGGCGGATGGTGAACTCAGTGGGCAGTTGTGACCAGATAAACGGCTCACGCTCGACGCTATCAATACGCGCCAGTGGCGGGCAGTGCTGATGCAATTGAACAAGAAACGTTTCCGGATCTTCCAGCAGCCGGACTTCTACGCCATCGCCGTCATTACAGACATCGCCGTGAAGATTTAATTGCTGTGCCAGTTGCCAGACAAACGGACGAAAACCGACGCCCTGCACTTTGCCACGAATACGCAGTTGGACACCGCAAGATGTGTTTTTTGCCATTGAGTTATTCCCGCCATCATGAATTGCGTAACCCGCCCAGCCGGACACGACAGCGTCGCATCCGGCAGTCACAGGTCGGCGATACTGCCCGCTTCGTATTCTACGAATATTTCCGGGAATTCCTTTGATACCAGAACAGTTCTGTAAGATTTTTAGAACATCAGCGCCGTGCGGCGGCGTTTTTCTGCGCTCAGTTGTTCAAGTTTATTACGATCGACACAAATCAGCGCATGGGTCGGGCAAGCCGCCATACACGCCGGGCCGTCTTCACGATGGTTGCACAGGTCGCATTTATTGGCTTCGGCTTTGTCAGCCCGTACATTCAGCCCTGCGCCGCTGTTGCGAATCACCGGACGCACCACCACTTCCATCGCACCATACGGGCAAGCCACAACGCAGGTTTTGCAACCAATACAACGTTCCTGCATGACATGAACAAACCCTTTATCACGGCTGATAGCACCATTCGGGCAGACGTTAGCGCACGGTGCATCTTCACACTGACGGCAAACTGTCGCCGTGGAAATGTTCACACCTTTAATGACATGGATACGCGGTAAAAATGTTTCCGGGGTCAGCGATGCACAGTCCTGATTTTCCTGATGAGAAACCACGCACGCTACTTCACAGGTACGGCAACCAATACATTTACTCGCGTCAGCAATGATGAAACGGTTCATCAAATTCTCCAGCAATAACAGTTAATGCGCCGATACATTCACAAATCATGCCAGTTTTTAATTTACTGTTATTTAAGGAAATTAAATTCTGTACTACAGGAAAAACGATGTCATCGACACTAGTGACGATGACATGTGATGACAATGTTTATCGCGAAAGAGCAATGAGTGAGCCGCGGCGGATTAGTTTTCCGCTGAAGGTTTTCGGCGGTGAGAAATCCCCGCCATCGAGCATAAAAATCAGCCGTCCAATAATTTCCTGAATCATCTCAGTCACCGGAATTTTTACGCTGGAGAGCGCCGGAACGATGTAGGGGGCAATAGCGATATCATCGAATCCGATAACTGACACCTGCTCTGGCACCGCTACGCCGCGCTCGTGTAACGCTTTGATCGCACCTATCGCCATATCGTCGTTACTGGCAACTAACGCGCTAAATTTAGCCCCACGTTCGAGCAACGTTTCTACCCCTTCGGCACCGCTGGCGGGCGTCCATTTACCGTTAGCGATAAGTTTTTCATTGAACGCAATACCATGCTGCGCCAGCGCGTCTTTATATCCGGCAAGACGTTCAATGCTGGTGGGGGAATCCATCGAGCCGGTAAGGAAAGCAATCTCCTGATGTCCGGCGGTTATCAACTCTGCCACGGCGTTAAAGCTGGTCTGTTTATGATCGCACCAGACGCTATGGCTGCTGTTTTTGCGCAGGCGGCGATTAAGCACCATTATCGGCTGACTGTGTGCGTCAATGATGTCATCAATCTCATCCACGCTTAAAAAGCGCGGGTAAATCATGATGGCGTCGCAGCGCAAATCCAGCAGATACTGAATCGCCTGGCGCTCTTCTTCGGCGCTATGTTTACCATCTGCCAATAGCAACTGTCGCCCTTTCTCTTCCGCCATTCGCGCGGCATGAAACAGTAATTCACTAAAATAAATGCCATGGTAAAGCGTGTTGGTCACGACCAGCCCCAGCGTCTGAGTACTCTTCGCCGACAGATTGCGCGCCAGCAAGTTTGGACGGTAACCGCTCTCTTCTACCGCCTGAAACACGCGATCTTTAGTCTCCTGGCTGACGTAGCCATTACCTGAAAGCACGCGGGAAACGGTCGCTTTTGAAACCCCGGCGCGCTTCGCCACTTCCAGCATCGTCGTCATCATTTTCATCCCTTTACACGCAATCAACGCAGTGTACTGCACCGTTTGCCGATTGTCCTTGCGCAATCGGCGGGAAAAATATTCAGGTGACCGGTTTCACAAATATAAAAAATGAACAATTAACTCTCTTGCTTATTGCATGTTAACTATTCATGATTTTGTGAAACCGGTTTCCCAATTCCGTTTCAGCATCGGCATTTTTCCGTCACGTCGACTGATAACAACTACATCTACCCTACTGATAACAGGATAAAATCCGATGGCCAAAAATTATGCGGCGCTGGCAAGCTCGGTGATAACGGCACTGGGCGGCGTTGATAACATCTCGGCGGTCACGCACTGTATGACGCGTTTGCGCTTTGTTATCAAAGATGACCAGCTTATCGATAGTCCGACGTTGAAAACCATCTCCGGCGTGCTCGGCGTGGTACGTAGTGACAACCAGTGTCAGGTGATTATAGGTAATACGGTTTCGCAGGCCTTTCAGGAAGTCGTCAGCCTGCTGCCGGGAGACTTGCAACCCGCGCCTCCCGTGGGTAAACCAAAGCTCACGCTACGTCGCATTGGTGCGGGGGTCCTCGATGCGCTGATCGGCACCATGTCACCGCTGATCCCGGCGATTATCGGCGGATCGATGGTCAAACTGCTGGCGATGATCCTCGAGATGAGCGGCGTGCTGACAAAAGGATCGCCGACCTTAATCATTCTGAATGTGATTGGTGACGGTGCTTTCTTCTTCCTGCCGCTGATGGTCGCGGCTTCTGCCGCCATCAAATTTAAAACCAATATGTCGCTGGCGATTGCCATTGCGGGTGTGCTGGTACATCCGAGTTTTATTGAGCTGATGGCGAAAGCGGCCCTGGGTGAACATGTTGAATTTGCCCTGATTCCGGTCACCGCGGTGAAATACACCTACACAGTGATCCCGGCGCTGGTGATGACCTGGTGCCTGTCATATATCGAACGCTGGGTGGACAGCATTACGCCAGCGGTGACGAAAAACTTCCTCAAGCCGATGCTGATTGTGTTGATTGCCGCACCGCTGGCAATCCTGCTGATTGGCCCGATTGGTATCTGGATCGGTAGCGCCATTTCGGCGCTGGTTTACACCATTCATGGTTATCTGGGCTGGCTTTCAGTCGCCATTATGGGCGCGCTGTGGCCTCTGCTGGTAATGACAGGGATGCACCGCGTCTTTACGCCAACCATCATTCAGACCATTGCCGAAACCGGCAAAGAAGGGATGGTCATGCCGTCAGAGATCGGCGCTAACCTGTCGCTGGGCGGTTCATCACTGGCGGTGGCATGGAAAACGAAAAACCCGGAACTGCGCCAGACGGCGCTGGCTGCGGCAGCATCAGCCATTATGGCGGGGATTTCCGAACCCGCGTTATACGGCGTGGCGATCCGCCTGAAACGTCCGCTTATCGCCAGTCTTATCAGCGGTTTTATTTGCGGCGCGGTTGCCGGTATGGCGGGGCTTGCCAGCCACTCAATGGCAGCGCCGGGGCTATTTACCAGCGTGCAGTTCTTCGATCCGGCGAATCCAATGAGCATCGTCTGGGTGTTCGCCGTCATGGCGCTGGCGGTCGTGCTGTCGTTCATCCTCACACTGTTGCTCGGCTTTGAGGATATTCCTGTTGAGGAAGCGACTGCCGAGGCGCGAAAGCATCAGAGCGTACAACCGACCGTCGCCAAAGAAGTAAGTCTTAATTGAGGATGAAAATGTCAGTATTTCC